>OHSG01001058.1_pt1 | contig 11637 bp, 8 predicted proteins | sample 1578601 | NCBI WGS metagenome assembly OHSG01 (sample SAMEA3879534, study PRJEB24766) | human gut metagenome | biome: human-associated habitat; feature: feces | place: USA | collected 1985/1987
CCTTTGCCTCAGAATAAAAACATAACGTTCTGTATCGTCAGACAAGCTATGAAGACTACAAAAGAAACTATACTGAGAGAAAGCTTTAAGCTGTTCTTAGCTAATGGTTATGATGGCACCAGTGTTCTGGACATCGAGCGTGCTGCAAAGATTACCCGTGGCGCCATATTCCATCACTTTGCTAATAAGGAGGATATATTCAAGCAGTCGGCGGACTATTTTTTCCTTGCCTTCTTTCAGGAGGCTGATTATGGTGAGGAATACTTGAGTTGCCCTACTCCTTTAAAGACCTTTATGGTGAGATGTTTGGAACTCATTGAAGCCAGGATGGAGATATATATACAAGAGAAAGACATTGAAATAACTCCCGCAAGCTTTATGAGTTTTACTCTTTACTTGACAGACCACTACGAAGGATGGCAAGAGAAAATACTTGAATACAAGAGACAAAAGATAGAGGCTTGGACAAAAGCCATCAATCTAGCTAAAGAGAGGAGTGAAATACGTTCTGACGTAGATACTGCGTTGCTTGCGGAGACTTTTCATAACCTCTATATGGGGTTGTCCTATGGAGGAGCCTTAGTGGATAAATTGTCCATCCCTAACTTACAGAGACTGTGGGATTATATCTACCAGCAACAAGCTATAAAACAGGGCTAATGAACTCAATAATGGGATTGTATATGGGGATATTTAGTACTGAAGAAAAATGGGGTGTAGCAGGGACAACTATCGTATTGGAAGGTATGGCTCATTGCTTTACAACCATCGCGGACTCTCTGCATTGGTTGCTTATAGAAAAAACAACTTTGGGATATAATAGGTCTCTAGTAGAGCTTTTCAAAATGTAGAACGCAAGCATCAATGCGTGGTAATATAATAAATAGCAGGTGTGATATGAACAGGAAGAGATACCTCATTTTATTTTCAATAATATCTGTGCTACTCGGTGCCTTCTCGTCACTCAACGCACAACAAGTTGTAGGAACCATTGTTGATTCCTATGGAGAACCCATTCCTTATGTGACGCTAACGACATTAGCTTCTTTAGAAAAAGATGCCGAAACGATCCAGATACACTACACCGACTCCCTTGGGTACGTCGCCTTCGACCTTTCGGAGAAAGAGACGGCTATTCGAGCAACGTTCCAAGGCAAAGTTCTCTTTGAGGAGCTATTGCCTGCCCCGATCAATGGGGTCATAGACCTGGGGAAACGCCAAGTCTCTATCTCAAATGAACTGGAGGAGGTAGCTGTCACAGCAGTAAGACGGGCGGTTCAGATGAAAGAGGGAATCCTCACGTTCGACATCAAGCATACCCCAATGTATCAACTCAAAGGGTACAATGCCATTGATTACCTCAGAAGAACCCCTAGGGTAAGCCAGTCGGGAGATAGCTTCTTAATTGACGGCAACCCAGCAGAAGTGCGTATCAATGGGCAGAAAACCAACCTATCAGGTGGCACCCTTTATGACCGTCTGCAAGCTCTTCGCTCAGATATGATCGAACGAATCGAAGTGCAACTAGGGCAGTCGGCTGATTTCGGAAGTGGCATTACGGGTGGGTATATTAATATTGTTCTGAAAGAGATCAACGGATATACGGGCTCTCTATCTGCCGACTTTGGTTATGCTGGCAACGCTATTAAAAATGGGAAAAAGCAACCCGCCCACGATGAGGGACTATATGCTCGCCTCGTATATGGCAACTCTCGTGTGCAAGGGTTTGCAAATGCCTCTGTGAGTTCGTCGAGATATCCCCATTACTTTGTGGAAAGAGAGTACTACTTCGACAACAAAGTCATCAAGGAAAATAACCATTACCTTAGCAATAAGTACCTAGCGTATAGTTTCAACCTTGGAGCTAGTGCTCAGCTCGGCGAGTTACACTCCATTAATGGCACGGCAAGTTATCGCAGAGCTCCTAACTCTCTGTATGAATCAGTTACAGCGTTAGAGCAGCCAACCACGCCCCTACTGTAAGACATACTGACTAACGGGGAAAGTAGCTCTACCTCTTTCACTGGGGAATTCAATCATTCATGGCACTCCAGAGACGATAAATACAACTGGCTGAACTCCCTCTTCTATTTGAATAATAAAGCACATGCCACAGATGTTTTACGCTACTCTACCGATGGGACCCCCATTAAGGAGGAGCAGAATATCAACGATGAAAGCAACCAACAATTCTACGCTGCGACTCAGTTATCTACACAACTAACCCCTATATGGGCTCTAGAGTCTGGCGCCTCATATACTATGACTAAAAGCAACACCAACTATAGCTTCCACGGACAAGGGCAATCTCTCGCAGACGCTCACTCTTTGTACGAAGAGCATTTGGCCATTATTTTTGCCCAGCTACAGATGAGTAAAGGAGAATGGAGCTTAACAGGAGGATTGAAATACGAGCATACTTATGCCTACTCCCGAACAGCCAATAAAAAGCTTAATGTGGGGCAATTACTGCCTTCTATAAGAATTGGGTATAATGCAGGAGCATACGGCAATATCAGCCTGAGATACTCCAAATGGCTCTTCCGTCCGCCATTTGAACTGACCAATAGCTATCGCACAAAAAGAAACGACTATCTCTACTCCGTTGGCAATCCTGAACTACGCCCCGCCTCCACCCATTCATTTGGATTAGACTATTACTGGAAGTCATTTGGTTTAGGTCTCAGCTACTCTATCACCAATGATTACCTGCAAAATAGTTACTTCTACGAAGCACCAATCGTCATTGTCACCAATAGAAACATGCCTACCCAACATAAGTGGACTGGCAGCATTTCATACTCAGGAAATATTACCCCCTGGTGGTATACTTCCGCGGAAGTAGGAGTGTCCTTTCAATATCACCCAAAAGCAATTTGGTTGAAACGACATACACAGCCTTACGTTGGCTTTAATAACACTTTTACCCTTGCTTCGGGTCTACAACTTAACGCTGGGATATCCTATGCACACAGCTGGATGATGCAAGATGTGTTGGTAGGGAAAAGACTAACGAGCAAGATAGATATGAGGTACCAACCAAGCAGGAGTGATTGGGATTTTTCACTCGCCATTAGCAACCCGATTCGGATATCTCGTACAGAGAACGAATTCAAACAAGACCCTAACCTCAAAGTACTCTATTTTGAAGATACCGCCTTCCCGTCAGTAAGCTTCTCTATCTCCTACTACTTTGGAAAGATGAAGGCGCACTCGAAACCCAACATCCTTAATATGGATCAATATAGACTATGATACAAATAGCGGAGGATGCCGAAAATCCAATCAAGAGAGTAGGCAAAAAGAATTTATTGCAATCTCTGCATCAGAACGAAAGGAACTACGCTCTGTATTAGCTGACAAGATATGAAGACTACAAAAGTAACTTCCACCATAGCTATAATACTGTGTTGCCTTGGCCTATCTCTCCAAGCCATAACCGCACAGGAAGTAATGGGTCGAGTCCTCGCAAAGGAGCGTACTCCGCTGGAGAATGTGCATGTGTTGCTATATAGTAACCAAGACTCCACATTGCTCACGATGGCGGTGACGGATAGTTTAGGGAGGTATGCGATGAAACTCCCCGAGAAGGCGTTCAGCGTGACCTATTCACTCATTGGAGCTAAGCAAGTCACTATCCCATACGATGCTACACTAGCAGCTTACCGAGAGGTGATCATGGAGGATGATGACACTGCACTCGGAGAGGTGGTCGTCTTAGCGCATCAAGTGCGTACTAAGCCAGTCGTAGGTGGCATAGAGTGTCGTATCCTTAATCAAGACTTGATCAGCAATCGTACTGCCGTAGACCTTCTTGCCTATGTGCCGATGATCTCAAAGAAGGGATTGGACAGCTATTCCGTGGTGGGTACGGACGATGTTGTGTTCTTTATCAATGGTCGTCGCTCTCTCATGTCCATGTCGGCCTTAATGAGCTATCTAAAGACGCTGTCAGCAAGCCAGATCAAATCGATGAAAGTCCTTTATCAGCCCTCACCAGAGTATGGCGTCGGTGAACGTACGGCTGTCATCGACCTTGTCATCGAGGACAACAATGTGGGGTTCCAAGGGAGTCTGCGTGGAGAGCTGATCCGCACTAAAAGGTGGAAGGAGACGCTCAGCACGACACTCGTCTATCAAGCGCCTAGATGGCAAGTGCAGCTCTACGCTGGGGCTCGTAACTTGAGAGACTATGAGCGGTCTGAGGGAGAGACTCACTACTTGCAGTCGGGCGTGATCAATACCTCTGAGCAGCTCCGAGACACCCGTCGTCGTCAATATGACCTGAACTTGACGGGAGAATACAAAATTGCAGAGGGACATACGGTGGGAGCCTCAATAGATCTCTATCGCTATGGAGGCAAGCCGTATACTACTATAACCGACCGGTATAGCTCCATCGGCATAGACTCGACCTTCACGGGACAGATCAACAGAGACTATGTGGATAGTTACCTAGGGAGTATCATCTACTACCAAGGCAAGCTCCCCCGTGGTATCTACTTGACGGCAGAAGTTAGCGGTCTATGGAGTGACTACCGCCAGACGATGAGCCAACGCTATAATAGGAGTGACCTGCCGAGTCTTCCACCCTACTTGGACTACCAGTCCAACCTCCCGATGGCAACGAGTAGCTACTCCTCTAAGACGCAACTATCGATCCCGCTCTCTGAGAAACTATACCTCTATTTAGGCAACAATAGTTCGCTGAGCCAGGCTCGCTACAGTGAGACCTACGACATCCGTGTGATCCCAGGCAGCTTTCGTCCAGCTGATCGTACATTGCATTACAGCGAGATGCTGCATCTTCCTTATCTCTTGGCATACTATCAGCTTCCGTATAATATCTCTCTGTATGGTGGGCTGTATGGACAGTATCATAGTACGTCGGGGGCTTATGATGATGGTGCGAGGCAACACTATTCAGGGCGATGGTACCTGCTCCCCTATGCTAGTGTGTCTTGGAGGCAAGGTGCATTGAGTCTCTCGTATGGCTTCTCCATGAGTAATAACTACTCCTCCTTTGCATCGTACTCTCCTTTTGTCAAGTGGACCGCAATGAATGCCTACACGCAGGGCAACCCAGAGTTGAGACCAGCTCGATCTATGTTTCACTCCTTGACGGCTCGCTACCGCAACTTTTATGCACAAGCTTATTACGGAGAGACGCGAGACAACATCGGTAGCTTTGCTATACTGACTCCTGATCGGGTAATTGCGACTAAGAGCTACAACTACGGCGTCGGTCGGTCGCTGAGCCTTTCTATGGGATATGGAGGTAACATCACCTCGTGGTGGTATGCCAATGCTAATGTGTCGGGACGCTACACTCGTAATGAGGTGACCATAGAAGGGCTCCCTCAGTATGGGTACAACTACCGCACCTGGATGGCGGACGGCTCCCTCAACAATGCTTTCACGCTTTCAGACCGCTACGACTGGACAGCTGATATCAACTTCAGCTATTCATCTCCTTACCACTATCTCTACACCACACAGGATGGGATGATGCAATGCAACATCATGATGAGCAAAGGCATTGGTTCCCGTGTGATGCTGACTTTATGGGCATACAAGTCTTGGAGGCAAAGCCTCGGACACGGCATCCACTCGTGGGGCTTATCAGAGAGTCACACGTCCGACTTCGATCGGTGGACGAAGTCGTGGGGTGAGGATATGGGTGTCTCGCTATCCATCGCCTACTACTTCGGCAAGTCATCGCTCAATCAGAAGATCCAAGCGAAGCGATCTGATGCCTCACGCATTATTTCCAATGACGATAAATAGGACACTATTGTGTCGAAATAAATGGCTACCTTCGCAAACGAACAGGATAAATCAACTAACGAAAATCACAGACCATAATGAGGCGTATTAAACTTGCACTTACAATCGTCGCTTGTCTCTTGACAGCGTGTGCTCCTATTGCGACCAATTCAAATCCTCAGAGAAAGCTTGACTCAGAGATCACACGATTGGATAGTATTGCGATAACACTAGCTGAAATTAGAGCACTAGATCAAGGTATTAGAGACAACTCCAGTCTTTTCTTCGCAAACAGTCGGGCTTTTAATCTTCACACGGATAGCCTCTGCTTCTCAAAAGCAATTTGGGTCATCGAGCATTATGGGTACATCAAAGACTTAGGAAAGTACAACGACTCTTTCAGATACCTATTAGAAGCCCTGCCCGCAGTGTTACTACATAATCCTCAAAGGCTGATAGAGCCACATACTTATGACCTCTTGAAGCGAGAGGTGGAAGCTGGTAGACTACCTGCCGAATTTGTAGCCACCCTGCTTGATAAGTATTATGTGATGAAAGAGAAACGCACATTATACTTTTCGGGGTTTCGACAGTGGCTACAACAGCCCTATCCTCAAAAGAGAGATCAGGCACTATCTGACAGTCTCAGACAAGATTTAGGACTACCAGTGCTTCCGGACAGCCTATTTGTATATTAGTGCTGTACTTCCATCTGTACAGGATTCTAACCTATTGCTGTCCGATAAAAGGCTGAAAGGGCACATCAAGGGGGGGCAACCGTAGAATTGAAGCGGTTGAAGCGATTGAACTCCCTATTTTTGCCCCCCTCAAAAAGCTTTTACCAGACAGCAATAAAGCAAAAGCGAACTATCGGCAATGCCTCAGCATATTGCCAATAATTCGCTATCACTTGTCTCTAGGAGTCACTGCAAAACTGAAGCTTTACAATGAATAGCCTCATTCTGACGGATTCTTTGCAGACTCCTTCGGTGGAGTCACTTCAGAGTCTTTGCTAGCGGAGAGAGAGGGATTCAAACCCCCGAAGCGGACAAGCCGCTTTCCGGATTTCGAGTCCGGCCCATTCGGTCACTCTGGCATCTCTCCTAAAGAGAAAACTCCCGTTCTCAATTACAGAGTACAAAGGTAGTAACTATAATCCAGATGAGCAATAGTTCACTTTTTCAATGCCATTAGATCGGCTTCAAAAAAGGCTCAGATTGTAACTATGAACTGAAAAATATTTGCTATATTTGCAGTGGCGGACGATAGGTGTCCGTCTGGTAAAACTTAAATCAAAGCAATATGAAGATCAACGAAAAGATGACCGCTATGGTCAACGCTCAAGTCAACGAAGAGTTTCACGCAGCATACCTTTACCTCGCTATGTCTTTCCAGATGGAAGAAGAGGGTTACAATGGATTCGCTCACTGGTTCCTCCAGCAGTACCACGAGGAGATAGAGCATGCTCTAGAGATAGCACACTACCTACAGACACGCTCGGGACAGCCACATATCACAGGCATAGCTGAGATGCCTCAGCACTTTGGGACTCCTATCGAGCTCTTTGAGGCAGCCTACAAGCATGAGTGTCACGTTACAGAGCTGATACACAACATATACAAGGAGGCTCTAGAGACGAGCGACTACGCTACTAGCTCATTCTTCAAGCGTTACATCGATGAGCAGGTCGAGGAGGAGAATACCGTACTCGGCATCATCGATCAGCTACGTATGGCTGGCGAGAAGGGTATCTACCTCGTCAACGCACATCTCTCTAAGAGACAATAAGATAGAGCAAAACAATGCGATGAGACGTAGCCCTCAAGGGAGGTGAAGCTCTCTATGCGATTTTCTATCAGCGCTACGTCTCATTGCATTTTCTATGTCTTTAAATCACTAGATAGTTGCAAAGACAAAAGTTTTTTGTACCTTTGCACTCACGAAGGCGCTGACAGAGCAATCTGGACGACCTAGAGGGCAGTTACCAGAGTGGCCAAATGGGGCTGACTGTAACTCAGCTGGCGCAAGCCTACGGTGGTTCGAATCCATCACTGCCCACGATGAGGTCTACGTCTTCAAGCGACTAATGTCTACAAGCCATAAATAGGTAAAGTCGCATAGTATGCGGAAGTAGCTCAGTTGATAGAGCATCAGCCTTCCAAGCTGAGGGTCGCGAGTTTGAGCCTCGTCTTCCGCTCAAAAAACCTCGAAAGTCCTTTTCGAGGTTTTTTTGTATCCGTACGTTTCCGCGCCGAAAGTTGAACGCCCAACCGCTACCCGAAATCAAATAAAAATTGTAGATTTGTATCCGGAAAAAAGAAAACCACATAATGTCACCGGATATAAAGCTAAGCCCTACAAAAAAAATCATCGTAGGCGTGCAATTTCTGTTTGTTGCGTTCGGAGCAACAGTTTTGGTTCCCCTGCTGGTAGGCATGGACCCGTCGACAGCCCTTTTCGTTGCCGGTATCGGAACATTGATATTCCATCTCGTCACCAAAGGCATCGTCCCCATTTTTCTGGGCAGCAGCTTTGCCTTCATTGCTCCCATCATCAGCGCCACGCAACTTTACGGCCTATCCGGCACGCTTTCCGGACTTATCGGGGTGGCTTTGGTCTATTTCATCACAAGTGCCCTGGTAAAATGGCAGGACATTAAAATCATAGAAAAGCTGTTTCCTCCCGTAGTCGTAGGGCCTGTCATCATCCTTATCGGCCTTTCACTGGCAAAAACCGGGGTATCAATGGCCGAATCCAACTGGATAATAGCCCTTGTATCCCTTGTCATAGCCGTTTTCGTTTCCATCAAGGCGAAAGGACTCCTACGCCTCATTCCCATATTCTGCGGAATCATTGCCGGCTACATCACAGCCCTGCTGTTCTTCGAAGTCGACCTCCAGCCGGTGCGCGATGCCGCCTGGTTCAGCCTTCCGCAATTCACATTTCCCGAAATATCCTGGGAACCTATCCTGTTTATGATTCCCGTAGCCATAGCTCCCGTCATCGAGCACATCGGCGACGTCTATGTCGTCAATTCCGTAACCGGCAAGAACTTCATCAAATCGCCGGGCCTGCACCGCACCCTGTTCGGCGACGGACTTGCCTGCCTTTTTGCCGGAATAGTCGGAGGCCCTCCCGTAACCACCTATTCGGAAGTGACCGGAGCCATGTCCATCACCAAGATAACCGACCCGCAGGTAATCCGTATAGCGGCCGTGACGGCCATTCTGTTCTCCGTCATAGGGAAAATAAGTGCACTGCTTAAATCCATTCCCGAAGCCGTATTGGGCGGCATCATGCTGCTCCTTTTCGGAACCATAGCCTGCGCCGGCATCAACAACATGATTCAGAACCGGCTCGATCTGAGCAACACGCGCAACATCGTCATCATTTCGCTGACGCTCACTGTCGGTATCGGAGGAGTGACGCTCTCACTCGGCAACTTTTCACTGACCGGAATCGGACTTGCCGCCATTGTCGGTGTAGTCCTCAACCTCATACTTCCCAAAACGGAGAAAAAATAAAACATGTCACTATGAAACCAATTTTTCTTATCGGCTATATGGGTTCGGGAAAAACCACACTCGGAAGAGTGTTGTCCCGACAATTGGACTATGACTTCATTGACCTCGACCTTTTCATCGAAAACCGCTACCACAAAAGCATAAAGGAACTGTTTGCCGAACACGGCGACAACGGATTCCGCGAAATCGAACGGCGTATTCTGAGAGAAGTATGCGACTTTGAAAACACCATCATTGCCTGCGGCGGGGGAACACCGTGCTTTTTCGACAATATGGAACTGATGAACGCCCACGGGCTGACCGTTTATCTGCATATCCCCATCGAGCGCCTTTTCAAACGCCTCACCAAACCCAGCGCAAAGGCCAAACGCCCGGTGATTGCCAACAAGTCGGACGACGAACTGAAGCCCGTGAAATGCACTATAAAAAGGCCGTCATCTATTTCGACACGACAAACATCGAAACTGCCGCCGAAACGGAAGTTACAGCAGCCCATCTGAAAAATGCCATCGATAAATATTTGGAAAAAGAAGACGGAAAATAGCGGGAATACCGCAAACATTACGTTGTCAATGGAATGAAAAAGGAAGTAGCCTAAGCCAGATTCAGGCGATATTTCTTGATAAATGCGCTTGCCTTGGGATTATTTTCCAGCACATCGGCAAGCAGTTCACGCTGTGTCCATAGTTTTTCACGTTCGCCCATCTCACGCACCACGATTTCCAGCTGCACCAAATCGTTCTGCAAAAAATCGCGGATAAAAGAAATCAGTTCGCGCTTCTTGCGCTCATACACCTCCACCTGCGCCTGATTTTCCACCGTAAAACGATAAAGGTTTTCACCGACAGCCTGCGGGAAAGCCACCTTCATGGCATTGGTAAGAATGATTTCATCGGGATGGGAAATGACAAATTCCCTCCAGGCATCCTTGAATTTGTCATAGGAATAGTCGTTTTTCCTGACAATATTCGCCACCGACGCCTTTTCTTCCACCTTCGCCGCATCCTGTACATGATGTTTCTTCGACGATTCCTCCAAGCTCTTCTTAATAGAAATGGAAGGAACACCCACCAGTTTCTTGTTCGACAAATCGGTTATCTTATAACCGCCTGCGGCATTGGCAGGAGAAGCCGGAGAGGGCTGCGGCTTTGCAATGTTCTGCACCGCAGGCCGAGGAGTGCTTACGGATGGGGCAGGAGCGGCTGTTCTTGCCGGCTGTGCGTTCCCTTGTGGAGCATTGTTCTGTAACTTTTCAACAGGACGTCCGCCACCGCCCGGATTTACCGGCGCACCGCCACCGAACAACTGGCATATTTTGATAAGAGTCAGTTCCACAAGAAACTGCTTGTTGGAAGAATCCTTATAAGTCAAATCGCAGGTGTTGCAAAGCTCCATGGCATTGAAAATCGCCCCCAGTTTGCAACGCGACATCTGCTCGCGGTAGCGTTCGGCCACATCGGCTGTCACTTCCACCAGTGAGGCCGTTTCAGGTGTCCGAGCCACCAGCAGTTCGCGCAGGTGGGAAGCCAACCCGTTGATAAACAACCGGGAATCAAAACCATGGTCGCGCACTTCTTTATAAAGCAAGAGCGACTGCTCCACATTCCCCTGCAAGAAAAAGTCGACCAGACGGAAATAATAGTCATAGTCCAGCAGGTTCAGGTTGTCGATGGTAGCCTGATAGGTCACATTTCCACGCGAAGCCGCCACTACCTGGTCGAAAATCGACAGGGCATCGCGCATCGCGCCGTCGGCCTTCTGTGCAATCACGTTGAGAGCGGCCGGTTCAGCCGTATATCCCTCCTCGTGTGCGATATATTGCAGCTGTTCGACAATATCAGCCACCGTGATGCTCTGGAAGTCATATTTCTGGCAACGCGACAGAATAGTAGGCAGAATTTTCTGCTTTTCAGTCGTGGCAAGGATAAAAATCACATAGCTTGGCGGCTCTTCCAATGTCTTCAGAAAAGCATTGAAAGCCTGCACCGAAAGCATGTGCACCTCATCGATGATGAACACACGATATTTTCCGGAAATAGGAGGAATACGGACCTGCTCTGTCAGATCGCGGATATCGTCGACAGAGTTGTTGGAAGCGGCATCCAGCTCCACAATGTTCAGCGAACGCTGTTCGTTGAAAGCCCTGCACGATTCGCACTGATTACATGGCTCGCCGTCGGCACCCAGATTTTCACAGTTGATAGCCTTCGCAAAAATACGCGCCGTAGTCGTCTTTCCCACACCCCGCTGTCCACAAAACAGATATGACTGGGCAAGCCTGCCCGTCAATACTGCATTTTTCAGCGTATTTGCCAGAGCATGCTGTCCGACAATCGTTTTAAACGAC
>OHSG01001059.1_pt1 | contig 11637 bp, 11 predicted proteins | sample 1578601 | NCBI WGS metagenome assembly OHSG01 (sample SAMEA3879534, study PRJEB24766) | human gut metagenome | biome: human-associated habitat; feature: feces | place: USA | collected 1985/1987
CAGGGTATCCCGTTCGAGGTGCAGATCCGCACGCAGGAGATGCACGACATCGCCGAATACGGCATCGCCGCCCACTGGCGCTACAAGGGGGTAGGCCAGGGGGCTCGCACCAGCGAGCAGTGGCTCGGCCGGCTGCGCGAGCTGCTCGAGGATACGACCCACTCGCTGGCGCAGCGCTTCGACGCCAAACCCGCCTCGGGCGAGATTTTCGTCTTCACGCCCAACGGCGACCTGCGCAAGCTGCCCGAAGGGGCCACGCTGCTCGACTTCGCCTTCGACATCCACACCAACCTGGGCGCCACCTGCTCGGGCGGCAAGGTGAACAACCGCGCCGTCTCCATCCGAGAGGTGCTCCACAACGGCGACATCGTCGAGATTCTCACCCAGAAGAACCAGACGCCCAAGGCCGACTGGCTCTCGGTGGTGGTCACCTCGAAGGCGCGCAACAAAATCAAATCCTACCTGCGCGAGGAGCAGGCCAAGCATGCCCGCATGGGACGCGAGGAGCTCGAGCGCAAGCTCAAGAACTGGAAGTTCCCGCTCTCCATCGACGAGGCGGTGGCCTACCTGGCCAAATACTTCAAGGTGCGGACGGGCACCGAGGTCTACGGCCTCATCTCGACCCAGAAGGTCGAGCTGGCCTCCATCAAGGAGATTCTCTCGCGCCACCTCTCGGGGGCGGCCGAAGAGGAGCGCCGTGCCGCGGCGGCCGAGGTCGAACGGGCCAAGGCCGCAGCGCGCGAGACGGCACCCGCACGGAGCAGCGATGCACTGATTATCGACGACGACATCTCGAAAATCCAGTACAAGCTGGCCCGCTGCTGCAACCCCATCAAGGGCGACGAGGTCTTCGGCTTCATCACCATCGGGGCGGGCATCACCATCCACCGCACCGACTGCCCCAACGCGCGCCGCATGCGCGAGCGCTATCCCCACCGGGTCATCGATGCGCGCTGGCGCTCGACGGCCGAGGGGGCCTTCCGCGTCTCCATCCGCATCGTGGCGGCCGACATGACCGGCATGGCCAACCACATCACCGAGGTCATCAGCCGCGACCTGAGGCTCAACATCCGCTCGATGAACTTCTCGGCCGCCTCGGGAGGCAGTGTCGAGGGTGTGGTCAGCGTCGAGGTACCCGGCACGGCCGCCGTCGATACGCTCATCCACTCCATCATGCGTATCCGAGGTGTACAGCGAGCCTACCGCATCAACAACTGATGCGACCGATGCGCCCCGGAGGTGGACGTTTTCCAAAGTTGTTCGATTGACAATTCCTTTTTATTTTACCATATTAGATAGATGAATAACAATTCCATCAGCGTCGTTTTCGCCGACTCGTCGCATGCGCACTACGCACAGCGTATCTGCGACCTCATCTACGAGTCGGCTCTGCAGCGGGGCACGGGCATCGCCAAACGGTCGCCCGAGTACATCGCGGCAAAGATGACCGGCGGCAAGGCCGTCGTGGCGCTGGACGGCGAGAAGCTCATCGGCTTCAGCTACATCGAGTGTTGGGGGCACGGCGATTTCGTCGCGACCTCCGGATTGATTGTCGACCCCGAGTACCGGCACATGGGACTCGCGGAGCAAATCAAACGACGAACATTCGAGCTGGCCCGACGACGATTCCCCTATGCGAAGTTATTCAGCATCACCACGTCGTTGCCGGTCATGAAGCTCAACTCGCGGATGGGATACGTTCCCGTGACCTTTTCGGAACTGACCGAAGACGACGAATTCTGGCAGGGCTGCCAGGGATGTTGCAACTACGACATCCTGCAGCGCAACAACCGGAGGATGTGTCTCTGCACGGGCATGCTCTACGACCCGGCCAAGGAACAGCCCCGCCAGTCGCGGCTGACGCCCTACGTGATGTTCCTCCGAAACCGGTTCCGCAAGCTCTTCCACCTCAAGTAAGGGCGGCGCACGGAGCCAAAAATCCGGGACTCCGCTCCCGGGAAACAATGTACAACGTAAAATAAAAAAAGAATCAACCGAAAATGGAAAAGAAGAAAGTGGTACTGGCGTTCAGCGGCGGTCTGGACACCTCGTTCTGTGTGAAATATCTCTCCGAAGAGAAGGGTTACGACGTCTATACGGCCATCGCCAACACGGGCGGTTTCTCGGCCGACGAACTGGCACGCATCGAAGAGCGCGCCCTGGCGCTGGGCGCCGTGAAGCACGCCACGCTCGACATCGAGCAGGAGTACTACGAAAAGAGCATCCGCTACATGGTCTACGGCAACATCCTGCGCAACGGCACCTACCCCATCTCGGTCAGCTCGGAGCGCATCTTCCAGGCCATCGCCATCATCGAATACGCCAAGCAAATCGGCGCCGACGCCGTTGCCCACGGCTCGACCGGCGCAGGCAACGACCAGGTGCGTTTCGACCTGACGTTCCAGGTGCTGGCTCCCGAAATCGAAATCATCACCCCGACGCGCGACATGACCCTCACGCGCGAATATGAAATCGACTACCTGCGCCGCCACGGCTTCGAGGCCGACTTCCGCAAGATGGAGTACTCCATCAACAAGGGACTCTGGGGCACCTCCATCGGCGGCCGCGAGACGCTCTACTCGGAGCAGACGCTCCCCGAGGAGGCCTATCCGAGCCAGATTACGGCCACGGGCGAGGAGACGCTCCGTCTGGGCTTCACCGAAGGCGAACTCACGTCGGTCAACGGCACCCCCTACACCGACCGCGTCGAGGCCATCCGCGCCGTCGAGGCCATCGGCTCGCGCTACGGCATCGGCCGCGACATGCACATCGGCGACACCATCATCGGCATCAAGGGCCGCGTGGGCTTCGAGGCCGCCGCGCCGATGCTCATCATCTCGGCCCACAAGATGCTCGAGAAGCACGTGCTGACCAAGTGGCAGCTCTACTGGAAGGAGCAGGTGGCCACCTGGTACGGCATGTTCCTCCACGAGGCGCAGTACCTCGAGCCCGTCATGCGCGACATCGAGGCGATGCTCCTCTCGTCGCAGCGCAACGTCACGGGCGAGGTCGAGCTGACGCTCCGCCAGCGCTGCTTCACGCTGGTGGGCGTCTCGTCGTCGTTCGACCTGATGAAGACCGACTTCGGCGAGTACGGCGAGGTGAACAAGGCCTGGACGGCCGACGACGTGAAGGGCTTCACGAAGATTCTGGGCAACCAAATCAAGATTTACCACAACGTCCAAAAGCGCAACGGCAAATGATACGCGCAGGAATCATCGGCGGCGCCGGCTATACGGCCGGTGAGCTGGTACGCCTTCTGGTGAACCACCCCCATGTCGAGCTGGGCTTCGTCCACAGCACGAGCCATGCGGGCGACCTCATCACCGCGGTCCACGCGGGGCTCGACGGCGAGACCCCGCTGCGCTTCTGCGCCGAATACAACCTGGAGCAGGTCGACGTGCTCTTCCTCTGCTCGGCCCACGGCGAGAGCCGCAAGTGGCTCGCCGCACACGAGCTGCCCGAGTCGCTGCGCATCATCGACCTGGCGCAGGATTTCCGCGACGAGAGCGAAGGGTTCGTCTACGGACTGCCGGAGCTCTGCAGCGAGCGGATTCGCGCCGCACGCCGCGTGGCCAATCCGGGCTGCTTCGCCACGGCCATCCAGCTGGCGCTGCTGCCGCTGGCCTCCGCCGGGCTGCTCGAGGACGAGGTCCATGTGACGGCCGTCACCGGTTCGACCGGCGCCGGCGTGAAGCCCTCGGCGACGACCCACTTCAGCTGGCGTAGCGACAACCTCTCGGTCTACAAGTGCTTCACGCACCAGCACCTGCTCGAAATCGGCCGCAACCTGCGGCAGCTGCAGCCCGCGTTCGACCGCGACGTCAACTTCGTCCCCATGCGGGGCGACTTCACCCGCGGCATTCTGGCCAGCGTCTACACGCGCTGCCGGCTCGACGAGCGGGAGGCCGAACTCCTCTACCGCGATTACTACGAGGATGCGGCCTTCACCCGCGTGACGGAGCAGTACCCCGACCTCAAACGGGTGGTCAACACCAACCGCGCGCTGCTGCACACGGCCCGCTACGGCGACAAGCTGCACGTGGTCTCGGTCATCGACAACCTGCTCAAGGGAGCCTCGGGACAGGCCGTGCAGAACATGAACCTGATGTTCGGCCTCGACGAGCGCGAGGGGCTGCGGCTCAAGGCCAGCGCCTTCTGACCTGACAGGCAGACCGGGGAAACCCGCACGCGCACAGACAACCCATCCGGCAGTGTCCCGACCCGCGTCGGGATGCGGCCGGGTGTATTCACCCCGAAACAACGCCGGGGCCATCCACCTCAAAAAACAACACGGACATGAAACCATTCAACGTATATACGCTCTACCCCACGGAGCCCGTACGGGGCCGCGGCAACTTCGTCTACGACGCCGCCGGCACCGAATACCTCGACCTCTACGGCGGCCATGCGGTCATCTCGCTCGGCCATGCCGACCCGACCTACGTCGGCCGCATCTCGGAGCAGGTCGCACGGCTGGGCTTCTACTCCAATTCGGTCGAAAACTCGCTCCAGAGCGAGCTGGCCGAGCGGCTGGGCCGCGCATCGGGGTACGAGGACTACAGCCTTTTCCTCTGCAACTCGGGGGCCGAGGCCAACGAGAACGCCATGAAGCTGGCCTCGTTCCATACGGGCCGCTCGCACATCCTCGCCTTCACGGGGGCCTTCCACGGCCGTACGTCGGGAGCCGTCGCCGCCACCGACAACGCGGCGCTCCGCGCACCGTTCAACAGCACGTCCCATGTCGAATTCGCCCCGCTGGGTGACCTGGCGCGGGTCGAGGAGCTGCTCGCGACGGGGCGCTTCGCCGCCGTCATCATCGAGGGCATCCAGGGCGTGGCGGGCATCCGCGTCCCCTCGGACGACTTCCTGCGTGGGCTGCGCGAGGCGACCCTCCGCCACGGCGTGCAGCTCATCCTCGACGAAATCCAGTCGGGCTACGGCCGTACGGGGCAGTTCTTCGCCCACCAGAAGGCGGGCATCCGCCCCGACCTGATTACCGTCGCCAAGGGAATGGGCAACGGCTTCCCCATCGGAGGCGTGCTCATCGCCCCCCACTTCGAGGCGCGGCCGGGGATGCTCGGCACCACCTTCGGCGGCAACCACCTGGCCTGCGCCGCCGCGCTGGCCGTGCTGGAGGTGATGGAGCGCGACCGCCTTGTGAAGAACGCCGCCGCAACGGGCGCCGAATCGACGGAGTGCGCGACGTGCGGGGCCGCGGCCTGATGGTCGGCTTCGACGTCGAGGGTTCGGCGTCCGAATTCCGCCGCCGGCTCCTCTTCGAAAAGCACATCTTCACGGGCGGCGCCGGAGCCACGACCGTCCGTCTGCTGCCGGCCCTCACGCTGACGCGCGAGCTGGCCGACCGTTTCCTTGCGTCGCTCGAAGCGTTGCTCCGCAGCTGACGCCCCACCTTTCAAAAAAACGCGAATCATGAAAAAATTCACCTGCGTACAGGATATCGGCGACCTGCATCAGGCCGTCGCCGAGGCATTCGAAATCAAACGCGACCGCTTCCGCCATGCGGAGCTGGGCCGCAACCGCACGCTGCTGATGCTCTTCTTCAACTCGAGCCTCCGCACCCGCCTCTCGACCCAGAAGGCGGCGATGAATCTGGGCATGAACGTCATGGTGCTCGACGTCAACCAGGGCGCCTGGAGGCTCGAGACCGAGCGCGGCGTGGTGATGGACGGCGACAAGGCCGAACACCTGCTCGAGGCCATTCCGGTCATGGGCTCCTACTGCGACATCATCGGCGTACGCTCGTTCGCACGCTTCCAGGACCGCACCGAGGACTACGAGGAGCGCGTGCTCGAGCAGTTCATACGCTACTCGGGCCGCCCGGTCTTCTCGATGGAGGCCGCCACGCGCCACCCGCTGCAGAGCTTCGCCGACCTGCTCACCATCGAGGAGTACAAGCGCACGGAGCGCCCCAAGGTGGTCATGACCTGGGCGCCCCACCCCAACGCGCTGCCGCAGGCCGTGCCCAACTCCTTCGCCGAGTGGATGAACGCCACCGACTACGACTTCGTCATCACCCACCCCGAGGGCTACGAACTCGACCCGCAGTTCGTCGGCCGCGCCCGCGTGGAATACGACCAGCGTAAGGCGCTCGAAGGGGCCGACTTCGTCTATGCGAAGAACTGGGCCGCCTACACGGGCGACAACTACGGCAAGGTGCTGAGCCGCGACCGCTCGTGGACCGTCACGGCCGAAAAGATGGCGCTCACCCGCGACGCCTACTTCATGCACTGCCTGCCCGTGCGGCGCAACATGATTGTCACCGACGAGGTCATCGAGTCGCCGCGCTCACTGGTCATCCCCGAGGCGGCCAACCGCGAAATCTCGGCACAGGTCGTACTCAAGAGGCTGCTGGAGGGGCTCGGGCAATGAGGAGCGTCACGGTAGTGAAAATCGGGGGCAACGTCATCGACGACCCCGCGGCGCTGAAGCACTTCCTCGGCGAATTCGCCGCACTCGAAGGGGCCAAGATACTCGTCCACGGCGGCGGGAAGCTCGCCACGCGGCTTGCCGAGCGGCTCGAGCTGAAGACGCAGATGGTCGACGGCCGCCGCATCACCGACCGGGGAACGCTCGACGTGGTGACGATGGTCTACGCCGGACTGGTCAACAAGCAGCTCGTCGCCGGACTGCAGGCCGAGGGGTGCAACGCACTGGGGCTGTCGGGCGCCGACGGCAACGTCGTGACGGCTCGCCGCCGGGCCCCCGAACCGGTCGACTACGGCTTCGTGGGCGACATCGAGCGGGTCGATGCCGGGCTGCTCGTGCGGCTGCTCGACGCGGGGCTGACCCCCGTCTTCCCGGCCATCATGCACGACGGCCGCGGCACGCTGCTCAACTGCAATGCCGACGGGGTGGCTACGGCCCTGGCCACGGCGCTCGCGCCGCAGATGCCCACCAATCTGGTCTTCTGCTTCGAGAAGCGCGGCGTGCTGCGCAACCCCGACGACGAGGAGTCGGTCATCGCCGAAATCACGCCCGACGACTTCGCGGCACTGCGCGCCGAGGGGGTCGTCAGCAAGGGAATGCTGCCCAAAATCGAGAATGCGCTGAAGGCCGTCGCCGAGGGAGTCCGGAGCGTCGTTATCCGCAGCGCCGGGAACCTCGCCGAGCCCTCGGGCACCGTCATCCGGGAGCACCCCGCGGCGCAGTGACCCGTTCGGGCCGGGTTGCGGCGCATCCCGCGGCGGACCCATGTCCCCCGGATGCACCCGGAGCCGGCGTCGCGCCGCAACCCGCGGCCGCGACCCACGAACCCCAAACACGGAAAACCATGCAACACGCCATCCAACACGCAACCGGCGAAGCCGTCGAACTGCTGCGCGGGCTCATCGCCCGCCCCTCGCCCTCGCGCAGCGAGGAGGCAACGGCCGACCTGCTGTTCGACTTCCTCGCCGCACGGGGTGCCGCACCCGAGCGGCTCCACAACAACGTCTGGGCCCGAGCCGAAGGGTTCGACCCCACGCGTCCGACGCTGCTGCTCAATTCGCACCACGACACCGTCCGTCCGGCGGCCGGATACACGCGCGACCCGCACGCTCCCGACATCGAGGGCGACCTGCTCTACGGGCTGGGGAGCAACGACGCCGGGGCCTCGGTCGTCTGCCTCGCGGAGACATTCCTCGCCTGGCGGCGACGGCAGCTTCCGTTCAACCTTGTGCTGGCACTCTCGGCCGAGGAGGAGTGCATGGGCGAGCATGGCATGCGGGCGCTGCTGCCGGCGCTCGGACGCATCGACATGGCGCTCGTGGGCGAACCCACCGGCATGCAGGCGGCCGTCGGCGAGCGGGGACTGGTCGTACTCGACTGCACGGCCCGCGGCCGCAGCGGCCATGCGGCGCGCGGCGAGGGGGTCAACGCCCTCTACATCGCGCTGGACGACATCGCCCGGCTGCGCACGCTGCGCTTCGAACGCTGCTCGGAGCTGCTCGGCCCCGTGGGCATCGCCGTGACGCAGATTGAGGCCGGGACGCAGCACAACGTCATCCCCGACACGTGCCGGTTCGTGGTCGACGTCCGCACCACCGACGCCTACACCAACGAGCAGACGGTCGAGCTGCTGCGCCGCGAGCTCCGCTCCGAGGCCGTGCCCCGCTCGACGCGCGTCCGCGCCTCAGCCCTCGCGGCAGAGCATCCGCTCCACAGCGCCGCACGGGCCGCCGGCTTCGGGACCTTCGTCTCGCCGACCACCTCCGACATGGCGCTCATGCCCTTCCCCTCGCTCAAGATGGGGCCCGGCGACTCGGCCCGTTCGCACACGGCCGACGAATACGTGCGGCTCTCGGAAATCGAGGCCGGAATCGCCGGATACGACACCCTGCTCGAGGCGCTCCGCCGCGAAGCGGAGCACCTCGGCTGACCCACGTACGGGGGAGGCCGGCCGCACGGCGCCGCACCTCCCCGCAACATGTTTCACCCGAAAAAAACGCAACATACCGATATGGCAGGAAAACTCTGGGACAAGGGCTTCGAGCCCGACGCACAAATCGAAGCCTACACCGTGGGCAACGACCGCGAACTCGACCTGCGGCTGGCCCGCTACGATGTCGAGGGGTCGCTGGCCCACATCGCGATGCTCGAAAGCATCGGACTGCTCACCCGCGACGAGCTGCAACGGCTCACGGCCGGACTGAAGGAGATTGCCGCCGAAATCGAGGCGGGCCGCTTCGAAATCGAGCCCGACATCGAGGACGTGCACTCGCAGGTCGAGCTGCTGCTCACCCGCCGCCTGGGCGGCGTGGGCAAGAAAATCCACTCGGGCCGTTCGCGCAACGACCAGGTGCTGGTAGACTTGAAACTGTTCACTCGTACCCAACTCAAAGAGGTGGCCGAAGCGGTGGAACAATTGTTTCATGTACTGATTTCCCAAAGTAATAGATATAAAGATGTCTTGATGCCGGGATATACCCATTTGCAGATAGCAATGCCTTCTTCATTCGGTTTGTGGTTTGGAGCCTATGCCGAAAGTTTGGTGGATGATATGATGCTTTTGCAGGCAGCCTTTAAGATGTGCAACCGCAATCCGTTGGGCTCGGCAGCCGGATATGGTTCCTCTTTTCCTTTAAACAGAGAAATGACTACCCGTTTGCTGGGATTTGATTCGATGAATTATAATGTGGTCTATGCACAGATGGGGCGTGGCAAGATGGAGCGCAATGTGGCTTTTGCTCTTGCTTCTATTGCCGGAACAGTTTCCAAACTGGCTTTTGATGCCTGTATGTTTAGTAGTCAGAATTTCGGTTTTGTGAAGCTGCCCGATGAATGTACGACCGGTTCCAGTATCATGCCGCACAAAAAGAACCCGGATGTGTTTGAACTGACGCGTGCCAAATGTAATAAGATTCAAGCGCTTCCGCAACAGATTATGATGATTATGAATAATCTCCCTTCCGGCTATTTCCGTGATTTGCAGATTATCAAAGAAGTGTTCCTGCCCGCGTTCCAAGAGTTGAAGGACTGTTTGCAGATGACTACTTATATTATGGATAAAATAAAGGTGAACGAACATATCTTGGATGATGACCGTTACTTGTACATCTTTAGTGTGGAAGAGGTGAATCGTTTGGCTGCCGAAGGCATGCCTTTCCGTGATGCCTACAAGAAAGTGGGACTGGATATCGAAGCCGGTAAGTTCACCCACAACAAGCAAGTGCATCACACTCACGAAGGAAGCATCGGCAATCTATGTAACGACAAGATTATCCTGTTGATGGAAAAGGTGGTCGACGGATTTAACTTCTCTGCCATGGAACAGGCAGAAAAATCTCTGTTGGACAGATAAATAATAAAGACATGGAGTATCAACCTTCAGTGGAACGCTATGACAGAATGCAGTATAAGAACTGTGGAAATAGTGGTCTGCTTTTGCCACGCATCTCGTTGGGATTGTGGCATAATTTTGGCAGTGTAGACGATTTCGGGATAGCTTCCGATATGATAAAGTATGCTTTTGACAATGGAGTTACTCATTTCGATTTGGCAAATAACTATGGTCCGGTTCCCGGTAGTGCGGAAACAAATTTTGGTAAGATTCTGAAAGAGAACTTTCGGGGCTATCGTGATGAGATGATAATCTCCTCTAAGGCAGGACATGAAATGTGGGCGGGACCTTACGGAGGCAACAGCTCACGCAAAAATCTGATGGCAAGTATAGAACAGAGTCTCCGCCGCACGGGTTTGGAATATTTTGATATCTTTTATAGTCACCGTTATGATGGGGTTACTCCGGTGGAAGAAACCGTTCAGGCATTGATTGATATGGTAAAGCAAGGAAAAACGCTGTATATCGGAATCTCAAAATATCCGCCTGAAAAGGCGAGGGTGGCTTATGAAATGATGAAGGCTGCCGGCACTCCTTGTTTGATAAGCCAGTATCGTTATAGTATGTTCGATCGGGCTGTCGAGGCAGAGTCTTTGGCATTGGCAGCACAATATGGATCCGGTTTCATTGCTTTCTCTCCGTTGGCGCAAGGGTTGTTGACAGACAAATATTTGCATGGTATTCCTGAAAATTCTCGTGCCGCTCGTGCCACCGGCTTCTTGAAAGCCGACCAAGTAACGGCTGATAAAGTGAGGAAAGCTGCCCGCCTGAATGAAATTGCTGTCCGTCGCGGGCAGACTTTGGCGGAAATGGCATTGGCATGGGTACTGAGAGATGAGCGTATGACTTCGGTTATTGTTGGTGCAAGTTCGGTCAAACAATTGAATGATAACCTTCATGCTTTGGAGAATTTGGCATTTTTAAATGACGAATTAGCAGAGATAGAAGGAATATTACGTTCTTAAATAAAAAAACGGGTGCAAAATTTGGTAGATATTATAAAACTCCTTATCTTTGCACCCGTCAAACAAAAGCTTTGACTAGTGCAAGCCATTAACAGAAGCTGTAGCCCTATGGTTTTGCATGAATCAATGTAGGGAGGTATAGTCAGCATATATAGATATGAACACAAATAATAATAAAGTTATGGAGACTGCTAAAGACAAGTTTTTGAAGAAAGTAGAAGATACCTTAAAAACTTATTGTATAGAGTCTTTTATGGATGATGTTATAGGTGATGATATTAGTGATATTTATGCCGATATAGAGTGCTTAATGGATGAAGCTAAAGAGAGTAATAATAAGGATGCTTTGGCGGATTTAACAGCTGCTTACAAAGAATTGCAGCGTGCAGAAAGAAGCTACTGTGATGAGGTACGTAGTATTAACAAATAAAATAAACCTATAATTATGGAGAAGAAGGAAATTTTCACATTGGCAGACGTGAAGGCAGAAGATAAGAAGATAGCTTTTATCAAAGGCAATAGAGATATAGCTAAGGGTAATGTAAACAGTAAGGTTAAATCTCTATCAGAGTGTAGAATGAATCTAGTACCTATGATGGTAGTAGAAGGTAAGAAGGCTGTAGATGATGGCTGTAGCTTGGTATCACCAGATGGAGCAGATATAACTAACGATGATGCAGAGAAGTGTCTTGTTATAGTAGATGGTCAGCACCGTTATAAAGCTGCTATGAAGTTGTTGGAAGAAGAAAAGGATAATGATGAGAAAACTATCACAGATGATTCTATTCGTTTCTTTCTAGATTATAGTGGCAGAGACACAAAGGAACTCTT
>OHSG01001065.1_pt1 | contig 11575 bp, 8 predicted proteins | sample 1578601 | NCBI WGS metagenome assembly OHSG01 (sample SAMEA3879534, study PRJEB24766) | human gut metagenome | biome: human-associated habitat; feature: feces | place: USA | collected 1985/1987
ATCTGCATAGTAATCAAAGAAAGGACTATGCTTATAAGCGGCTACCAAAGCATGCCAATGTATATGCCGCCAATTACCGTGATCAGAGATACGGACATCTTTCATCAGGCATTTATTACCGTCACTCTTTTCAGTAGGAATAGTCAATGCCAACGGACCATCGGCTGCTGCAATCACACAACGATTACGGTAAGTCTGTTTCACATAGTTGTCATAACGCTCCACATACACCTTATCGTATGCAAACAATTTGGTATAATATTCTACCGGAGCTAAATAGGCAGAGCCTACATATATTATTTTCTCCATTATTGTACTCGTTCAAAAAAGCGTCCTTTCCGTGAGGAAAACCAGATGCGCCAGGCCTTGCCTATCAAATGATCATCGGGTACCAGCCCGAAAAGACGCGAGTCACATAGATTTATCGGATTATTGGATGCCATCCAATAATAATTCTTCTCGAATGTATAAGCCGAAACCGGCTTGTCCTCCACCAGCAGAGTATCTCCTTTGACAGAAGCCCGCTTTCCCTCATGGCGCATGATAGTATTACACAGCAAAGTCACATTCCACGGATATACCTTTACCGATCTGCCTTTGGCCGGAATCACAAACGGATGACTCTTGCTCACCTCCTTCTGATACAAGGGAAGCAGACTCACTTTTCCTGCCAGCTTCTGCTCAAGCAAATAATACTCATAGTGACTGAAACTGCGGATATACCTTTCATCCATATACCCTACCAGCTGATTTCCTGTAATACCCAATTGCTGCATAGCCAGCAACACGGTATCTTCTGCCGTATGCGGATATACATAAAGAGACTTGCTGTCGGGGCTGAGCACGTGCTCGTCCGTCAGCAATAACTCCTCATTCAACATTAATGTATCTCCCGGAATACCGACACAACGGCTGATAAACAACTCGCGGTTACTAACCATTGTCTGCAAAGAGCGCGGGCTGGGATTATTGAATAACACGATATCCCCTTTCCCGACCGGTTTTTCCAACCATCGCCAAGTGGAAAAAGGCACACGAAACCCGTAACTCCATTTATTCACCAAAACCCTCTCGCCCTGATAGAGGCTGTTTTCCATGCCGGTAGAAGGAATGGTGCAGGAGGTGAAAGCGAATGTCTTTATCAGCAGCACCAAAACGACTGCCGTAAGCATTGCCTTTATCCATATTGAGACACGGGGAATGTGCACTATTTAATATTATCTACAAAAGAGAACAATCTGTTCCAGCGTATCTTGCCGTCCAGCCAACCGCGGTCGGGGTCAAGAGACAACCAGATAAAGATAGGTTTTCCCACCACATGATCTTCAGGAACAAATCCCCAAAAGCGGGAGTCAGCCGAATTATGACGGTTATCTCCCATCATCCAGTAATAATCCATCTTGAAAGTATACTCATCGGTTTCCTTGCCGTTAATATAAATCTTTCCATCTTTCACCGCCAGTTCATTACCCTCGTAAACATGAATAGGACGCTCATAAACAGGAAGATTCTCTATCGTGAGTTTCACCGTCTCTCCCTTTTTGGGAATCCATACAGGTCCGTAGTTATCCGTAGTCCAGTTCTTATACATATTCAGCGGGTACAAGCCCCCCGCATCATCAGCCGGTGTATTCTCAATACTGACTACAATATCCTTACGCGCCAACAAACCAGCTTTCGCTTTTTTTTTCAGAGGCATATTATAAACAGAAGCATCCGTATAATACATCATCATATCCTCCTTGCTGATACCCAGTTCATGAGCCAGGTCATCGGGAATAGGACGCTTGGTTTTCACCAGATAACGATACTGCACATTATCAGGCTCTTTATTAGCTTTACCATCCAAATAAATAATACGATCCTTTATCTCCAGCGTTTGTCCGGGCAAACCCACACACCGCTTCACGTAGTTCTCACGGCGGTCTACCGGACGGCTGATTATCTCACCGAAGTTCTGTGGATTCTCTTTCAGGTACTCCCGTCCCAACTGATAATAATAATCATAGACCACCCGTTGCTGCTCCGGAGTCATGGAAGCCAAATCCACCGGTTTTGCCAGCTCCTTGCCTGCGCCATAACTCAGACGGTAAATATCATCATTGGGCACACCGGTGGCAACTGTATCTCCGGCCGGAAAGTTAAAGACAACGATATCATTCAACTGTACATCCCCCAAACCTTTCACCCGTTTATAATCCCATTGTGGATGCTCAAGGTATGATTTACAATTAAAAAACGGCAGTGTGTGTTGTGCCAACGGCATGTGCAGCGGAGTCTGAGGCACACGGGGCCCATAACTCATTTTACTCACAAACAGATAATCACCCGTCAGCAATGATTTTTCCAGCGAAGAAGAAGGAATCACATAGTTCTGGAAGAAATAGAGGTTGACAAAGTATACCGCCACCAGTGCGAATACAATAGCATCCACCCATCCCATGACAGTCACTACATGACGGTTCTTGGACTCTCTCCACCAAGTCCATGGAATCTTCTTTGTGATATACGCATCGAAGATAAACGGCACTACCACCAGTCCCAGCCAGCTTTTCAGCCAAACGAGAAACACCAGCCAAAGTACCAATACAATGACAAACTTAATCCATTGTGCACGTGTTGCTTTTATCATATTCTAAAATTGAAATAAATCATTCATACCTAAAAATCCTTCGTGCTGAGCCGTATATTCGGCAGCCAAAACTGCACCCAAAGCAAATCCTTTACGATTCTTTGCATCATGGGTAATCGAAATACTGTCTGCCTCCGAATCATAACGAATAGTATGAATACCCGGCACTTCACCTTCGCGAACAGAACTGACGGGAAGCTCATCAGGAGCATAAACCGTATTGCCCGACACGCTGCCATCCGGTGCCACCAAAGTTCCCTTCACCCATTTATCCTTGCGGTCGATATTCTCCAAAATACCTTCTGCAAGAGTAATCGCTGTTCCGCTCGGTGCATCCACCTTATGAATGTGGTGCGTTTCCACCATAGAGACATCATAAGCCGGGAAGTTGTTCATAATTTTAGCCAAATACTTGTTGACAGCCGAGAAAATAGCTACTCCCAGACTAAAATTGGACGACCAGAACAAAGTCTTTCCTCCCTCGGTACAAAGCCTTTTCACCTCTTCACCGTGGCGATCCATCCATCCGGTACTGCCCGATACCAATTTGACACCGGCAGCAAAAGTTTTCATATAGTTGTCATATGCCACCATCGGGTTAGTAAACTCAATAGCCACATCTGCTGATTTAAATGCTTCCGAATTAAAATCATCTTGATTATCAACATCTATAATACTCACAATCTCATGTCCGCGGGCAACTGCAACCTTTTCAATCTCCTTGCCCATCTTTCCGTATCCTATTAATGCTATTTTCATAATTACGAATGTTATTTCAGCCACAAAGATAGCGTTTTTCGTTGTAAACCATTACATTTGCCTAACATTTACACCTCATTAACATGGAACAACTACTACATTACATTTGGAAACACAAGATATTTCCGCTTCAGGAACTAAAAACCACAACTGGCCAAAAGGTTGAAATCATAGATACGGGACTGGCAAACACAAATGCCGGTCCCGATTTTTTTAATGCCAAGCTCAAGCTGGACGGTGTGCTTTGGATAGGCAATATCGAGATACATGAAAGATCTTCAGACTGGTTCAAACACGGACATCATGCAGATGCCGGTTACAACTCTGTCATTCTGCATATAGCCTCCGAAATAGATACGGAAATCAGCAGGAGCAATGGAGAAAGAATCCCCCAAATACAACTCATCTGCCCGGAAGCGGTCCGCACCAACTACAAGGAACTGTTGGAAACAGACAGCTACCCCCCTTGTTACCGCATCATTCCTTCACTCCCCCCTTTCACCGCCCACTCATGGATGACTGCCTTACAGATGGAAAGATTCGAGCAAAAAGCGACCTTATTGAATGAACGGTTAAAACGTTGTCAAGGCAATTGGGAAGATGCTTTTTTTATCACACTGGCACGTAATTTCGGTTTCGGGCTGAACGGAGACGCTTTCGAAACCTGGGCTCATCGGCTTCCCTTCCGGGCGGTAGACAAGCATCGGAACGACCTTTTCCAGATAGAAGCCATCTTCTTTGGACAAGCCGGCATGCTGGAAGATTCTGATGGAGACGGATACTATCTCCGGCTAAAAAAAGAGTACACCTATCTACAGCATAAATTCGAACTTATCCCGATGGATGCTTCCCTATGGCGTTTTCTCCGGCTACGTCCTGCTAATTTTCCGCATATACGGATTGCACAGTTGGCATGTCTTTATCATCGTGCCTACGGACTGCTCTCTCGCATCATGGAAACGGAGACACTACAAGGTGTCAGAGATATTCTGAAAGGAGGAACGTCAGAATACTGGCTCACTCATTATACATTTGGCGGTTCTTCCCCTTCCCGTCCGAAGACTCTAAGTAACACCTCACTGGATTTACTCATTATCAACACGGTAGTGACATTTCTCTATGCTTACGGACTGCATAAAGGGAATCGTGTACTTTGTGCACGTGCCGGCAGTTTTCTGGAAGAATTGAAAGCGGAGAACAATTATATCACCCGCATGTGGGAACAATGCGGAATGAAAGCCTCCAATGCCGCCGACAGCCAAGCTTTGATACAATTAAAGAAAGAATATTGCGATAAGAAAAAATGCCTGTATTGCCGGATAGGGTACGAATATCTGAAAAGAAAATAGAAAAAGGGGGCTGAAGTTCAAGACTTCAGCCCCACCTATTCTTATAAATTTCTGAATAACGACATCACTTTGACAAGCTTTTTACAATAGTGGAAACTATCTTTGAAGAACTTTTCCGACTATCCTTACTCAACTTATCTTTACTTTCCAAATTCATGCTGGTAAAATAGTTATTACCTCGGGTTACTTCCTTCTGATTCTTATCAAACAAAGAATAACTGGTGATATGAAACAAAGTACGCAAAGGCTTTTCCTGCCATTTCAAATAATGCTGATTCAAAAATAATACATAATCCGAATCAGTATCCTTTATCAGCTGTTCATACCGATTATCGTCCACCTGACTAAGATCCGCATACCTTTCTTCTTCTTCACCTTCCAGTCTGATTTTATCCAACAAACTGCTGATGGCCGCCGCCTTTTCCGAAGTAACGAACTGGTATTTCTTATTCTTATTGGATGCAATAATATTCTTTGCTATAATCTGATTATAAGTATAATCAATGCTATCAGTCGGTATTCCAGTTTCCTCAGTAATCATACTGCCGGGAAAATAGTTGGATTCCACATTGTCGTGAAGTCCTATAACAAGCACCTTTACCAGATTGTTATTAGCCTTGTTAGCACCTTCTTCGTCAGCAGGCGATGCACATACAGAACCTGTCACCCATAATACCAATCCCAAAGCCAATGAGATTTTCTTTAATAAACCAGCTTTCATATTATCCTTTTTTAAATTACAGTGCAAATGTATTGTGTTCCTATTACATCCCTATTTGAAAGGAATTACATTTTTATTAAGAATCTCCTCCATTTTTCCGAATCAGCTTTTCAGTTTCCAATGGATAATCAGTAGTTATATAATCCACCTGCTGGTCAATCATCTTCTGAACCATCTCCATATCATTGACTGTCCACACATTCACCTTCATACCCAACTGATGTGCTTCAGCAATCCATTCCGGTTTCTCAGCCAATACCTTGATATAATAATCAATACCATTAATTCCTTTCGCCTTCAGGTCTTTAGGAGCCACATCACTTTTCAGATAAGCTATTTCCGAATCCGGAGTCAGTTTCACCAACTGTTCGCAAATGTTCATGCTGAATGAAATATATTCCACCTGTTTCTCCATTCGCATCCTTTTCACTTTATCTACAATGATTCTTACCGCTTCATTTTCCGCTTCTTCGGTTCTGTGAGGCTTGATTTCCAATATCAGCTGAGTACCAGTCAGTTTCTTACCCGCTACCAGATAATCATCCAAAGTGGACAACTTCTCGCCGTTACTCAATTTCAAATCTTTCAATTCAGCAAAAGGAGTATCAAAAATGCAAATTCCCTGAATGCTATCGTCATGATTGACTACGATTTCCTTGTCCTTCGTCAGTTGTACGTCGAACTCCGAACCATACACCTTTGCCTCTGCAGCCTTTGTCAAAGAAGCAATAGAGTTTTGGGCAGAACCTTCACATTTCCAATATCCGCGGTGAGCAATCACTTTGGTCTGGGCAGTCCCGGTCAAAGTAACAGCACACATGGCACAAGCCATCATTAGTTTACTTAGTTTCATCTTTATTTCTTATTTAATCATTATCTATTAGAATCCATATCTCAAACCTATCTGAACCTGAAAAGGAGTACCGTTCAGACTGGATACACCTGTGTTGGCATTTACATTATAAGTATATTGTTTGGCATCTTTATCAAACCCCTTGATACTATAAATTTTCTGTGTTCCCAGATTATGACCGGCTCCCCAATCTTTGTTCAACATATTGGCCACATTGAAAATATCAACAGACACCTCCAGATTCTGCTTTTTGTAAGTTTTGAATTTCTTGGCCAAACGAAGATCTAAAGTGCCATAGAAACCATTGACTCCTCCATTACGTTCGGCCACTTTACCAAAACTCTTACGAATATAATCTTTCACACTCTTTTCCGCATCCGGATTGTTCAATATAGAATTAATACCTTCACGAATATAATCAGGAGTAGCACTGCTATTCGGATCATATACATAGGCCAGATCATTACTATCCACAAAATCACCGTTCACATTTCCATTCACAATCATGGAATAACGTGTTCCCCCGATGCCGGAAAAACGAGCACCTACGGTAATGCCCCAGAAAGTAGGCGCCGAACCATAAACCACCAGTTTATGACGGAACTGATTGTTGGAGTAAGTCATTTTGCTTAAATCACGGGGATCGTCAACCACCATTTGGGAAAGAGTAGCGGAATTAGCCACATTACCATTATAGGAAGTATTGTCTTTGGTATCGTTCCAAGTATAACTGAAAGAAAGTTCTCCGTCTTTATAGTAACGCCATGTTCCATCTACGGTGAAAGCGAACTGATTTACTTTTCCCTCGCTGACCAATTCGAGCACACGCCCTACTTTGGTACTTTTACGTCCTTCCATCCAATCAAGAGTACCATCTTTTCCTATAGTAGAAGCAGGTACATAAATACCCCGGTTCCCTTCTGCAGAAAGACGAAAATAAGGATCATCCACCATGTTCCGGTCTATATACATATAGTTGTTACGACCCAAAGTCATATATCCGCTGACACTCATTTTCAAACGGTCACTGAAGAAGTGAGTGTATGAAATATTCGCCTTATAAACCACGGGAACCTTGGCATCCTTGCTATTCATATTGATCGTAGGTACAGCCTTGTCCGCATATTTGGGATTATTCAGCAAATCAATACCCGGAGCCGTAGAAGGATCTTTCCGATACCCTATAAAATCGGGAGTGGGAACTATATCCGGTTCTTCTTCCGTATTCTTGATATCAACCGACATCACTTTCGTACCATCAAATACCATATTATTAATCATGGCATAGTTGTTGATATCAGATGCAAAGATTCCCCCGCCAATACGAAGAATATCCGTGTGCTTGTCATTAAAGTCCCAAGTAATCTGGACACGAGGCTGAATCTGGAAAGTAGAGAGTCCATTGTCTGTACGCAGTCCCAATTCATCATACACCAGTTGGCTGAAATTACCTTTATTGAAATAAGTGGCATTATCCAAACGTAAGCCTGCCATCAGCTCGAATCCTGTGAACAGTTTAGTCTGCAACTGGGCATAGATACCTGCATTCAATATATTTTGGCGTACACGCTGATTGTTTTGGTCAGGATCCAAATACACTTCACGTACATAACGAGAAGGCTTCAATGCCTCGAAATTATCCAGTCCGGTAAAATAAAAACGCCCGTTGGCCTCACTACCGTAACGAGAATTCAGATTCGTGTACATCAAATCAAAACCATATGTATAGTTTACCTTATTGGTATTATAATAATAATTATCTACCAACTGAAGTACGTGATTATAGAAATTCTCAGGGCTATAACGCTGACCACCTAGCTGAATGGTAGTAGTCGCCGTTTTTCCATCTATTTCCGATTCTACACGTTGCACAATGGCACGTGGAATATTATCAGCCGGCAGTTCACTGCCCGGCATGGATTTTTCCAATGTATAAAGATGTTGCAACTTCAGTTCGTTGGTACTGCGTGGTCCCAGTACAGAACGTAAAGTCAGTAAAGCGCTGTTGTTCAACGAATGTACATCACCATACACTTCATAAAGATTGATAGCACTATTGTCGCTCAAGCCCATATTGTTATTGTCATTCACAAAATTATCAGTAAACGATAACAGGTTTGTAGCATTAATCTGCCAGTCCAAACGAGCAAATACCGCATCGGTATTCTGTTTTTTATCAAAAGACCCGAACTGAGGATGGTCCGACACTCCATATTTATTGCGGGCTATTTCCAGAAAACGGTCTCTGGTCTCCGTAGTCAAATTATAACGCTTTTCATCGGCAGCATTATGAATATCGGCAATATACAACGGACGTGAATCAGCCTGATGATCCCAAGAAATAAAGAAGTGGGCACGGTCTTTCACCAATGCACCGCCCAATGAGGCTCCAAACTGGTAAGTAGAGAAATCATTCGAGCGCTTGTTGCCGCGGATATCATATTTGCTGGACAACCAGTCGGAACGCAGATAAGTGAAAGCGCTACCTGTCAATTGGTTGGTTCCCGATTTGGTCACCGTACTAATAGTACCTCCTCCGGCACGACCGTTAGTCACATCATATTCATTCGTCACGACTTTGAACTCACGGATAGCCTCCATCGAAATGGCATATGGCACACCGTTTCGGCTGGTTGTACTACCTCCCGAAGTAGGTCCCTTGGCACTCATACCATCAATGGTATAATTAGTAGAAGAAGCCAACTGTCCGGACAGGCTGGAACCTCTACTTAATGGTGACAGGTCAATGAGCGAAGTAAAGTTACGCCCGTTTACCGGCAGTTTGTTCAGGTCATTGGCCGTCACCGAAGTAGCGGCCCCCGTAGTGGCGATAGAATTCTTCAATGAATTAGCCACCACCTGTACAGCCTCCATCACGACACTTTCCTCCTTTAACTGGAAATCCAGACGGAGCACATCACCTTGGTTCAGCGTATATCCTGTCTTTTTCTGGTCACCATAGCCTACATAGCTGACGGTGACAGAGTAAGGTGAACCCAAAGGGAGTTGCTTCACAATGTACTCTCCCGTCTCGTTGGTGATAGAACCGGCACTGAAACCGGTCGATTCGTTCTTTACCAACACTGTGGCTCCGATAACCCCCTCTCCGGTTTCGTCAGTCACAATACCTTTTACAATCGCCCGGTAATCCTGTGCAGAAACATAGCCCGCAACGAATAGTGACAAGCATAATAACAACAAAAATCTCTTTGACTCAATAAGAATTTTCATGTTCAAATGATTGATAGCAGTTTAACAATAATACCTATTTTCATTAAATTTAATTTGCAAGTGCAAAAGAATGCTGAATGGATTACGAACAAATTGCTACAAAGTGACAATGCTGTTTCAAAGACAAGGAGATAAAAAAAGTGTGTGGATATGCCCTGCACATCCACACACCACCTATGCTTTTATTACAAAAGAATTACGCTTAGAAAGCCTTCTTGTAAAGTTCCAGAATAATTTCTTCCGTCACTTCACGAGGATTGCCCGGCGTACACACATCGGCAATAGCCGAAGCGGCCAGACGGGGCAAGTCTTCTTCCTTAATACCCAGTTCAGACAAATGCTGAGGGATACCCACCTTGACAGACAATGCCTTCACCGCCTCAACAGCAGCCTTCGCAGCCTCTTCCCGGCTCATGCCATCCTTGTACACATTCATCGCCTTGGCGATATCTACATATTTGGACAAAGCAGCCGGAGCATTGAACTCCATGATGACAGGCAGCAACAGTGCATTAGCCACACCGTGAGGAATATCGAAGATAGCTCCCAACGGATGAGCCATACCGTGAACCACGCCCAAGCCTACATTAGAGAACGCCATACCTGCAATGTACTGTGCCACGGCCATACCGTTTCGGGCTTCCGCATTGGTAGGCTCGAAGACAGCGGTTTCCAGATAACGGGCAATCATTTCGATCGCCTTGATCTCGAACATATCGCTCATTTCCCAAGCGCCTTTGGTTATCAACCCTTCGATGGCGTGGGTCAATGCGTCCAAACCGGTAGAAGCAGTCAGCCCTTTAGGCAGAGTGTACATCAGTTCCGCATCCACAATAGCGATGGCGGGAATATCGTTCGGGTCTACACAAACCATCTTCTTATGGTTTTCCTCATCCGTGATGACATAGTTGATAGTCACCTCGGCGGCAGTACCGGCGGTAGTGGGCAGTGCAATGATAGGCACTGACTTTTTCCTTGTAGGAGCCACACCTTCCAGTGACACCACATCACTGAAGTCTGGATTATTAGTGATGATACCAATCGCTTTCGAAGTATCGATAGACGAACCGCCGCCGATAGCCAGAATAAAGTCCGCTCCTGATTTTGCAAAAGCTTCAACTCCCGCCTTTACATTGCTTACAGTAGGATTCGGTTTGATTTCACTGAATATTTCATAAGGAATACCTGCATTCTCCAAGACTTTCAACACTTTATCAGCCACACCGAACTTAATCAAGTCCTTGTCTGTAGCAACAAACGCCTTATGCAAGCCCAAACGTTTAATCTCTTGTGGAAGCACTTCACGCGCACCCGGACCGAAGTAAGATACTTCGTTCAATACAAATCTGTTAATCATAGTTTTTTTAATTATGTAGTTTGGTTGCAAACTTAGTACAAATTCTTGAGAAAACGGCTCTTTAAAAAGATTCTTATAGTATGTTTTTTGGCATTCATGCACCCCGCCTTCAGTCCATTCAGCACGGTTAACACACTGTCACACAACAAATAAGACTGACAGAAGCCCCTTCAGCCTCCTGTCAGTCCTTTCAGCCGGCCTGATGGACGGGAATTATGCCGCCAGCACCACCTTGTACAGATTTCCTTTCTCCGTATGCATCCGTTCCGCCCCCATGGCGCTCATCATCTTGCCGAAACGCACCACCGTCATGCCGCGCATAGCCGCAGGATAACGGCTCTGCAAAATGGTGAAAATGACCGAGGCCGAATAGAGTTTGAACTCCTCTCCCGCCTCAGGCAGACGAAAACAACGGTAGAACACCTCCTGCTCTACGGGCATGGCATAGAACTCGCGGTTGCGCAATTGCAGTTCCGCTTCCTCTTCGGCCGAAAACCAATAACGCTCGCCGCCCTCCAGCTCCGCCTTCAATTGGGCAAACAATTGCTTGTGCTCCAGTGGCGTGCAGTCTATTTTCTCTTTCACCTCGGCACAAAGATAACGGCGACTGCCCGTGGGGTCGGTCAGCAAGTCCTTATGATTACTGGTTCCTATAAACGAGGCCATACGGGGC
>OHSG01001080.1_pt1 | contig 11428 bp, 9 predicted proteins | sample 1578601 | NCBI WGS metagenome assembly OHSG01 (sample SAMEA3879534, study PRJEB24766) | human gut metagenome | biome: human-associated habitat; feature: feces | place: USA | collected 1985/1987
AAAGTAAGTAGGTTCTATTTTTTAAACAACAACAAATGAGAAAAACTTTAATTGGAATGGCTACAGTGCTTGTAGCGATGTCTTCTTGTATGGAAGATGAGGTATTGGAACGTAATCAAGGAAATGCATTGGCTTTCAGACCGTCGATAGACAAGGCGTTATCTCGTTCGGGCGATGGGAACGTGACGGATCTGGGTAAGTTGCAGGAGTTCAAGGTAACGGCTACCATCGACGGACAGTCGAATTATTTCACAAATATGCTGGTAAGTAAGGCTTCGTCGGGAAGTACTTGGAATACCGAGCATACTTACTACTGGCCGAAATACGATTTGGGTTTCTATGCGTATGCTCCGACCAACATAGGGGGAGTAAGCATTAACGATGCAGGTAAGAAGATTACAGGCTTTACTCCCGGTAAGAATGTTGACAATCAAGTAGACTTGCTTGTAGCGTACAATACGGGAAATAGAAGGAACAATGAAACTCAGGGGGTGGAACTGAACTTCAAGCATGCGCTTTCACAGATTGACGTGCAGGCAAAATGCTCGAATCCGAACATCGAAATCGTGGTGAAGAGCATCAGTTTTGTGAATGTAAAGAAAAAGGGGGATTTTACTTATCCTGCTGATATTACTTCAACAAATAATACTTTGGCTAATTGCTGGAATCCGAGTAGCGAAGTTTCTGATGCTGCTTATTACAAGGCTTCGTTTGGACAGGGACAGGAAGTGACACTGGGTACTGATCCGAAATCTATCAACCCAAGTAAGAACAACTTTATGCTTATTCCACAAAAGCTGACCAAATGGGATAAGACTTCTGCTGCAAACGGAGCATACATTGCCGTACTGTGCCGCATCAGCAGCAAGGATGGAGAACACAAGACGCAGTTGTATCCGGAACTGAATGGAACTAACGCAGAGAAGTTCGGTTCAATTATCGTACCGATTGATACCAACTGGGAAGCTGGAAAGAAGTATACCTATACGCTGAATTTCTGTGGAGAAGGCGGTGGTGCCGGTCAGGTAGACCCGAATCCGGATGAAAACGACCCGAATGTAGACCCGAATCCAAAACCGGGAAGCAACGGTGGAGATCCGGTACTGGGTAATCCTATCAAGTTTACGGTGAAAGTGGAAAGCTGGACAGAAATTCCTGCAGAAGAAATTAAGTTATAATCAGGATGACAGAGAGGAAATGTGAAGAACAGACGTGGAAACGCAGCACATTTCACTCTCTATCCAAACGACGGTTTATGATGAAGAGAAGGGATTATTTTTTATATATCGTATGCTTGTCCGTTACTTTATGGTGTGCGACAGCATGTCAGCGCAACGAGCTGCCGACGGCAGAGGGCACCGCTACAATCGGTTTCCGCTCGGCTGTCGATAATGAGGGCTGGCTCGACCGGCAGACGGATCTTGGCGGATATGCTGGTGCAGACCGGGCTTCCAGAGGAATGCTGATGACGGATATGTACAACAGTTTTGGCTGCTGGGCCGGATTTTACAACAGCAACGGGCAGTGGAACGAACGCTCGCCGATGAACCTGATGTACAGGCGGGAGATAAAGAAGTCGGAGGCGTACGATACGCATGCCTACTGGCCGGGAGCGAACAAGAAGGTGAGGTTTTTTGCCTATGCTCCTTACGGACTTTCCACGCTGTCCGTGCCTGCCAAGGTGACGGGAAATCCGCTGCTGACGTATACGGTTCCGGCGGATGTGACATTGCAGAAGGATTTGCTGATAGCTTCATCGGGCGAGTATGCGGGAGATTTTAACCGGCCGGTACCGCTCAGTTTCAAGCATGCGCTTACGGCTGTCCGCTTTCTCGAGCGGGAACTGCCGGAGGGGGTGGTGACGAGCATCACCATCGGGGGAGTGTTCTCGAAGGCGAATCTGCGCATCGGGGCGCAACCGGCAGAGGTGTGGAGCGCGCTGGACGTGAAGCGTGACTTTACGGTACGGCTGGATTACCGTACGGCGGGTGTGCCCGTCGCGGACCGGATGATGAACCTGCCAGGGGCGTATCTGCTCATGATTCCGCAGCCGATGCAGGACTCGGCGGTCTTGACGCTCCGGATAAGGGACAATACGGGCGTGGAAACGGAATATTCCACTTCGTTGAAGGGGACGGCCGACTGGGAGATGGGAAAGGTGGCTAATTACAGCCTCCGTATCAGCAACGATATTCTGGTGGTGGTGCAGAGCCTGAACGACTGGAAGAATGGGGGCAGCTTGTAACGTACAGGTGTTTTTTGTAGGATGTAAAAAGAGATAATATAGAGATATGAAATTGTCAATATGGAAAGTCGTGCCGCTGTGTGCCGTGCTGATGCTGGGCAGTGTCGCCTGTCGTGATGAGGTGCCGGCGGATGACGGAAGACAGTCGGAGGTGCCGGCGGATGTTGTATCGACCGAGGACTATACGGGCGAGGTGCTCGACGTGGGCTTCCGTATCGCGCTGCCGCAGCAGGCCAGCGTGGTGGATGCCGGAACGGAAACCGTTTCCCGAAGCCTGAGGGAGAACGAGGCGAAGGAGATTCATTTCGACTACGACAACATGCGCGACGTGTTCATCCACGTGTGTCTGCAAAACGGCGACGACGTGCGGTCGCGCACCTATGCCACGCTGGAAGGGCATATCGTGAAGGATGCCTCGGGCGGGTATTCGGTGGAGATTCCCGACCCTTACATCCGGCTGAGGGAAGGACGGCTCACGGGTACGGGATGGAAGGCGTGTGCCTTGCTCGAAACGGCGGAACGCAGTGACGTGCAGCGCTTTTTCGGAGTGAACCGTTACAGCTCGCGGGTGAATACCGACCGCTACTTCTCGGCTGGAAGCGGAAACATGGCGAAGAACTTGTCGCAGCTCACCACGCCGCTGTACAGCAGGTATGCGCCGGTGTCGACGCAGGGACGGAGAACCATCGTCAACCTGAATTTCGATCCGCTGGGAACCATCATCCGCCTGAACGTGCAGAACACGCTGGCCATGCCCATCTACGTGAACCGGATAAAGGTGAAGAACAAGAGCATCAAGCGTGGCAACGCGAATGTCACCTTGGGCGTGGAAGAAAACGGCATGCTGAAATTCGACTTCGGCGTGCAGGCTTCCGGAACTGCATCGAATTCGAACGGGGGACTGTGGTTTGCCGATGAAGTGAGTATCTGGAACGTAAACTCGGCAAAGGTGGAGCAGGCGGAGAACTTCTATCTGTGGTGCATCCCGGTAGATGCCGCCGTCTACGAATACAATCAGGTGGAGCTGGTGTACTCTACCAGCACCTCGTATTCGGAAGCGTCGGTCGACAGCGTGCTGCTCGACAAGTCGCCCAATCCGGTGCGGATGCAGTCGGGGTACTACTACAGCATGGATGCCCCCCTGAAGGAGTCGGACCTGATGATTTCGGAGATGCTGCACTTCAATCCGCTGGGCTACAACTATACGGTCATCGAGATTTATAACCCGACCAACAAGGCGATAGACATCCGGAACTACGGCCTGTGCAGGGTGCTGAAGTGGGATGCCACAAATCCCGTCATCATCGGCGAAGCAAGCTCACTGCCGCAGCCGATGGGGAATGCGCTGGTGCAGGACCTGTTCGTGACCAGTTTCAGTCAGCCAGTATACCGCTTCGACGGAAAGCTGGCGCAGAATACCTATCAGGGGAAGAACCGTTATTACGACATGTACGGAACGCACATCAATAAGGATGCACGGTACATGCTCCAGCCGGGAAAGACGGTCGTGCTGGTGGCGGGGCAGATACGCGAACGTCTGGCAGCCTCGTACCTGAGGGAGCAGTACAACTGGCCTACGGGCTCGCTGATGTACAACACGCCTTACCTTGCCAATGCGGTGAAGATGGGGTACTGCCAGTATGCGGTGGCGGTCGACAACGGGATTACGATGATAGACTACGCTACGGCTGCCAACAGCGGAGTGATGCAGCACGGTTTCAATCATGTCATGGTGCTGGTGAAGAAGAAAGCCGGTGGCGGCGGTTACGAGGCAGTGGACTGGCTCTTTTCTGCCTGCCGGCGGGATCTGGTCAACCTGTTGCAGTCGAAGGCTCTTCCCGAAGGAAACTACAAGGACGACCATCTGTTTGTTGCCCGCAAGGAGAGTGTGATGTATCCGGTGTCGAAACGCGACAACGACATGTACCTGCATTCGTCGAAGAGCCACTTGCCCTCGGGCGAGCCTATCTTCAATATTTCGGAAACGTATCAGTTCTACGATTGGTATTATCATTTCACCCAGCAGCCTCGTGAGTATTACAACGAGATGTACAGATACATGACTCCCGGCACGAGGTTCTTCCGCAAGGAGGTGGAAAACGGCTTGCAGTGGATGCCCGGGGCGTACAACGAAACGGGTAAGGATTTCACGCCGAACAATACGACCGGAAAGTGATGTGATGGGGTAGAGGCTGCATCAAAATGAAAAGCTGAGACAGGCTTACTTATAATCTATAAGTTACAACATAAAAATCTCCTACTTTAGTCTTTGTCTTTCTTTAATTACAAGACTAAAAGTAGGAGATTTTTTACTTCTAAGTTGCAATCTATTAGATTTTTACTTTTACAATTCTATTTTGAGACGGCCTCATGTTTATCATTGGACGGTTGCTGTCCGGGCGGATCTACCAATCTGCAATACTCATTAATATATTATTACTGATTATTGCTGATTATGCAGGGATTTCAACCGAGGAGTTTCCTAAACTCAAATCCGTTTAAGCCTCTTCCTTTGGTGAAACAGCGTTTGTTTTGGATTTGGTTGAACTTCTCAAACCTAAAATCGTTTAAGCCTCTTCCTTTGGCGGAACAGCGTTTCCTTTCGGTTTACCCTTGCTGAACATCTGTGCAGCCTCCTTGCGCAGGCTTCTCCAGCTCGGCATAAGCTTCAACTCACGGCGTACGGGCGCATCGTAGAGCAGGAAGAGCAACAGCAAGAAGACGCAGGCGTAGAGGGTCCAGCCGTAAATCTGACGGATGCTCACTTCCATCATCTGCGACACGAATTGCTCGATGAAGCGGTCGAGGGCGAACGGCTGACTGCTGAATGTCACGCGGTCGACAGCGGCTCCGTAGCGCGCCATGTTGTCGGATACGTAGTACGACAGCCAGCGACCGTACAGGGCACCTCCCATGACACCGCCCACCACCATGTGCAGCATGTTGAATACGCTCAGCGCCTGAAAGAAGTGGCGGAAGGTCATGATCTCTTCCAGACACACCATGAAGGTAGCACTCAGGATGGCGTAGGCGAATCCGCGGCACAGCGTAGGCAGGAAGAGCTGTGAGATATGGATGTCGGCGGAGAGGACGAAGTAGAACGTGAGCAGGTAGCATGTCAGCGAGGCAATGCCTACGGTGATGAGGCGCAGGTAACTGAGCTGACGGACGTGCATCCACCAGTAGGCGAAGAGGCTTCCCGCTACGACGCCCACCAGCATGGGCCAGTCGAGCTGCATGGCCACCATCTCTTCGTAGTGCATCACGCTGCTGTGGAACACGCCTTCCAGCACATGCTCGGTGGCAAGAAAGGCTTCCACCAGCGTAATGAGGATGAGGATGGGCAACAGGCGACGGTAGCCCCACATCTCCGGTTCGATGTAAGGATGATGGATGTGCAGCATTCGTCCCACGCAGAACCCTAAGGTTATGACGATGACAACGGCAAGTCCCTGCATCACCGGACTGTTCCACCAGTCGTAAAACTCACCGTAGTCGAAGAAGTAGGCGATTTCCAGCAGCAGGAGTGCCCAGAGAATCGCTCCCAGCCAGTCGACACCGAACAGCGGGAACTTCTTGACGATGCGGAAATGCCGCGTACAGCCCTGCACGATGAGCAGATCCACCAGCATGATGCCTGCCATGAACCAGTGCATGTAGCTCCAGTGCAGGTAATAGCCGAAGTAAGTGGCAAGGATGCTCGACACCTGCATGCTGCCTAAGATGATGATGTGCAGTAGCGGGAAGAACACGGTAAAGTCACGCTTGGGCGTCATCCACAGCTGGATGGTCGACATCGCCTCGAAGGTACCCTGAATCTTGCAGATACCTTCGATGAAGCAGAGCGTCCAGAGCAGCGGCAGAAAGGTGGTGTACGGCGCGATGAGGTTGCACACGATAACCCCTAAGGCAGCCGCCGTGAGCAGCGTTTTGTTGGTAAAGCGGAACTTCATGCGGAAGAGGATGGGGAAGTACACCGCCATCCCCGCCAGGTTGCAGTACAGACACATCTGGAGATCCTCGCGCATGAGCGACGTTTCACTCACCATGTGACTCAGGTTGGCCATGTACAGCCCGCCCGAGAGCTGGAAGCTGACGGCCAGAAAGATATAAAGCCACGGTTGCAGCTTACGAGGCACGAAGTTGCGGAACATCGGCATCGTAAACGGACCGTTCAGTACAGGTGCTCCCATATCAGTATTTCACTTTACATTCCACATTGAATCCGGCACGCAGCAGTTTCAGCTTGTCGGCACTGTTTCCCTTCAGGCTGATGCGCACCGGCACACGCTGTTCCACCTTCACGAAGTTGCCCGTAGCATTGTCCTGCGGGATGAGGGAGAAAGCCGCTCCGGTAGCGTCGGAAATCGATTCCACCACACCCGTGTAGGTCACTCCCGGCACGGCATCGGCGGTAAGCGTTACCTCGTAGCCCTCCTTGATGTTGGGAAGCTGCGTCTCACGATAGTTGGCAATCACCCACAGATCGCTGCTGTCTACGATGTCCACCATGGTCTGTCCCGGTTGCACCAGCTGACCTTCGTGGATGTCTTTCCGTCCTGTCACGCCGTCGCAGGTAGCCACGATGACCGTATAGCCTAAGTTCAGCTGAGCCAGTTCGACGGCAGCCTGTGCCAGACGAACCCCAGCCTCGTTCTGTCCCAGTCGGTGGGTCTGCTCACTCTTGGTCAGCGAGGTAGAATGCTTGGCACGGCATACCTGATCGTAGCGTGCCTTGCTGGCTTCGTACGCCGTCTTCACATTATCGAACTGCTGACGGGTGACCGCTTTCTGCTGCAACAGCTTCTGGTAACGCTCGTAGTCGCGCTTGGCATTCTCCATCTGCACACGTGCCTCCTCGATACCCGCATCGTTCACCCGCAGGTTGTTTTGCGTAGTAGCGATGCCCATGCTGGTAGCCTGCTGACCCGACAGCGCGTTGGCAAGATCGGCCTCCGCCTGAGCCAGTCGCAGCTTGAACTCGCTGTCCTCGATGATGACCAGCGTATCGCCCTTGTGTACCGGCTGATACTCTTCGAAACAAATCTGCTTGATGAATCCCTGCACACGCGTATTGACGGGTGTGATATGCTGTTTCACCTGAGCATTGTCGGTATATTCCACGCCCGGATGAAAGAAGCGTGAACACACATAGATAAGTGCCACTGCCAGCAGGCAGATGATAACGGTATTGTAAATGAGTTTTTGAACTTTTCTTGTAGCCATAATGGTAGGTTTGTTATAACGTATGAGTAATATATTTCATCTTATAATAATTGTAAATCACGTTGATGCGAGCGTTCACCAGCCCCAGGTCGGCACTGAGCTTCATGTTGCTGGCATCCAGCATATCCGTCAGCAGTGCCAGATCGTTCTGATAACGGTTGCTCGTCACGCTGTAGTTCTGGTCGGCAAGCTCCACGCTCTTCTGCTGCGTGCGCAAGTCGGTAAACGACGTGAGGAAATTCACGTAACTCTCCTGCACCGCATGATTGGTCTGCTCCTGTGCCAGCTCGTACGTTTCCTGAGCCTTCCGCACGTTGAGGCGAGCCGCCTTCAGCTTCCGGTTGTTCTTGAAGAGTGACGAGATATTGTACTTCACGCCTACGCCCACATACCAGTAATTGAAATTATTGTCGAGCACAGGCACCTCGATGGTGATCGGTCCGTCCAAGTGTTCGGCTGCCACGAGCGAGATTTTCGGCAACCGCTCCGAACGCTCCATCTTCACCCGCTGGCGGTTGATCTTGATGCCCGTTTCCGCCTGCTGCAAGTTGAGGTTGTTCTGCGCCGCCAGCTCCTGCCAGTTGGCTTCACTCAGCGTCTGAATCTGACTGTCGTTCAGTGTTGTATCGGGCTGAACCACCGTCCCTTCGGGCAAGTGCAGGGTGATGACCAGCTGATGATTGGCTATCTTGCAGGCATCCTCCACCTTGGCAAGTTGCAGGCGGAGCGTTTCCCGTTGCAGCTCGTAGCGCGTGATGTCGTTCTCCAGCGCCGTACCCTCTTCCAGTCGCGCCTGCATGTTGGCAATCAACTGGTCGGTCAGCTCCAGATTCTTGTGCAGCACTTCGATCTGGTTATGCAGCTTATACAGATTCAGGTAATGTCCCACGAGCAGGAAGCGGATCTCCTGACGATTCTTCTGCCAGTCCATCTCCGCCAGTTGCTTTTCCAGCTCCGCCAGCTCGATACCACTGCTGATGGCACCACCGGCATACACCACCTGCTGAGCCTCGAGGGCGAAGTTATTGCCCCAGTGCGGCATGTCTATCTTGGTGGCATTGCTGAAATCACGATCCCACAGCTTGCCGTTGCCCCAGTAGCTGCCCGAGAGCGACGCACTGATGTCGGGCAACCGCTGTGCTTTGGCAGCTTTCAGGTTCTCGTCGGCAACTTCCTTTCCGGTGCGGTAAGTCTGGATACTCTTGCTGTTCTCGTCGGCCAGACGGAACATCTCTTCTATGCCCATCGTACGCGACTGGGCACACAAATACTGGCTGCATAGTACTGCACTACACAGCACTATGAGCCTGCTTGTTTTGCTCATACAAATAAAATGTTTATTAGATTTTTACTGAATGGATATAAACAACGGAAAAAGACATGTAGGAGGGTAAAATCAAATCAATGCAGCAGCTCCCCACGTATGGAAATCGTGGATTTTGTTGATGTAGCGAACCGTATTGACAAGAATGATTGTTTTCATGATTTTTGTGATGTCCTTGTTGTTATTCTGGCGGCAAAGGTAGAAAATTGATGAATAACTTGTGACCTTATAGGCCTCGCTTTTTAAGAGGGTTTAACGCTTATGTAAGGTTTGTTTACAAGATGCTCTCACGGTATGCAGTAGGAGCCATGCCGGTGAGCCGCTTGAAGATACGGTTGAAGTGCGCCGTCGACTCGAATCCGCACTCCAGACTGATCTGCGATACGTTCATCCGTCCGGCAGCGAGCAGCTTGCAGGCATAACCGATGCGCATGTCGAGGATGTACTGCTTGAACGTCTTGCCCGTTTCCTGCTTGAAATACCGGCAGAAAGCCGCCTCGTTCATGGCGGTGTACGATGCAATCTCACTCAGGCTGACGGGCTGTGTGTAACGCTTGTTCAGGTAGGCGATGATTTTTTCTATCTTCTTGTCGCCGAACACCGACGGGTCGGGGAGGTAGTTGGGTGAGGCAGCAAACTGCTTGCGCGGGAAAGCCGAGAGAGCTTGCAGCAGCCTCAGAATCTCGATCATCTGTTCCACCCCGTGCGCTACGGGAATACGCTTCAGGCACTCGGCTATCTCGCTTCTTCCGGCAAGCGGGAAACGGATGCCGCGGTGTGCCTTCTCCAGCAGCGAACGGATGGAGGCAAATTGCGTGTAGTGCGAAAACGAATACTGCATGAAGTCCTTCTCCAGCTGGATGTTCACCCCGCACACGTGATACGCCTCGTTCTCCTCCGCCTCGGGACAGTTCTGCATGCAGTGCGGCAGTCCCGACCCGAAGAAAATCAGGTCGCCCGCCCGGTAGTCGATGATGCTGTCGCCCACCAGACACTTGCCGTACCCCTGTTCCACGAACATCAGTTCGTACTCGCTGTGGAAGTGCCACGGATACGTAAATCCGCGGTAATCGTAAAAGCGCGCCCGTATCGGGTTCGAGCTGGAGATGGCAATGCGTTCGTTCAGAATCTTTTTCATGACGTCGGGGAAAAGGTTGTCTGCAAAAATACGCAAAACTCTTGCAAAAATACGCATCATTCGGTCCGTAAATTCACGCTATTTTTGCAGCAGACAATCGAAAAACAATTCAGCTTATGAACGAACAGTTTAGCATCGCCGGAAAGGTAGCCGTCGTTACGGGCGGATCCGGCGTATTGGGCAGCAACATCGCCGAAGGTTTCCTGCGTGCAGGAGCCAGAGTCATTATCATAGGAGCGCATCAGGAGCGTGTGGATGCGGCACTGGAACGCCTTCGTGCGGTGAGCAGTGAGGTAGCGGGTACGGTGTGCAACGTGCTCGACATCCGCAGCCTGCAAGCCGTGAAGGATCAGGTACTTTCGCAGTGGGGACGCATCGATATCCTGGTCAACGCAGCCGGAGGAAACATCCCCGGAGGTACACTTACCGTCGACCAGAACATTTTCGACATGAAGGTGGAAGACCTCGACAAGGTGGTCGACCTGAACCTGAACGGTACGGTATATCCTTGTCTGGTATTCGGCGAAATCATGGCACGCCAGCAGTACGGAGCCATCGTCAACGTATCGTCGATGGCAGCCTACGAGTCGATTACGCGTGTGCCGGGCTACTCCATGGCGAAGAGTGCGGTAGAGAACTTCACCCGCTGGATGGCGCAGGAAATGGCCATCAAGTTCAGCGAAAAGATCCGTGTGAACGCCATCGCGCCGGGATTCTTCATCGGCAACCAGAACCGTGCCATCCTTCTCAATCCCGACGGCTCGCTGACGGAACGCAGTCGGAAGGTGATTGCCAAGACACCGATGAAACGTTTCGGCGACATCTCCGAGCTGAACGGAGCGGTGCAGTTCCTGTGCAGCGATGCGGCAAGTTTCATTACCGGAGCTGTACTGGCTGTGGATGGTGGATTTAGCGCTTTTAGTGGGGTATAAAACATACAGAACATTATGATGGAAAAAACATGGAGATGGTTTGGAAAGAAAGACAAGATCACACTTTCCATGCTCCGACAGATAGGAGTGGAGGGCATCGTAACCGCCCTTCACGAAGTGCCGAACGGAGAAATCTGGACGGTAGAGGCAATAAACGACCTGAAGCAGTACATCGAGTCGTACGGTATGCGATGGTCGGTGGTAGAGAGCCTTCCGGTGTGCGAGGCTATCAAGTATGCGGGACCGGAACGCGATCAGTTGATTGAGAATTACAAGGTGAGCCTTGCCAATCTGGGCAAGTGCGGGGTTAAGACCGTGTGCTACAATTTCATGCCGGTGATAGACTGGGTGCGTACCGACTTGCATCATCCGTGGGCGGACGGCAGCAGTTCGCTGTACTACGACCGGGTGCGCTTTGCTTATTTCGATACGCGCATCCTGCAACGCGCGGGTGCCGAGAAGGACTACACGGAGGAGGAGCTGCGCAAGGTGGCAGAGCTGGACAAGGTGATTACCGAGGCGGAAAAGGACGAGCTGGTGGACGCTATCATCGTGAAGACGCA
>OHSG01001095.1_pt1 | contig 11300 bp, 10 predicted proteins | sample 1578601 | NCBI WGS metagenome assembly OHSG01 (sample SAMEA3879534, study PRJEB24766) | human gut metagenome | biome: human-associated habitat; feature: feces | place: USA | collected 1985/1987
CGGCTCTGCCCGCCTATCTGCTGACAGGCATCTTCCACTGCATTGTCCTTTGGGCTCAGGGCCATCCCGCATGGGGTGCGGCCATGTCCGTCACCCTGCGGGAGCTGTGCGCCTCCCTGCTGTGGAGCCTGCCTATGACCTGGCTGTTCCGCCGGGTCTATCTCCGCGTTCATGTTGACGATTAAGGACTTTCCACGGAGGTAATCATGAACCAACGCCCCTCCCAACTCACCAGATTCCGCGTCATGGCTGCCATGGCGCTGGCAGTGCTGGCCATTTATCTGGTGGTCCTTTTCAATACCCAGGTTGTTCACCACGAGGAATATCTGGCCAAATCCATTCAGACCATCACCCGCATGGAAAATGTGGAGGCCTCCCGGGGCATCATCACCGACCGGAATGGCAAGGTGCTGGTGAGCAACCGGCTGGCCTATACGCTGGTGGTAGATAAGAGCAGCTTCGGCAAGGACGAGGCCGCGCTGAACGGCGCCATCTGGCAGCTGATACAGCTGTGTCAGGAGCAGGGCGTCACATGGAACGACACCCTGCCCATGACCACAGGGTCCTCTCCCCAGCTGACCAGCAAAAGCCTGACCGAGAGCTTCCGGGAGTATCTGGACGACAACAAGCTGCCCACGGACGGCGGCAGCGCGGAAGTGCTGGCCGCTATGCGGAAGCTCTACAAGGTCGATGACAGCTATACCGACGCGCAGGCGCGTCTGATCGTGGGCGTGCGGTATGAACTGGACGGGCGCAGCAGCTACACCTTTGCCGAGGATGTATCCACGGAGCTGCTGGGCCGCATCACCGACGGAAAGTACCGGGGCGTGACCATCAAGACAGCGGCGGCGCGGGTGTACAACACCAAGCTGGCGGCGCACATTCTGGGCACCGTGGGCGCCATATGGCAGGAGGAGTGGCGCAGCGACGAGAGCACCGGCTATGTGGGCTACGCCGACAAGGGCTACAATATGAATGACCTGGTGGGCAAGGACGGCGTGGAGAAGGCCTTTGAGGAATATCTCCACGGCAAGGACGGCAAGCGGCTCATCACCACCGACGAGAACGGCAAGATCACCGGCGAGCTGTACACCCGGGAGCCCCAGCCCGGCGGCACCGTGGCGCTGACCATCGACATCGACCTACAGCAGGTGGTGGAGGACACGCTGGCCAGTACCATTCAGGGCATGATCGACAAGGACAGCAACGAGCGCGGCGGCGCGGCGGCGGTCATTCAGGTCGGCACCGGCGAGGTACTGGCCATGGCCAGCTACCCCACCTACGATCTGGAGACGTTCAACCAGGACTATGATGAGCTGGTGAAGGACGAACGCCTGCCCATGTTTAACCGGGCCACCCAGGGTGTGTACGCCCCCGGCTCCACCTTCAAGCTGTGCACGTCCGTGGCGGCGCTGGAGGAGGGCATCATCACCCCCAGCACCATTATCGAAGACAAGGGTATCTACACCTACTATGTGGACCCGCAGCCCATGTGCTGGATCTGGCGGCAGGCCCACACCACCCACGGGCGCATCAACGTCAGTCAGGCCATCGTGGACTCCTGCAACTACTTCTACTACGAGGTGGGCCGGCTGACGGGCATCAAGAAGCTGGATGAGTACGCCACAGCCTTCGGCCTGGGGCAGTCCACGGGCATTGAGATCGGCGACGTCAGCGGCGTGCTGGCCTCCCCGGAGTGGGCGGAGGCCCACGACCGGGAGTGGACCGACGGCCAGACCATCACGGCGGCCATCGGCCAGTCCTACAACCTGTTCACCCCCCTGCAGCTGGCCAACTATGTGGCTACGCTGGTATCCGGCGGTGAGCACTATGAGGCACATCTTCTGAAAAACGTAAAATCTTATGATAATTCACGAGTTGTCGGCGTATATGGCAAGGGGCCGCTGAACGACCTGAACATCTCGGACAGCACCATGGCGGCGGTGACCAAGGGTATGCACGATCTGACCTACGACTCCCTGCGGAGCGCCTTTTCCCGCTGTGTGGTGGAGGCCGGCGCCAAGACCGGCTCGGCCCAGGTGGGTACGGATATCGCCAACGGCACCTTTGTGGCCTACGCCCCCTATGACGATCCGGAGATCGCCATCGCCATCGTGGTGGAAAAGGGCGGCAGCGGCAGTCTGCTGGCCAATGCGGCCGTGGACATCATCAACGCCTGGTTCACCCGGGATGGCACCGGCGCCACCGCCGCCGGCGAGGACACGCTGATGCGGTAAATCTGTTATAGAGGCAAGAGGCACACATGGGACCCTATTTCAATTCGAGAGACAAACATTATAAAGACCCCTTCGGCGCCGTCCCCTGCGGCGCCGAAATACGCTTTGCGCTGGCGGACGACACCTACTACGGCTGCGAGCTGCTGGTGCTCCGGGAGTTCGCAGGCACGGAGGACACGTGCGCCCTGCCGCCGGCGGAGGGCGGCTTCGCCGGCACATACACCGCGCCGGCTGGCGGTGAGCTGTGCTGGTACTGCTTCCGCCTGACGGACGTGGACGGGCGCTGCGTGTGGTACGGCAAAAATGGCGTGCAGGACGCGCCGGAGAAGGCGGCACGCTGGCAGCTGACGGTATACGAGCCCTCCCCCGCCCCGGACTGGTTCGGGCGCGGCGTGACGTACCAGATCTTCCCGGATCGGTTCCGCCGTGTATCCATGCCGGACGTGAGCCATATGCCCGGGCACCGGTGGCTGCACCGCGGCTGGAACGAACAGCCGGTGTTCCTTCCGGACGAGCACGGGCAGATCACCAACCGCGACTTCTTCGGCGGCTCGCTGCAGGGCATCACGGAGAAGCTGGACTATCTGGCGGGCCTGGGTGTGACGACACTGTATCTGAACCCCATCTTTGAGGCCGCCAGCAACCACCGCTACGACACCGGCGACTATCGGGCCATCGACCCGCTGCTGGGCACAGAGGCTGACTTCCGCGCCCTGTGCACCGCCGCCCATCAGCGTGGGATGCGTGTGATACTGGACGGCGTGTTCAACCACACCGGCAGCAACAGCCGCTATTTCAACGCCGAGGGCTACTATCCGGAGCCGGGGGCGGTCCAGAGCCAGAATTCAGAGTATTACAACTGGTACAGCTTCCACCCGTGGCCGTCGGACTACGACGCCTGGTGGGGCGTGAAGACTCTGCCCGCCGTCAATGAGGCGCAGCCGGCTTACCGTGACTTCATCTTCGGCGATCAGGACAGCGTGGTCCGGCATTGGCTGCGCTGCGGTGCGGACGGCTGGCGACTGGATGTGGCCGACGAGCTGCCCGGCGACTTTATCGAGGGCATCCGCTCGGCCATCGACGCGGAAAAGCCCGGGGCTTACCTGCTGGGCGAGGTCTGGGAGGACGGCAGCAACAAGATCGCCTACTCCCAACGGCGCAGATACCTGCTGGGCCGCCAGGTCCACGGCCTGATGAACTACCCCTTCCGCACGGCCCTGCTGAACTGGCTGGCCGGCGGCGACGCCGCGGTCTTCCGCGACAGCATGGAGACAATTCGTGAGAACTACCCGCCCTTCGCCTTCTATGGCGCCATGAACTTCCTGGGCACCCACGACACAGCGCGCATTCTGACGCTGCTGGGCGCGGAGGGCACACCGAAAACCAAGGCGGAGCGTGCGGCGTACCGCCTCTCCCCCACTGAGCTGGCCCGGGGCCTGGCAAAGCTCCGTCTGGCGGGAATGCTGCTCTACAGCTTCCCCGGCTCTCCCACCCTCTTCTACGGCGATGAGGCCGGCGTGCAGGGCTTCGAGGATCCGCTGAACCGGGGCGCCTTCCCCTGGGGCAGCGAGGACGCGGCGCTGACGGACTTCTTCCGCACTCTGGGACAGCTGCGGCGAACGCGGGAGAGCCTGTGCTCGGGCGCCCTGCGCTATCTGCTGGCCCGAGGCGGCGCTCTGGCCATCGAGCGTGAGCGCGGAGGCGAGCGCACGGTAACGGCGCTGAACGCCGGGGACGCGCCGGCAGACCTGACGCTGGCCTGGGACGCGCCCACCGCGCAGGACGCGATGACCGGACAGCGATTTCTGGTCATCGACGGGAAAGCGCACCTGACATTGCCGCCGCTGAACGGCGTGATACTGGTATAAGGAATGGGGCGGCTGTTTCACGTGAAACAGCCGCCCTGTTTTTGTCCCTTTATGTTTCACGTGAAACAAAAAGGCGAAAATTTGCATTTTCCCTCTTGAAACCCTCCATGCAGGTGGTATATACTATCATAATGAACTCAGACAGAAAGAGGAATTTGCTGTGGCGAAAATCATTGCGATCGTAAATCAGAAGGGCGGCGTGGGCAAGACCACCACCTGCGTAAACCTGGCCGCTGCCGTAAAAGCCGCTGGCAAGCGGGTGCTGCTGTGCGATTTTGACCCCCAGGCCAACGCCACCAGCGGCATGGGCGTGGACAAGACCACCAGCAACGGCGTCTACGATGCGCTCATCAACGGCGCAGAGACGGCCCAGCTGATCGTGACCACGCCCTACGGCGACGTGCTGCCAAGCAGCAAGGCGCTGGCCGGCGCCGGCGTGGAGATGATCAGCATGGATGACCGGCAGTTCCTGCTGAAGGCCGCGCTGCGGCAGGTGGCGGACAGCTATGATTTCATTTTCATCGACTGTCCGCCCTCGCTGGAGCTGCTGACGCTGAACGCACTGTGCGCCGCCAACAGTCTGCTGGTCCCGGTGCAGGGCGAGTATTACGCGCTGGAGGGACTCAGCGACCTGATGAACACCGTGCGTATCGTGCGGCGCAGCATGAACCCGGGGCTGGATATCGAGGGCGTGCTGCTGACCATGTTCGATGGCCGCACTAACCTGTCCATTCAGGTGGCCCAGGAGCTGAAGCGGTTTTTTGCCGGGAAGGTGTACAGCACCGTGATCCCGCGGAACGTGCGGCTCAGCGAGGCGCCCAGCCACGGCAAGCCCATCACCGCCTATGACAAGACCTGCCGGGGCGCGGACGCATACACGGCGCTGGCGGCGGAATTTTTGCGGAAGAACAACTGCTGAAAGGAGACGCGGTATGGCGAACACAAAAGGTCTGGGCAAGGGACTGAGCGCACTGCTTGGTGACGACGTCATCGCCGCCAAGGACGAGCGCGCCTCCTCCCTGCTGCTGCCCATCAGCCAGGTGGAGAGCTGCTCCACCCAGCCCAGAAAGAGCTTTGAGCCGGAGGCCCTCAGTGACCTGGCGGACTCTATCCGGATACACGGCATCATCCAGCCGCTGACCGTGCGGAAGCTGCAATCCGGCTACTATCAGATCATCGCCGGTGAACGGCGGTGGCGGGCGGCGCGGATGGCCGGGCTGACACAGGTGCCCGTGGTGGTCATCGAGGCCGACGACCGCAAGGCCATGGAGCTGGCCATGATCGAAAACCTCCAGCGAGAGGACTTGAACCCCATCGAGGAGGCCGAGGGCTACCGGGTGCTGACGGAGCAATACGGCATGACCCAGGACGAGTGCGCACAGCGGGTGGGCAAGTCCCGCCCCACCGTGGCCAACGCCCTGCGCCTGCTGGGGCTGACCGATCCGGTGCGGGCCATGGTGGAGGACGGACGGCTTTCCGCCGGACACGCCCGCGCCCTGTTGACGCTGGGCAGCAAACAGCAGCAGGCCGCGGCGGAGACGGTGGTCAAGGACGCCCTCTCCGTCCGCCAGACGGAACTGCTGGTGAAAAAACTCACCGCCGAAAAAAAAGAAAAGCCCCAAAAGGACGCGCTTTCCGTCAATTATGTTGAGGAGGCCGCCCGTGAGCTGGGCGAAAAGCTGGGCCGCCCCTGCCGCATCGTCAACGGCAAAAAGAAGGGGCGCATCGAGCTGGAATACTACGGCACCGAGGACCTGAACGCCCTGCTGGAGGCCCTGGAGAAGCTGGGAAAGCGATAAGCGTTTCACGTGAAACATCATCGAATAGAGGTATAGAATATGCTTGACATCAAGTTTATCCGGGAGAACCCGGACCTGGTAAAGGAGAATATCCGCAAGAAGTTCCAGAACGCCAAGCTGCCCCTGGTGGACGAGGTCATCGCCCTGGACAGTGAGCGCCGCGAGGCCATCAACGAGGGCGAGGCCCTGAAGGCCGAGCGCAACAAACTATCCAAGGCCAACGGCCCCCTGTTTGGCAGGCTGAAAAAGTGCGCCGACGAGGCGGAGAAGGCCGCCCTTCAGGCGGAGATCGATGCCAACAACGCCGCCGTAAAGGCCAACGCCGAGCGCATGACCCGTCTGGAGGAGAAGAAGGCCAACGCCGAGGCGGCCATGAACAAGCTGCTGCTGGTCATCCCCCAGATGATCGACGAGTCCGTGCCCATCGGCCCGGACGACAGCTGCAACGTAGAGGTGGAGCGCTTCGGCGAGCCCAAGACCCCGGACTTCCCCATCCCCTACCACACGGAGATCATGGAGCGCTTCGACGGCGTGGATATGGACGCCGCCGCCCGTGTATCCGGCAACGGCTTCTATTACCTGATGGGCGACATCGCGCGGCTGCACTCCGCCGTCACCGCCTATGGCCGTGACTTTATGATCGACAAGGGCTTCACCTACTGTATCCCGCCGTTTATGATCCACGGCAACGTGGTGGAGGGCGTGATGAGCCAGACGGATATGGACGCCATGATGTACAAGATCGAGGGCGAGGACCTGTACCTGATCGGCACCAGCGAGCACTCCATGATCGGCAAGTTCATCGATCAGATCCTGCCGGAGGACAAGCTGCCCCAGACGCTGACCTCCTACTCCCCCTGCTTCCGCAAGGAAAAGGGCGCCCACGGCATCGAGGAGCGTGGCGTGTACCGCATCCACCAGTTTGAAAAGCAGGAGATGATCGTGGTCTGCAAGCCCGAGGACTCCAAGGCCTGGTACGAGAAGATGTGGCGCTGGTCCGTGGAGCTGTTCCGCAGCCTGGATATCCCTGTGCGGCAGCTGGAGTGCTGCTCCGGCGATCTGGCGGACCTGAAGTGCAAGTCCTGCGACATCGAGGCCTGGTCCCCCCGCCAGCAGAAGTACTTTGAGGTGTGCTCCTGCTCCAACCTGGGCGACGCCCAGGCCCGCCGCCTGAAGATCCGCGTCCGCGGCGAGGACGGCAAACTGTACCTGCCCCACACCCTGAACAACACTGTGGTGGCCCCGCCCCGTATGCTCATCGCCCTGCTGGAGAACAACCTGCAGGCGGACGGCTCCGTGCTGGTACCCAAGGCGCTGCAGCCCTATATGGGCGGCAAGGAGCGCCTGGTACCGCTGCACTGATAGCGTATCGTAATAGTTATCCGTAATTATACTTTTAGTATAGGAGCTTTTGCACATGAAGAAGTTTTTTGCGGAATTCAAGGAATTCGCCATGCGCGGCAACGTAATGGACATGGCCGTCGGCGTGATCATCGGTACCGCGTTCGGTAAGATCACCACCTCTCTGGTGAACGATGTGTTCATGCCCCTGATCGGCCTGCTCATCGGCGGCGTGGATCTGGGACAGCTGAATATCGTGCTGAAGCCGGAGGTGCTGGACGAGGCAGGCCAGGTGGTCACCGAGGCCGTTACCCTGGGCATCGGCACGTTTCTGAGCACGGTCATTGACTTTGTTCTGGTGGCCTTCGTCATCTTCCTGATGGTCAAGACCATCAACCAGCTGCACAAGCTGGGCAAAAAGGACGAGGAGCCGCAGGAGGAGGAAGAACCGGCTCCCACCAGCGAGGAGCTGCTGACCGAGATCCGCGACCTGCTGAAGGCACAGCAGAAATGAGGGACCTCCTGACCGCCGGCCTAACGGCCCTGGACCTGGACCCCGCCGCCGCGGACAAGCTGGCGCGCTACGCCGAACTGCTGCTGGAAAAGAACAAGGTGATGAACCTCACGGCCATCACCGCGCCCCGGGACGTTGCCACCCTGCACCTGCTGGACTGCGCGGCGCTGGCGGCGCAGCTGGATCTGTCCGGCAAGCGCGTCATCGACGTAGGCACCGGCGCAGGCTTTCCCGGCATGGTGCTGGCGATCTTGACGCCGGATGCCCGCTTCACGCTGCTGGACAGTCTGGGCAAGCGGGTGGACTTCCTGAAGGAGGTCCAGACGGACCTGGCGCTGAAGAATGTGACCTGCGTTCACGCCCGGGCAGAGGAATTCGCCGCGCAGCACCGGGAGCAGTTCGATCTGGCGGCCTCCCGTGCCGTGGCCCAGCTGAACGTGCTCAGCGAGCTGACGCTGCCGCTGGTAAAGGTAGGCGGACAGTTCGCCGCCATGAAATCCGTCTCCACCGACGAGGAGATACGTCAGGCCCACAGCGCCATCGCCCAGCTGGGCGGACAGCTCTCCGGCGTCACGGACTACACCGTGCCGGAGACGGACGTGGTGCACCGCATCGTATCCATCGAAAAAACACAGCACACACCGAAGCAATTTCCCCGGGCCTTTGCCCGGATCAAAAAAGCGCCGCTGGTATAGGCGGCCCGTGAAAGGAGGAAGTCCATGGGCAAGATCATCGCCGTGGCGTCCGGCAAGGGCGGCACCGGCAAGACCACCTTCACCGCCAACGTGGCGCTGGCGCTGGCCCACATGGGGCAGCGGGTGCTGTGCCTGGACTGTGACATCACCCTGCGGAACCTGGATCTGGCGCTGGGGCTCAGCGACCGGGCGCTGATGGACTTCTCCGATGTGCTGGAGGGCCGCTGCACCCTGCATGAGGCGGCGGTGCCCCATGAGCGATACCCCTCCCTCTCCCTGCTGACCGCGCCCATGGCCGACCGCCCGCTGTCCCTGTCGGTTCCGAAGCTGCAGGCGCTGGCGCGTGAGATACGGGAAAGCTACGACTGGTGCCTGATCGACGCGCCCGCCGGACTGGGCCAGGGCTTCCAGATGGCAGCGTGCATGGCCGACCAGGTGATCGTCATCACCACCACGGACGTGTCCGCCATGCGGGACGCCCAGCGCACCGCCGCAGAGCTGTCCGCCTTTCCCAGCGGGACGGTGCATCTGGTGGTGGGGCGCGTGTCCAAAAAGGTGCTGCGTCAGCTGCACACCACCATCGACGACGCCATCGACGCGGCGGGCCTGCCGCTGCTGGGCGTGATACCGGAGGACCCGGACGTCCCCTACTGCCTGAACCGCGGACTGGTGCTGCGGGAGCAGAACTACTACGCCGCCCGGGCCTATGAAAACATTGCGAAACGCATCATGGGGCAGAAAACCCCGCTGATGAAGATATAAGGAAAGGAGCCCTCCATGAATATTGCATTGATGGCACACGACAACCGGAAAGAGCTGATGGTCCAGTTCTGCACCGCCTACTGCGGCATCCTGGCCAAGCACACCCTCTGCGCCACCGCCCGCACCGGCCAGCAGATCGCCGACGCTACCGGGCTGACCATACACCGCTTCCTGTCCTTCGCCCACGGCGGCGGACAGCAGATCGCCGCCCGCATCGCCTATAATGAGATCGATATGGTGCTGTGCTTCGGTGACCCCAACCAGAAAACGCCGGACGCAGACATCACGTATATTTCCCGCCTGTGCGACCAGAACAACGTGCCCTTTGCCAGCAACCTGGCCACCGCTGAGATGCTGGTGCTGGGTCTGGACCGGGGCGACCTGGACTGGCGTGACATCGTCAACCCCAAGAACAAGCCCTTTACGGCTTGACAACCATCGGCAAATCGCATACAATAAGGGATAACCGTGCAGACCTCGCAGGAGTAGCCTGTACACCGCCGCTGCAAGAGAGGTGCGCCATCGGCTGAAAGTGCACCGCGGCAAGGCACAGGTGAAGACAGCGAGTTAGCGGGGATGGAAACATCCACGGCGCGCTCCCCGTAACAGGAGCAAAAAGGGCCGCAAGGCCGAATTTGGGTGGCACCACGAAGTGTTTTACGCTCTCGTCCCAATGCAGGGACGGGAGCGTTTTTTCGTCCGCGCCGCCGATACAAACACAAAGGAGAACGCTATGCAGGCTGTTTTGGACTTCATCAACAACCACGTGCGGGACATCTTCATCCCGCTGACGGCGCTGGCGCTGCTGCGGGTCGGTATGTGCCTGGCGCAGCTGAAGCGAATGACGCACCTCCGGGAGAAAAAAGGTGCCTACCACGCCGTCCGGGGCCACTGCGAGGAGCTGGGCGTCTGGTTCGGTGCGCTGGCGGGCCTGCTGCTGCCTGTCATTGTACCGGGTCTGTGGTATGCGGGCCTGGTGCTGGCCATAGTCGGCGGTGTCCTCGGCCAGCGCATCGGCGTGAAAAAGGGCCGGGCCCTGGATGATATCTACCGCGAGGTCGCCTGGGAGCTGAAGCACGAGGCGGAGGCCGAGGCCGCCCGCGAGGCCGCCGCCCACACGCTAACGTCCGGCGCGGAGGAGCTGCCGGAGACAAACGAGCAAAACGAAACCACCGAAGATAAAGGAGAGACGGAAAATGGCTGAGATGACCCCCCGGACCCTGTCCGGCTTTATGGAGCTGCTGCCCAAGCCGCAGCAGCAGATGGAGCGCATGATGGACATCCTGCGCCGCACCTATTCCCTGTACGGCTTCACCCCGCTGGACACCCCGGTGATCGAGGCGGCGGAGGTGCTGCTGGCCAAGGGCGGCGGCGAAACGGAGAAGCAGATCTACCGCTTCAACAAGGGCGACGCCGACCTGGCCCTGCGGTTTGACCTGACGGTGCCGCTGGCCAAGTATGTGGCCCTGCACTACAACGACCTGTCCTTCCCCTTCCGCCGCTACCAGATCGGCAAGGTCTACCGGGGCGAGCGGGCGCAGCGCGGCCGGTTCCGCGAGTTCTATCAGGCGGACATCGACGTCATCGGCGACGGCAAGCTGGACATCACCAATGAGGCGGAGATTCCCGCCATCATCTACCAGACGTTCACCTCCTTGGGCCTGAAGCGGTTCCAGATCCGTGTGAACAACCGCAAAATTCTCAATGGCTTCTACGCTATGCTGGGTCTGACGGAGCAGTCCGGCGACATCATGCGCACCGTGGACAAGCTGGACAAGATCGGCGTTGACAAGGTAAAGATCATTCTGCTGGAGGACTGTGGCCTGACGGAGCAGCAGGCGGACGACATTCTCGCCTTCATCTCCATCAAGGGGACGAATGCGGAGGTTCTTGCCGCGCTGGAAAATTACGCGGGACGGGACGAGACCTTTGATACCGGTCTCGGCGAATTGAAGGTGGTCGCTTCCAACCTGGCGGCCTTCGGAATGCCGGAGGAAAACTTTGTCGTTGACCTGACCATCGCCCGGGGGCTGGACTATTATACCGGCACCGTCTACGAGACCCTTCTGCTGGATCACCCCGAG
>OHSG01001098.1_pt1 | contig 11260 bp, 8 predicted proteins | sample 1578601 | NCBI WGS metagenome assembly OHSG01 (sample SAMEA3879534, study PRJEB24766) | human gut metagenome | biome: human-associated habitat; feature: feces | place: USA | collected 1985/1987
CGCATAGGAGGCGGTGATCGCTTCGTCGCTGGATGCGTCCACGCCGAGTGCGGCCAATACGGAGACGAGCACTTCGTCGCGGATTTCCACATAGGTGCCGAGCTGGTCGATATACGACGTGGAAATGCCATTGAGCTTGGCGAGCTGGATAAGAGGCCGTGCGATGCGTTCTGCGCTTTCGGTCTGCTGGGTCTGTGTCATAGGTCCCTTCTTTCCGCGCCGTTTGTGACGGCTGACATGCTACATTGCTTGCGATTGCCGCAGCTTCGATGCTGGTGGCATTCGCACCAAAGATAACTATATCACGGTATGATATCGTTTTCAAAGCGTGTTTTGCGGTAAGAGAGTGTTGCTATATTGCGATTTTGCTCTAATTTCAGGAATATAGATAACCGGAATTGTTTTTCCATATTGACTATCGTTTGCAATACGAAGGCGCAGCGCTCCGCATTGCAAACGATTATTCCAACGGGGCATTGCTCGTCTGCTACTCGGCTTCGAGAATTGCAAAGCTTTGCAGACCTAGACGCAGCGAAGTGCCGCTAATTTCGTTTTCGCCGATGCTGAAAATCGTCCGATAACTACCGTCTGGTAGCTGCAAAGCTTTGCAATCGCGGCTTGGATTGACGGCTATGATCAGCTTCTGCAGGTGGGTGGAACGCTCGAAAACGAACACTCTATCGCGTTCGATTGCATGGAACGTAGCCCCCGACCGCAAGGCGTCGCATTCCCCCTTGACGTGGAGTATGGAGCGCACCGTATGCCACAGTGATTCGGCGTCGGCCTGCTGTGCGGCGACGGTCGGGGCGTCGGCGGACGGGTCGGCGGGCAGGTAGCTGCCACCGGTCACATCGCCAGCCCGAGTGTCCGATTCTGCAGAATCGGACACGTGAAGTGCTCCGGATGCGTCGTTCGCACCCCACTGCATCGGTGTGCGCGAACCGGTGCGCACGTAGCCGCCTTCTTTGCCGGGCAGTGCGCGGTATCGCATGCCGATTTCGTCGCCGTAATACAGGAACGGCACGCCCGGCATCGCGAACAGCGTGCAGTATGCCAGGGCGATTTCGCGCTGCGACAGTCGCGGCGCCACGCGTGCGGTGTCGTGGTTGCAGGTGATGAAATTAAAATTTCCGTCGGCCGTTTCCGCTTCGCGCAGACGCGGCTCGTACTCGTCCAGGAATTCGCTGATCGGCGTGCCGGAATCGGCGTTGAAATAGCTCTTGTCGCCCTTGCGGCTCAACGGGTCGTCCACGTTGCGCAACAGCATGTTGTAGCCGTTGGGAACGCCGTCCCAACGCCAATCGAGATAGAAATCCATGTCGAAGCCGGCGGCCATCATGCCGCTGCGGAAGTGCTCGACGTTGGCCACCAGACGGTCGTGGATTTCGTCGCTCTCGGCCAGCATGCGGAAGAGTTCGATGCCGGCACCCACCACGGCGGGGGGCAACGAGTTGGAGAAGAGATAGGGGCGCGAACGCTGGCGCAGCATGTCGATGATTTCGCGACGGCCCGTCGTGAAACCGCCCACGGCGCCGCCGAAGGCCTTGCCCAGCGTGCCGGTGAGGATGTCGACCTGGCCGCGCAGGTTGAAGAGCTCGGTGATGCCGCGGCCCGTCTTGCCCAGCACGCCGGCCGAGTGGCACTCGTCGACCATCACCAGCGCGTCGTACTTCTCGGCCAGTGCGCAGATTTTGTCCAGCGGCGCGGCGTTGCCGTCCATCGAGAAGACGCCGTCGGTGACGATGATGCGGAAGCGCTGTGCCTGGGCGCGCTTGAGGCAGTCCTCCAGCTCCTCCATGTCGGCGTTGGCGTAGCGGTAGCGCACCGCCTTGCAGAGGCGCACGCCGTCGATGATGGAGGCGTGGTTGAGCGCGTCGGAGATGATGGCGTCCTGCTCGGTGAAGAGCGGTTCGAAGACACCGCCGTTGGCGTCGAAGCAGGCGGCGTAGAGAATCGTGTCCTCGGTGCCGAAGTAGTCGGAGATGGCCTTCTCGAGCTCCTTGTGGATGTCCTGGCAGCCGCAGATGAAGCGGACGGAGGACATGCCGAAGCCGCGGGCGTCCATGGCGCGCTTGGCCGCCTCGACGAGGCGCGGGTTGTCCGACAGCCCGAGGTAGTTGTTTGCACAGAAATTCAGTACCTTGCGGCCGCCGACCTCGATTTCGGCACGCTGGGGCGAACAGATGATGCGTTCGTTCTTGTAGAGACCCGCGGCCTTGATGTCGGCGAGTTCCTGTTGCAGATGGGCTTTGATTTTTCCGTACATGGTTCGTTATGGTTTTAAGGTTTTGTCTTGTTTCGGAGTGACAATCTGTTAGCAAAGATAGGTAAAATTCGGAAGAAACGGAACTTTCGTGCGAATATTTTCATTTTCGGGGTTACGAATTGTTAGGCTGCGGCCCCGCCGGCCGCTTCCGGCGGGAGCCAATAGGCTGGTGCATGGGCGTTTGCGCCGGTTTCATCCTTCGGCCCAGCCGCGAGCGTGCGGCAGCCCTCGTTCCGCCTCTTTTTCCGGTCCCGATGCGCATCGGATGCGTCCCGGACGGTCTCCCGAAAATATATCCGGGAACATGTCCGAAGATATGTCCGGAAACCTGTCCGGGGTCCTGCCCGAAAGAGCCTCGCGAAGGAGCTCCGGATGGCTCCGAAAAGAGGCCCTAACGGCCCTCCGGGAAACCCGCAGACGGCGCTCCGGGAAGTCCTGCAAACGGCGTTCCGGGAAACCCTGCAAACGACGTCCCGGGAAGTCCTGCAACGGCGTCCCTCGGGCGCCTCGGAGCCCGGCACCCGGGGCCCCGGACCCGCCGCAGCCCTCGCGCGCGACGGCCGGAGCCCGTTTTATTCGGTTGCGGGAGAACATTTTTCTGTTATTCGAATAACGGAATCCGAAATATTTCCGTAAATTTGTCACGAAATAAATCCGCGAAGGAAAGGTTTCAATAAAAATACTTAAAAATCAAACAGCTATGATTTCGATTGACAACTACGATTTCAAAGGCAAACGCGCGATTATCCGCGTGGACTTCAACGTGCCCCTCAACGACAAGGGCGAGGTGACCGACGACACGCGTATCCGTGCCGCCATGCCCACCATCAAGAAGGTGCTCGCCGAGGGCGGCTCCGTGATTCTGATGTCGCACATGGGCCGTCCCAAGAAGAATCCCGACCCCAAATATTCGCTCGAGCAGATTGTTCCCGCCATCGAGAAGAACCTGGGCGTGAAGGTCCAGTTCGCCGGCGACTGCATGGGTGAGAAGGCTGCCCAGATGTGCAAGGACCTCAAGCCGGGCGAGGTTGTCCTGCTCGAAAACCTCCGCTTCTATGCCGAGGAGGAGGGCAAGCCCCGCGGTCTTGCGGAGGATGCCACCAAGGAGGAGAAGGACGCCGCCAAGAAGGCCCTCAAGGAGGGTCCCCAGAAGGAGTTCGTCAAGAAGCTGGCTTCGTATGCCGACTGCTACATCAACGACGCCTTCGGTACGGCTCACCGCAAGCACGCTTCGACCTATCTGATTGCCAAGCACTTCCCCAACGACAAGATGTTCGGCTACCTGATGGAGAAGGAGGTCAAGGCCATCTCGTCGCTCATGGAGGCTCCGCAGCATCCCTTCTGCGCCATCATCGGCGGTTCGAAGGTTTCGACCAAAATCGGCGTCATCAAGTCGCTCATCGAGAAGGTTGATTCGATTGTCATCGGCGGCGGTATGACCTATACCTTCGCGGCAGCCCAGGGCGGCAAGGTCGGCGGTTCGATTTGCGAGCCCGACATGTTCCCCGTGGCTCTGGAGATTCTCGAGCTGGCCAAGCAGAAGGGCGTGAAGCTCGTCATGTCGCCCGACGCCCTGATTGCCGACGCATTCTCGGCCGACGCCAACACCACGACGGCTCCCGCCAACAACATCCCCGACGGATGGGAAGGCGTCGACATCGCCGACGAGGGCAAGAAGATTTTCCGCGAGCACATCCTCGGCTGCAAGACCATCCTGTGGAACGGTCCCGTGGGTGTCTTCGAAATCGACAAGTTCGCAACGGGTTCGAAGGAGGTGGCACTGGCCATCGCCGAGGCTACGAAGAACGGCGCCTACTCGCTCATCGGCGGCGGCGACTCGGTAGCCTGCATCAACAAGTTCGGTCTGGCCGACCAGGTTTCCTACATCTCGACGGGCGGCGGCGCGCTGCTCGAGTACATCGAGTTCGGCGACCTGCCGGGTGTAGCGGCCATCCGCGACTAACGACAAAACGAGGGGCCGCGGCGAGCGGCCCTTTTTTTCGACAACCCCGTCAAGATACCTCGAAACCCGACGGCATGCGCGCCCGACCCCGAAGCTCCCTGCGGGGTGTCGCCTTCCGGCGGCGGGCGGGGGCCGGTTCCCCGGCCGCAATCCGCACCGCGACGGCCGCACGTGTCAAAAACAGAACAAACACATGAAGAAAATTCTTTTTATCGCAGCTATGGCTTGTATGGCTTCCGCCTGCCAGAATACGCCCAAGACGCCGGCCATCGACGTGACGAACATGGACCTCACGGTGGCTCCCAACGTCGACTTCTATCAGTATGCAACCGGCGGGTGGCAGGCCAAAAACCCGCTCAAACCCGAATATTCGCGCTACGGTGCCTTCGACGTAATCGGCGAAAACAACCAGAAGCGCATCAACGAACTCTTCCAGGAGATGTCGAAACTCGATGCGGCCAAGGGCAGCGTCGAGCAGAAGATTTCCGACCTCTACAAGATGGGTCTCGACTCCGCACGGCTCAATGCCGAGGGTGCCGCCCCCATCCAGAGCAAGCTCGGTGAGCTGCTCGCCATCTCGGACCGCTCGCAGCTGACGGCCGCCATCGCCGACCTGCACCACTCGGTAGGCAACCCCTTCTTCGGCGTGGGTGTCGAGTCCGACCTGATGAACAGCAACATGAACGCCCTCTACATCTCGCAGAGCGGCCTGGGCATGGGCACGCGCGACTACTATGTCGACGAGTCGAATGCCGAAATCAAGAAGGCCTACGGCGAGATGCTCGCCCGTCTGTTCCGCCTTGTGGGCCTCGAGCAGGCCGAGCAGGCTGCCGCCGATGTCGTTTCGCTCGAGACGCGCATGGCCGAGAAGATGTGGTCGAACGTCGAGCTGCGCAACATCGTCGCCCAGTACAACCCCATGTCGAAGGCCGACTTCGAGAAGACCTACGACGCCATCGACTGGCCGACCTATTACAAGGCGATGGGCATCGGTGACTTCGACACGATTATCGTCACCACGCCGTCGGCCATCGCCAATGTCAACGAACTGCTCAAGACAGCCTCGCTCGACGAGCTGCGCTACTACCTGGCCGCACAGTACGTCACGGCAGCCGCCTCGTACCTGAGCGACGAATTCCAGCAGGCGTCGTTCGACTTCTTCGGCAAGGTGATGTCGGGCCAGCAGGAGATGAAGCCCCGCTGGAAGCGCGCCATGTCGGTGCCCAACGGCACGCTGGGTGAGGCCGTTGGCGAGATGTACGTGGCCAAGTACTTCCCGGCCAAGGACAAGGAGCGCATGCTCGCTCTGGTGAAGAACCTGCAGACGGCTCTTTCGGAGCACATCGCCGCCCTCGACTGGATGTCCGACGCCACGAAGGCCAAGGCTCAGGAGAAGCTCTCGACCTTCACGGTGAAAATCGGCTATCCCGACAAGTGGAAGGACTATTCGACGCTCGAGATTGACCCCTCGAAGAGCTACTGGGAGAACATCGTCAACGCCAGCGCCTGGTATACGGCCGACAACATCGCGAAGCTGGGCAAGCCGGTCGACCGCGACGAGTGGCACATGACGCCGCAGACGGTCAACGCCTACTATAACCCGACGACCAACGAAATCTGCTTCCCGGCCGCCATCCTCCAGCCGCCGTTCTACAATCCTGAGGCGGACGATGCGGTCAACTACGGCGCCATCGGCGTGGTGATTGGCCACGAGATGACCCACGGATTCGACGACCAGGGCCGTCAGTTCGACAAGGACGGCAACATGAACAACTGGTGGACCGAGGAGGATACGGCCGCCTTCAACGAGAAGGCCGCCGTGCTGGTCAAGCAGTTCGACGCCATCGAGGTGCTTCCGGCCAAGGACGGACAGCCGGCCTTGATGGCCAACGGCTCGCTCTGTCTTGGCGAGAACATCGCCGACCAGGGCGGTCTGCGCGTAGCCTGGACGGCATTCCACAATTCGCTCAAGGATAAGGGTATGCCTGAGCCCATCGACGGCTTCACGGCCGACCAGCGCTTCTACCTGGCCTACGCGACGCTGTGGGGCCAGAACATCCGTGATGAGGAGGCTGCCCGTCTGACGAAGCTCGACGTACACTCGCTGGGCAAGTGGCGCGTCAACGCCACGCTGCGCAACCTGCAGAGCTTCTACGACGCCTTCGGCATCACCGACGGCCCGATGTTCCTGCCCGAGGAGGAGCGCGTGATTATCTGGTAGCGGAGCCTGCGGCCCTGTGCCGCGCTTCGGCCTGAGACGAATGACTCCCGGACCCGTTGATGGGTTCGGGAGTCTTTTTTTTGAGGGTGCGGCCGGATGGCGCGGCGGAAAGGTCCGGCGGCCGGCGGAGGAGGGCGCCTCGGCTGTGGGGCGCACTCCTCGGTGGGATGCCTCGTGTGAAGATGAGTTTTGGACCGGTCGGCGCGGCTGGATGGCCCGGATGGGGCGGGGCGGCGATGCCGACAGGGGGAGGCCGGCGTTCCGGAGCGCTATTGCTCCTTCGGTCGCCGGGCGTTGAGGATGCGCTCGATTTCGGCCATGAACTCCTCGGCCGGGGCGGCTCCCCGGATGCGGCCGAGCAGTTCGCCCTCGGTGTCGAAGACCAGGTAGAGGGGTACGGACCGGCTGCCGTAGCGCTTCAGCAGCTCGCGGCCCGTCGTCTTGTCGACGTCGTATTTGGCGCAGACGAAGCGGCTTGCCATGAACTCGCCCACGTCGCTGCGCGAGAAGACCTCGCGCTCCATCATCTGGCACGGAGGGCACCACGTGGCGTAGAGGTCGATGAAGACCAGTTTTTGCTGCTCGATGGCCATGCGGCGCACGGCGTCGGTCGAGCGGGTGGAGAATCGGACCTGCGCTCCGGCGCTTGCGGCGCCGAGCAGCAGCAGAAGCATCAGTGCGAATCGTTTCATGGCGATGTGTCGTTTTTGAACTGTTGCGTTTCGGGGTGGGCAGGCTGCGTGGACTACGACGGGCTGCGGCTGGCAGCGACGGGCTGCAGCGGGCTGCGGTTTGCCTCCGCATGCGCTGGACCGGAATATCCCGCCTCCTGCGGCCGGGCTTGTCCCTCCTGCGGCCGGGGTACCTCCCCTCCTCTAAAGCCGGGACGTTTTCCCGTCTCCTGCAGTCGGGGTACCTCCCCTTCTCTAAAGCCGGGGCTTGTCCCTCCTGCTTCCAGTCCGTTTCCCTCCCGCGGCCGGGGTCTCCTGCTCCCGATGGCCGGATGGTGCAAAAATCGCTCCGGACCGGATGCGGCAGGTCTCGGGGGCCGTATCCCCGCACCGCCTTGTCTGTCTGACTGCCGACGCTGCAGCGCTACTCCTTCCGGGCCATCCGTTCGGCGGTGCTCAGCAGCCCGCAGGCGGCGCGGATGTCCTCGCCGCGCGAGGCGCGGATGGTGGTGTGGATGCCGCGGGCCGTCAGCGCGTCGCGGAAGCGGAGCATCGCCTCGTCGTCGGGCGAGAAGAAGGGCGACGAGGGGATGCGGTGGAAGCGGATGAGGTTGATGCGGCACTTGATGCCGTTGAGCAGCCGCACCAGTTCGCGGATGTGGCGCGGCGAGTCGTTCATGCCGCTCAGCACGATGTACTCGAACGAGACGCGCCGCTGGTGGGTGAAGTCGTACTCGCGCAGAATGTCGATGATGCTGCGGATGGGCCAGGCCCGTTCGACGGGCATTATCTGCGCCCGCTCCTCGGGGAAGGGGTTGTGGAGGCTTACGGCCAGGTGCACCTTCGTCCGGTCGAGCAGCCGCCGCAGCTGCGGTGCGACGCCCGCCGTCGAGAGGGTAATGCGCGTGGGCGACCAGCCGAAGCCCCACTCCGAGGTCAGGATGTCGAGCGCCCGCAGCACGTTGTCGGCATTGTCGAGCGGTTCGCCCATCCCCATGAAGACGAGGTTGGTGAGCCGCTCGAATTCGGGCAGCGAGACTATCTGGTTGAGGATTTCGGCCGTCGTGAGCGAGTGGATGAGCCCCTGCCGCCCCGTGGCGCAGAAGCGGCAGCCCATGCGGCATCCGGCCTGCGACGAGACGCAGAGCGTGGCCCGCTCCCCGTCGGGGATGTAGGCCGACTCGACGTAATGCCCTTCGAGCGTGCGGAACAGGTACTTCTTCGTTCCGTCGACCGAGAGGTCGACCCGCTCGGGGGGCGTGAGGGCGGGGGTGAAGCGTGCGGCCAGCGCTTCGCGGAAGCGCTGTGCGATGTCGCTCATCCGCGCAGGCTCCTCCGTGCGGCGCGCGTAGAGCCAGCGGGCGAGTTGCCGCGCGGCGAAACGCGGCATTCCCAGCTCGTTGCAAAGCCCGGAGAGCTGGGCGAGGTCCTTGCCGAACAAAGTCTCGTTTTCAGTCATGCGAAGCCTCCTCTGGAGGGGTTTTGTGGGACAAAATTAAGGAAAATCCGCATATTTTTGCGGGGGATTGCGCTTTTTTGGATTTTTGTGCGTATATTTGTGGTGCATAGCGCGCCCGTTATTCGGGATACCCTGTCGAAACAATTAAAAAAACGGATAAATGGAACTTAAAAAATCGCCCAAAGCGGACCTCAACAACAAGCGGGGTCTTCTGCTTGAAATCGGACTGGTCGTGTCGCTGCTGATGGTTATTGCGGCCTTCGCCTACACGCCCAAGGAGTATCGCATCGAGATAGCTACGGAGTACGTGGCTCCGGTCGAGGAACAGATTACCGAGATTACCCGTCAGGACCAGAAGCCGCCCGAGGCTCCCAAGAAGGTCGAGGTGAAGGTGATTACCGACATGCTCGAGGTGGTGACCAACGACACGAAGATTACGACGGAGGTCGACTTCGCCGAGTTCGACGAGAACACCGAGATTATCCAGCAGGTAGAGATTAAGGAGGAGGTCATCGAGGACGACCAGCCCTTCCTGATTGCCGAGACGATGCCTTCGTTCCAGGGCGGTGACCTGAACGCCTTCCGCGCCTGGGTTCAGCAGAACGTACGCTTCCCGCAGATTGCCCTCGAGAACGGCATCCAGGGCCGCGTGGTACTTTCGTTCGTGATTGAGAAGGACGGCCGCCTGACCAACATCCAGGTGCTGCAGTCGCCCGACCGCTCGCTCTCCGACGAGGCCATCCGCGTGCTGAGCAAGTCTCCGAAGTGGAGCCCCGGCAAGCAGCGTAACCAGGTGGTACGTGTCAAGTACACGCTTCCGGTGGATTTCCGCGTGCAGAACTGATTCCGGAGTAACGATTCATCCCATAGGGTATCCGCTTTGCGCAGATACCCTATATTTGTAACATCGGGTCGGGGTCGGGCCGCATCGGATATGGCTCCGGACGGGGGCCCCGTTCCGCCCGACTTCTTTTGAAAAGCGTTTTATTTTGGCAGAAAACAGCAACAACAAAGTGCAGCCCTCCGAGGGCGGGCAGCTCCGCGAACGGGCGGTGCTGGTGGCCGTCGTGCGCGACGGGCAGGAGGTCCGGCAGGCGGAGGAGTATCTCGACGAGCTGGAGTTCCTGGCCGAGACGGCCGATATCGAGAGCGTGCGCCGCTTCACGCAGCGCCTTCCGCAGCCCTCGTCACGCATCTATGTGGGCCCCGGCAAGCTGGAGGAAATCGCCGAATATTGCCGCGAGCAGGAAATCGACGTGGTGATTTTCGACGACGAGCTCTCGCCGTCGCAGACGCGCAACATCGAGGCGGCCATGCCCTGCCGGATTCTCGACCGCACGCGTCTGATTCTCGATATTTTCATGTCGCGGGCACAGACGGCCTATGCCAAGACCCAGGTGCAGTTGGCCAATTACCAGTATATGCTCCCGCGTCTGTCGGGTATGTGGACGCACCTGGAGCGGCAGCGGGGCGGTACGGGAACGCGCGGCGGTGCCGGCGAGCGCGAGATCGAAACCGACCGTCGAATCATCCGCAACCGGATCAGCAAACTCAAGGAGGATCTGCAAAAGATCGACCGTCAGATGGCTGTCCAGCGATCGAACCGGGGTTCGATGGTGCGTGTGGCGCTGGTGGGTTATACCAACGTCGGCAAATCGACCCTGATGAACCTGATTTCGAAAAGCGAGGTGTTCGCCGAAAACAAACTCTTCGCCACGCTCGATACGACGGTGCGAAAGGTGGTTTTCGACAACCTGCCTTTCCTGCTGTCGGATACCGTGGGTTTCATCCGCAAATTGCCGACCGAACTGATCGAGTCGTTCAAATCGACCCTCGACGAGGTGCGTGAAGCCGACCTGTTGCTGCACGTGGTCGATATTTCGCATCCGCAGTTCGAGGACCAGATCGCCGTGGTGAAGCAGACGTTACAGGATATCGGTGCCGGGGATAAACCGGTTTATCTGGTTTTCAACAAGGTGGACGCTTATACTTATGTGGAGAAGGAGCCTGACGACTTGACGCCTTCCACGCGTGAAAATCGTTCGCTCGAAGACCTGAAACAGAGCTGGATCGCCCGGGCCAATACGCCCTGCATCTTTATTTCGGCGGTCGAGAAGATCAATATCGAGAAGCTGCGTTCGGATCTGTACGGCATGGTCCGTGAAATCCATTCGGGCCGCTATCCGTTCAACAACTTCCTCTATTGACCTGAAACAAAAGTTAAATAAATACAACCTTATGTTGCACATTCTCAACAGTCAGAACACCGTTCTCAACAAGTTTGTCGCCGAAATCCGCGACAAGTCGATTCAGAAGGATTCGATGCGTTTCCGCCGTAATCTGGAGCGTATCGGAGAGGTCATGGCCTATGAAATATCGAAAACGTTCGAGTATGCGGTGAAAGTGGTCGAAACTCCGCTGGGCGAGGCTTCGGTAGCGATGATCTCCGACCAGGTCGTGATCGCTACGATCCTCCGGGCGGGACTTCCCTTTCATCAGGGATTCCTGAACTACTTCGACGATGCGCAGAACGCTTTCGTTTCGGCTTATCGCAAGAGTACCAAGGACGGTAAGTTTACCGTCAAGGTCGAATACATCTCGTGTGGCGAGCTGGAGGGAAAGACTTTGCTGCTGGTCGATCCCATGCTGGCTACCGGTTCTTCCCTCGTGCTGGCTTACA
>OHSG01001105.1_pt1 | contig 11210 bp, 8 predicted proteins | sample 1578601 | NCBI WGS metagenome assembly OHSG01 (sample SAMEA3879534, study PRJEB24766) | human gut metagenome | biome: human-associated habitat; feature: feces | place: USA | collected 1985/1987
CCTGCCACTGACACAGGAAGCCTTTGAAAAGCTTCTGCCGAAAGCGGAGGGTGTCATCATCCACAAAACCCGCTACAAGATCCCGATTGAGCAGTCCGATCTGGTCATTGAGCTGGATCTGTTCCATGCACCGTCCAACCTCATCATGGCTGAGGTGGAATTTCCGGACGAAGAAAGCGCAAACGCCTTCATCATGCCTGACTGGTTCCTTGCAGATGTTACAAACGATCCTGCCTATCATAACTCCAATATGGCTACAGCCGGACATTAAGTCCGGCTGTTTTCTTTTCTACTCATTGCTTACTGCATCTTGCATATACAAAAAAGGTTTCCCTGATCTTCTCTGCCAGCTGTTCAGCCACCTTACATCTCGTCTTTTTTTAATTTCCAGATATCCTCATTATATTGTGCAATTGTTCTGTCGGATGAGAAGAAGCCGGCCATCGCAATGTTAACAAGCATTTTCTTCTTCCATTCGTCTTTCTTTTCGTAATCTGCCAGTGCCTGATCTTTCGTCCTGATATAATCTTCCAGATCCAATAGTGTCATAAACCAGTCCTTGTTCAGAAGCTCTTTGTAAAGGCGCTCCAGATTTTCCTTATCTCCGATCTTCACAAGTGCATCACTTACAATAAAGTCCACTGCTTCTTTGATCACAGGGCTCTTCTTATAGTAGTCCTTAGAGACATAATCTGCCTTCTCGTAATGCTTGATGACAGTGTCGCTGTCCTGACCGAAGATGTAGATATTGTCATCACCTACCAGCTCGTGGATCTCTACGTTCGCACCGTCACTTGTACCCAGTGTTACAGCACCGTTTAACATGAACTTCATGTTACCGGTTCCGGATGCCTCCTTGGATGCCAGAGAGATCTGCTCGGAGATATCGCAGGCAGGGATCAGCTTCTCGGCATAGCTTACGTTGTAGTTCTCTACCATAACAAGCTTCATGTAAGGGCTGACTTCCGGATCGTTATTGATAATGTCGGACATTACCAGCAGGAGATGAATGATATCCTGAGCGATCACATACGCAGGTGCAGCCTTTGCACCAAAAATGAAGGTCAGCGGTGTAGAAGGCTTCTTACCGCCCTTAATCTCCAGATATTTGTGAATGATATACAGTGCGTTCATCTGCTGACGCTTATACTCATGCAGACGCTTTACCTGAATATCGAAGATGGAATCGGGATTCAGCTCCACGCCTTCCTTATCCTTGATATAGGATACCAGCTCGGTCTTCTTGGTCTTCTTGATATCATAGATAGCATCCAGTACCGCCTGATCGTCCTTATGCTCTAACAGCTTCTGTAATTCTTCGGCATTCTTCTTGTAACCGTCGCCGATGGTCTGGGTCAGGAACGCAGCCAGCTCATGGTTACAGGACAGCAGCCATCTGCGGAAGGTGATACCGTTGGTCTTGTTGTTGAACTTTTCAGGGTAAATCTTGTAAAAATGATTCAGTTCGCTCTGCTTCAGAATCTCGGTATGAATTGCTGCCACACCGTTGACGCTGTAACCGTAATGGATGTCGATGTGTGCCATGTGCACTCTCTTATCCTTATCGATGATCTGAACTTTTTCGTCCTTATATTTCTTTGCCACACGGTCACTCAGCTCCTTGATGATGGGAACCAGCTGAGGAACCACCTTTTCAATATAAGCCAGAGGCCACTTTTCCAAAGCTTCTGCCAGGATGGTGTGGTTGGTATACGCGCAGGTGCGACTTACGACGTCAATGGCTTCATCCATGGTGAAGCCTTCCTCAGTGGTGAGGATACGGATCAGCTCAGGGATAACCATGGTAGGATGGGTATCGTTGATCTGGATTGCCACATGTTCAGGCAGAGTATGCAGATCATAGCCTTTTTCCTTTACTTCCTTCAGGATCAGCTGGGCACCGTTGCATACCATGAAGTACTCCTGGTAGATACGTAACAGGTTACCGGCCTCATCGGAATCATCCGGATACAGGAACAGAGTCAGGTTCTTCTCAATGGCTTCCTTGTCGAAAGTGATGCCTTTCTTTACCAGGCTCTCATCCACGGTCTCAATATCAAATAAGTGCAGCTTGTTCAGTCCGTTCTCATAACCTACCACGTCAATATCATACAATACGGAAGTCACCTTGCGGTCACCGAAAGCCACTTCGAATTTTGTACCGGTGTTGTTCAGCCAGGAATCCTTCTGGATCCAGTCGTTCTTCTCAGCATTCTGGAGATGATCCTTGAATACCTGCTTGAACAGACCGAAGTGGTAGTTCAGACCGATACCGTCTCCGGGAAGTCCCAGAGTAGCGATGGAATCCAGGAAACATGCTGCCAGTCTTCCGAGTCCACCGTTACCAAGAGAAGGTTCCGGCTCTGCCTCTTCGATGTCTGCCAGATTCTTGCCGTTTTTCTTCAGGATATCGCTCAGCTCCTCATAGATACCTAAGTTGATCAGGTTGTTGGATAACAGCTTACCGATCAGGAACTCCATGGAAATGTAATATACTTTCTTGTCTCCGGTGATTACAGGAGTCTCTGCCATCTTCTCTTTGGTCAGCTGCAATACTCCGGTGTACAGCTGTGCATCGGTGCAGGCACCGATATTTTTTCCATACATTTTGCCGGTGATCTCGTTTAATGTCTGCTCTAAATTCATCTTTAACCCCATTTCCGCACGTTTCCCCAGGGAAGCGCACTATTTTTCTATTCTCTCTGTTGCGGTTTTCCCTGAATCAGCGGATGCCATTTCCTCCGTTTTTCAGGAAAAATAGTTTTGTTGCTCTCTTACAGAACACAGGATACCATAGGAAAACGTTTTCCGCAACCCTTTCTTTGATTTTCCTGGATTTTTGTGCAAAATAGCTTAACAGATAATGTCCTTATAGTACATTTTCACAATACTGTGGGGCATGACTACCTGATGTCCCTCTCCACCGTTCATCAGCTGATGTACTTCTTCCACGGCTCTGCTGGAGATGCTGTAGAAATCCTGTCTGATAGTATTCATCTGCTTACCGACATATCCCATCAGGGTGATGCCATCGAAACCGCACACCGGACGGAAAATGTCCATATCGATCAGGGCGTTCATGGCGCCGATTGCCATCAGGTCGGAGGCACAGACTACCACGTCCTTATTTTTCGCGTATTTCAGTGCCACGTTTCTCGCTGTCAGCTCACTGAAATCTCCCTGTCTCACCATCATGGTCAGATCCAAGTCTTTCACCAGGCGCCTCATGCCTTTTAATCTCTGTTCCGTGACATAACCGTCTCTTCTGCCTGCGATGTACAACACACGCTTGCAATTATCGTCCAGCACCGTCTTTTTCGCCACATCGTACTGGGCCTGTTCCTGATCGATACTGATGTATGTGGTCCTGGCATTCACAATCGGTGCATCCACTACCACACAGGCGAACTGCTTTTCCCGGATGAGTTTCTGCAGCACTTTATCTTCTTTGGACATGCCATAGATCACAACGCCCGAGATACTTTGTGACAGAAAAGATCTGGTGATCTCTTCCGCTGTCATTCCCGCGATCATAGAAGGAAAGATCGTCACGACTTCCACATTCAGTTCTTTCGCCTTATCCAATGCCCCTACCAGATACTGCATGAAGATCTGGTCAATGGCCTGGGTCTGTCTGTTCGGATCCAATACCAATGCAATACGTCCAAACTGCTTGGATGATAATGCTGCTGCGATGGAATTCGGAATATAATTCAGTTCCTTGATGGCATCCTGTACCCTTTTCTTCGTCTCTTCACTGACATTCGGGTAGCCATTTAAGACCTTGGATACTGTTGAAATTGCTACTCCGGCATGTTTTGCCACTTCCTTGATTGATACCATAAATCCCCCGTTCCGGCCGCAGACCCCTGCGCCCGTTTTTCTCCGTTACCGTGACGAAATGCGGTCTTGTTCCATTTGACGTTTGCTCATATATTCTCTATACTATAAGTTAATGGCAGTTTCGTCAATGTACAGCATTTACGAAATATGGCGTGAATTTTTGGAAAAGGTTTTCCAAAACAGATTAAAATAGGACAGCGAAAGCGCCGGAAAGGCAACACATATCATGGCAGTCATCAAAAGTGTGGAAGAAAAATATATGAAAGAAGCCCTGAAACAGGCAAAAAAAGCCTACGCTCTGGGAGAAGTTCCCATCGGTTGTGTCATCGTACACGAGGGAAAGATCATCGGCCGGGGTTACAACCGCCGCAATACAGATAAAAATACGCTGGCGCATGCGGAGATCACAGCGATCAACAAAGCCAGCAAGGTCATCGGTGACTGGCGTTTGGAAGAGTGTACCCTCTATGTGACACTTGAGCCCTGCCAGATGTGCGCAGGTGCCATCGTGCAGGCCCGGATCCCCGAAGTCGTCATGGGCTGTATGAATCCCAAGGCCGGATGCGCCGGATCCATCCTGAATATACTGGAAATGCCCCAGTTTAACCATCAAGTGAAGGTTACCCGGGGCATTTTGGAAGTGGAATGCAGTCAGATGCTGAAAACCTTTTTCGAAGAACTCCGCATCCGCAACAAGCAGGAAAAAGAAGCCAGGAAGTCCTTAAGCAGTCTCTCGTAACGATGCTTCTTCTCCTTTATCCTGTGTATGTCCGCTCTTTTTGAATTTTCTGAGTTTCGGCAGCTTGCAGAGCAGAAGTCCCGTCTGATACAATCCCTCCGGTGCATACAGGATCATAAATACACAATATGGGAATACATATCTGCTCTTGGCTTCCCACAGGATACTGAACAGAAATCCGCCGAACACAGCAATCCAGGGCAGCCACAGTGATATCGGAACCTCCTTTTTCTTCCACCACAAGATTCCCAGCATGACCAATGCCATAAGTCCAGCCAAATATAGGATACTCTGGTAATAATTTGTAAGCTTCCATATAGTTCTTCCCAGTTCACCGTAATACAGACTCTCCAGAACAGGAGACAATTCCGCTCCTTCTTCAAAACTTTCCGTACTTTCCAACGCTGCATACATCGGCTCTATCCACTGGCCCTCCACCTTATTTTTGAAAAAGTTGAATGCCATTCCCGGATCCTGTGAAAATTCTTCCAACCGTTCCCGGATATATTCTTTTCCCTGCTGCGCGGCAAGTTCCTGTTGGCAATCGTAATCTGTAAATGTTGCCTGCTGATATCGGTTATAGACCCCCGCTCTGCCTTCCGTCTCCTGTAATCCCATAGCGACCCACAAGATACTGGGAATACCGACTCCACTGGGATATCCCGACCGGACTTCATAGATTACATCTACTGCCTTCACAGACAATGCTGCCGTCAGAAGGATTGCTGTTCCCGCCATAAGATATCGTACTTTCTTTTTTCTGAGACTTACCAGCAGAACATAGACTGCCACGGCAACGAGAACGATCCATGTATTTTTCCGGGCAAGTACCGCCAGCCCCGCTGCAAAGGATGCCAATGCAATATATCTCTTCTGCCCGGAATGTTCATAGGCTGCCACACCATAAAACAATATGATTCCGAAGCTGATGCTGAGCACATCACCATAGATATAAGGAAGATAAAATAAAAGAGGCAAACAACCCAGCATCATCACACAATACAGTATCCGGAATACCGGTCTGTCCGTGTTCAGCTTCAGGAACCCATAGCCCGCCAGTATCGTAAGTATCCACCATACGACATGAAGGATCTTGGCCGGTCTGTAGTTAAAGTCGCCGAACAAGGTAAACAGGATCTCATAGAGGATTGCCAATCCCTTCTGCTGCTGGTACATTCCCACATACCCGCCAATGCTCAGCATGCTGAAATTGCCATCTCTACAATATGCAGCAAACGCTGTAGTATTAATCTGGTCTCCTACGGGATAATAGGGATTCTTGCATACATAGAATACCCCCAGAATAAACGCAATGACGCTCGTCACAATTAACGTACACAGGCAGATCTTTTCCTGCTGGGACTTATCTTTTTTCATCAACACTTTGTCAATTCCCATGGTACAAAGCGATGCAGCAAAAAAAACCGCGATATGAGCCCAGGTCTTGTCCCCGACCAGCACTCCTCTGGTTCTGCCATCCACCGCACCGTAATAGGAATATTTGCAGGCCCAGTAGCTGAGAAGCATCATCATTGCCAGAGCGCACACCAATAAGATTCCGAGCAGTGCATGATATAGTTTTTGGTTTTTATCTGTCTGTAACTGCCTGGTATTCATTTTCTTTCGATATCCTTTTCTCCCAGAGTATTATCATTTTATCTTGTTATTATTGTAATTATCCGATTATCGCACATCATTATGTTGATTATAGCACGCGCATACCTATTCTTCAAGGTAAAGAGGCTTGACAAAGCCGCCGGAAACAGATACACTTAAAAAGCCGTATATGTCGGGTTGCCATGCAGTGGTGATGAAACTCGGTCTTACGCAATGGAAATCTACGAACCGTGTCAGGTTGGGAACAAAGCAGCACTAAGTAGAACCTTCCATGTGCCGTAAGGAAACTGGGTGGAGCTGCTGTCATGGTCCGGCGTATGCGGTTTTGACATTTGTAGCTATGAATAAGAAGGAAGTACAGATATGGCTGTAGAGACTACCACTTTTTCAAATAATAGCGCCGACACCTGGTTCCGTGACATCATGTTCGACTGTGTGCTTTGCCCACGTGCCTGCCATGTGAACCGTCTCGCCGGTCAGACCGGGTACTGCGGGCAGACCGCTGAACTCATGGCAGCGAGAGCTTCCCTGCATTATTGGGAAGAGCCCTGTATTTCCGGTACTTCCGGCTCCGGAACCGTCTTTTTCTCCGGCTGTAATCTCAGATGTGTCTTTTGTCAGAATCATAATATTGCTTTGGGTAAGGCCGGACGAGTCATTGCTCCGGAGCATCTGGCGGAAATCTTTCTGCAATTGCAGGAACAGGGGGCCAATAATATCAACCTCGTCACCCCGACTCATTTTCTGCCGCAGATCGTTATTGCACTGGAGCAGGCAAAACAGCAGGGGCTGCATCTTCCCATTGTATACAATACCGGCAGCTATGAATCTCCGGAGGCACTGCGCCATCTGGAAGGGCTGGTGGATATTTATCTTCCGGATCTGAAATATTTTTCCCCGGAACTTTCCACTGCGTATTCCCATGCTCCGGATTATTTTGAAACTGCCTGTGCAGCCATTTCGGAAATGTATCGCCAGGTGGGGGATTCTGTCATCGATGAAGATACCGGATTAATGCAGCACGGGATGATCGTCCGCCATCTGCTTCTGCCCGGACAGACAAAGGATTCCAAAAAAATCCTGCGCTATCTCCATGAGACCTATGGAGATCATATTTATATCAGCATTATGAATCAGTATACACCTCTGCCACAGGTAGCGGACATTGAGGTGCTGAATCGTACCGTAACGCCGGAAGAATACGACCGGGTATTGCGATTTGCAGAGCGGATCGGCATCGAACGAGGTTTTCGTCAGGAAGGAACGGCCGCCAGTGAAAGCTTTATTCCGGAATTCGATGAAAGGGGACTGTGATCCTCTCACAGTTCCACCGAGATCAGATAATATCCGAAGTCTCCTTCCCAAGCCGGTTCTCTGGCTCCTTCAAAGCTCTCAAAGCCAAACATTCTCGCGACCTGTTTCTCCCGTTCGTAAAAGTTTCCCGGAACTCCTATGTAATACTTTGCCTGCCCGGCTGCTTCCTGCCGCAACAACAGCAAATGTCTGTAATTGTAATATCCATGCAGTAAAAAGCTGTTATGGGTCATCTGATAACAGCGTTCCCGCAGGACCACGAAATCCTCCGGTCCCACGGAGAGAAATTCTCTGGCATCCCGGAAGGGATGAATGTGTGGGTAAATGCTGCTTAACTGCTCCCATTTGGTATCTTTCATGTGCAGGGTGTGTTCCGTAACGGCAGCGGATTCCTTTGCCGTTTGTGCTTGCCGTTTTCCTGTCTCCATGGGAATGGCTGCTTCCGCTGTTACCTCTGCTTTCTTCTCTATCAGCTTCGGTTCTTCGCTTTTCATCACGTTTTCCGGCTTTGGCACAGATTTCTTTTTGGTATCTCTGGTTCCTTCGAATTTCCCAACGATGGCACAATTCCTTTCCAGCGGAATGCGTATCCCAAGTATCTGCTCCCTCTCTTTTTCCAATGGAATCCTTTTCTCACAAGAAGCTCTTCCTTGATCTGTCGTCATTTCGCACAGCTGCTGTTCCCCGCTTTCCCATTGCAAATACAGCAGTATCCCCTTACCGGACACGATTTCCTGTCCATTCAGCTGCACTGTCAAAATTTCTTCTTTATCCAGGCTTTCCAACCTCGCATATCCCGCACTTCGGATTCGCTGCCCGTTTTCCTGTAATTCCAGATAACTGATCTGTTTCCGATATGACATAAAAATCCCCCCGCATAAAGTATTCTAACTATCTTTATGCAGGGGGTTGTCCTTAATATTCCTGGTTGTCCAGATATTTCATATAATTAACGACCATCAATGCGATCTTGAAGGTCAATGCATCATCGAAGCTGCGCAGGTCCAGTCCGGTGCTCTTCTGGATCTTCTCAATACGATACACCAGCGTATTGCGGTGTACGAACAGCTGTCTGGAAGTCTCCGACACATTCAGATTGTTCTCAAAGAACTTGTTCAATGTATTCAATGTCTCTTCGTCCAGATCGTAGGGTACATTGTCTCCGAAGATCTCTTCGATGAAGATCTTGCACAGATTCACCGGCAGCTGATAGATCAGTCGTCCGATTCCCAAAGTGCTATAGGCAATGACTTTTTTCTCTGCATAGAAGATCTTGCCTACATCCAGTGCCATCTTAGCTTCCTTGTAGGACTTGGAGACATCCTTCAGTTCCTGTACCACAGTACCGTATGCAACTTTTACATCCAACAATGCTTCCGCATTCATCATGGCCACAATAGTCTCTGCCAGTTCGTGCAATGCCTGCGGCGTTGTAGTATTCTCCACAGACTTGATCAGGATCAGGCTGGATTCGTCTACAGCAGTCACATAATCTCCCGACTGGGGTGAGAACATGCTCTTAAGCACTTCCGATACAATACCGTCCTTCTCATCCTTCGTCTCGATCAGATATACCGCTCTGGGACAAGTTACTTCCACATGAAGCTTCTTCGCTCTGTTGTAGATATCTACCAACAACAAATTGTCCAGTAACAGATTCTGGAAGAAGTTGTTCCGGTCAAAACGCTCTTTATAGGCAATGACGAGATTCTGAATCTGGCTGACGGCAATCTTGCCCACCATATACACATCGTCCGTCATTCCGCGGGCAACCAGCACGTATAAAAGTTCACCTTCATCACGGATCTTCAGAAGATGATGCACTCCGATCACCTGACTGTCCGCAGGGGATGCTGCAAAGCCTGTGATCAGATCGGTCGTAATGTCATCTCTCTCCATGGTAGATGCCACTTCGGATCCGTTCAGGTCATAGACTCCGAGGTCAACTTTTGTGATTGCTTTCAATTCATCAATGCTTGTCTGTATAATCTGGCCTGTAATCATATTGTCCACGCCTTTCTGTAATATTTCATATCCGCTTGCTCTACTCATAACCAAAAAGCCCCTATGCAAGCAGTCTCGCCTTTTAACTATGTCCCACAATCCTTCCCCTCTATTCGCATATCGTTGGATTGGCAGCACTATATATGTTTAGTATAAAGGATTTGTGCATTTGGTGCAAGCAAAATGCTGAAAAAAGACCCTGTCTGTAATCGCAGACAGGGTCTTGAAATTTCTGATTAAAACTAGTTGGTAATAACCTGCTCGGTCTCTTTGTCGAATACATGGATCTTCTCAACATCCAGAGCGAACTTAACGGTATCGCCGGGTCTTGCAGTGGTACGAGAATCTACTCTTGCGGTCATAGGGAACTCGTCAAGATCGAAGTACAGATATACTTCTGCACCAAGTAACTCGTAAACCTTGATGGTAGAGGTAAATACGCTCTGAGGAGAGGTCTCAATGTACATCTCAGAATCATATACATCCTCAGGACGGATACCGAAGGTAACAACCTTTCCATCGTAACCGCCATCGATCAGCTTCTTGGACTTAGCGGGAGGAAGAGGAATGCTGTGGCCTGCGATTACCAGGTTAGCGATGTCGCCTTCTACCTTAACAGTAGCATCTAAGAAGTTCATCTGCGGAGATCCCATGAATCCTGCTACGAACAGGTTACAAGGCTTCTCATACAGGTTCTGAGGAGTATCTACCTGCTGGATAACGCCGTCCTTCATAACAACGATTCTGGTACCAAGGGTCATAGCCTCGGTCTGGTCATGTGTAACGTAGATGATGGTGGTGCCCAGTCTCTGATGCAGCTTAGCGATCTCGATACGCATCTGTACACGCAGCTTAGCATCCAGGTTGGACAGAGGCTCATCCATCAGGAATACCTTGGGGCTGCGCACAATGGCACGGCCGATGGCTACGCGCTGACGCTGGCCGCCGGAAAGCGCCTTGGGCTTGCGGTCCAGGTACTGGGTGATATCCAGGATCTCGGCGGCTTCCTTTACCTTGCGGTCGATCTCCTGAGGGTCTACATGGCGCAGCTTCAGGCCGAAGGCCATGTTCTCGTAAACAGTCATATGGGGGTACAGGGCGTAGTTCTGGAAAACCATCGCGATATCCCTGTCCTTGGGAGGAATGTCGTTCATCAGCTTGCCGTCAATATACAGCTCGCCGCCGGAGATCTCCTCCAGCCCGGCGATCATGCGCAGGGTGGTGGATTTACCGCAGCCGGAAGGGCCTAGCAGTGTGACGAAGGAGTTATCGGCGATGGTGAGGTTCAGGTCCTCCACCGCGTAGAATTTGCCCCAACGCTTGGTGATGTGTTCAAGTTTGATCTCTGGCATGGTTTAACCTCCTATTCCCTTATCAAGGCTGGCCCCGGTGACCTTATTGACGAGGGCATTGCAGATGAGAATGGTGACGATGAGGATGAGATTGATGCCGCTGGAGAAAGCGTACAGACCCATTTCATCAAAGTAATCCAGCGTGGTGGAGAGGATGAAGCCCTGGACGCACAGCAGCATGAAGAGGCTCAGCTCGCGCAGGCAGGTCATAAACGGCAGCAGATAGCCGCTCATAATGGAGGATTTCTGAATCGGGATGATGATGCGCGTCATGCGCTTGACCCACGGGATATCCTGGATGATTGCCGCCTCTTCAATCTCGCCCGAGAGCTGGAGCATGG
>OHSG01001107.1_pt1 | contig 11204 bp, 9 predicted proteins | sample 1578601 | NCBI WGS metagenome assembly OHSG01 (sample SAMEA3879534, study PRJEB24766) | human gut metagenome | biome: human-associated habitat; feature: feces | place: USA | collected 1985/1987
GTTGTCATCCCCAAGGAGATCCGCCGCACCATGCGTATCCGCGAGGGCGACCCGTTGTTGATGACATTGGCACGGAAGACCTTGTCTGGGCGCTGTTTTGCGCTCTGGACAATAGAAATAGATGAGATATCTCCCGTGCCATCAGGAAAATTTATGGTGCGCTCCATCGTGCTGCATTGAAGAATGCTGTCAACATCCGGCTGCAGCTTTAACTCAAGTCGATCTTCGAAGACCCGTATTTCATCTACAAGCAGCTCCAGATCGTTGCGTTCCAGCTTCTCCTTGTTCAGAATATCGTCAAAAACATCCATCGCCGTCTTTGCTGCTCGATTTACCTGAATAATGGTATTTCGCTTGTCAGATAGCAAATCGATCTGGTGTGTCAGTCCTTCAATTCTTTTCTGGAGGTCACTTTCCAACTCGTCATATGTCTCTTCAAGCAACGACTCCTGATCGGGATGCTTCAGGATGTCGCGGATCCTCTGACGCTTCGTTGCTTTTAATTCCTCCCGCAGATCCTCCAGGATTTCAGCGAGATGGTCCGCAGACTGCTCTGTCTCCACCACATTGCTTTCCTCCTGGCGCAGATCCTCATTTAGTTTTGCAAGCATTTCCGCGGAGCATTCCTTCACCTTACGCACATATTTCTTCAGAAGCTCATCCAGCTTGTCCACACGAATATGGTGAGACGTGCAGCCGGCAAGCCCTCTGCGATGATATGTGCCGCATGTATAGGCAGACTTCAAATCGTTTCTGCTCATGGAGAACATCGGCGCACCGCAATCTCCGCAAACAAGATAACCTGAGTAGAAATTGTCGTATTTTTTTATTCCGCGGTAGTGGGAACGGGTGCGTTTTTCCCGTAATGCGCGGGTCGTGGCAAAGGTGCGGTAATCAATGATGGCCTGATGGTGGTTTTCAATGACCACATGCTCTCCATCGTTTCGCTTTACCTCTTTTCCATTGATCTTCACCCGCGTGTATTTTCCCTGGCGCAGGGTACCAATGTAGAAGTCATTGTCCAAAATCCCCTGTACCGTCACAATCGCCCAAGTCGCCTTCGCTATGCGCTTACACGCTTCGCCTTCGGCCTCTTTCCGCATCTGCTCGGACATTCTGGGGGTTGGGATCCCCTGCTCTGTGAGGTAATTGGAGATTCGCTTGTAGCCCCACCCTTCGTTGTTGTAGAGATTGAAGATAAGGCGTACAATGTCTGCCTCCGTAGGGACGATCTCGAATTCCTTGTACTTGTTGATACGATACCCATACGGTGCTGCACAGATCCATTGACCATCCGCCTGCCGCCGCTTGATAACATTGCGAACCTTTTTGGAGGTATCCGTCACGGGCATCTCGTTGATCAGGAACTGAAATTGGATCTTCAGCCAATCGTCATCATTGGGGAAGTCAATGCCGTCGCCGATGGAAATAATGCGGACACCTGCGTCGCGCAGATCCTCCAGCTCCACCAAGCCACGACTGTTGCGGCGAGAGAATCGGGAGAAGTCCTTGACGATGAGAACGTCATACCTGTGATCCATCAGTCCGTGCCGCATGGCCTGATAGCCCTCCCGCTGCTCAAATGTATAGCCGGAGCGATCGCGATCCTCGTAGAATGTCAATGTACTGTCCGGAAAGCGATGTTTGACAAAGTCGGTGATGATCGCTTTTTGGTTTTCAATGGACACATTATCCCGGTCCAGTTCTTCGTCTACTGAAATGCGGCAGTAACCGGCAATATCAATGTGTTCAGTCATCCCGACTCACCACCTCTCGATTGAAGCAAGTTCCCATATATTCCTCCGTTTCCAATTACATTCTCTCGCGCAGAAGTATTCACAGATAATATTGTACATCATACGCTTTGAAAATACAACACGGAAAAGAAAACCGGAGAAGGCAATGATTGCCCTCTCCGGCCGCTTTACACCTACACCGCACTACGTGCGATGCGCTCGGCTTGCACTTCCTTTTCCGCCATACGACGTCGATTGTAAAGCAGCAGGTCTCGCGTATTCTCATACAGATCCTGCTCTCCCGACATGAAGACAGCAACCATGTACTTTTGCTCGCTGTACTTCTTGTATACTTCCTTCAGGGATTCTTTGAGTTTTTCGTCATTCTTCTCGGCCTTGGTAAGCCAGATGTCAACCATCTTCTTTTCCTTGTCAACATTGATTTCCATAATAGCAATCACTCCTTAATCCAAGTATTTCCTTTTGTGAAATGGTTTATACAAGGGATTGCAGCCTCGTTAGAATACAGTAATTCAGGATTTCGGCAAAGACAGCTTTTGACACCTTACTCGGAGCGTTACCCGAGATCCTCGCCCGTTCCAGCACTGTCTTGATCGCACAGGACCGAACGGGAATTGTCTCTCCGTTTACCCGCATCAGCAAGCTGGTATTCTCCATCGCGTCTTCCAGTATCTCTGCCTTTCCATTACTGTCATAGATCTGCATGTACAGGTTTCCCATGGGTGAGTCCTTCTCAATCGGCTCAAATTCGAGTTTTTTTGATGAGGACATTACCCACCGGCTGTTTTGCTCTCGCTCAGTCAAAAATGAGAGAAATTCCCTCAAATCGCTGAACTTGCGGCTGTAACTATCCGCAAACACTCTGCTTTCCGTCATTTTGATATTCCACCTTTCAAAAATATTCTCAAGCCCATTCACATGGTATTTGGACAAAAAAAGCGCGTTCTGATTTGAACCCGTCAAATCAAAACGCTTCTTATTCCGGTTACACTTCTTGGCGTGTAACTATTATTTACCTTACTGGCTCACATTTCATAAAGTCCTGAAAAGAAGCACGATCTAATAAGTACAGATGTAGGATATCAACTTATATGGCTGAATTCCACAATACTTAAAATTACCGTCATTAATAAGAGCTAAAAGCCTTATTGGGATGCGATAATGGCGTAGGGGATAATCGCAGGCAGCGCCCTTCTTTAATGTCCCTTATTTATCGACAATTATAGATTATCCTCCGATTTCGCGGTTAGGTTTGACGCTTACCTTTGACAAGCAAAAGAACGGACGCACAAGCCGAAGCCTGTGCGTCCGTCTCTCACATGAATTTTAGCCTGCAAGACGCTTCCAGTCGTTGTCCAAAGTAACCAACAACTCATCCACTGTTGCAGCACCTGCCAGCATCTTCTGCATATCCTCGCCAAAGGTCTGCATACCGCCTTCGGGATAAAAGGCTGCATAGAAATTTTTTACCTTGCCCGCAGAAATATATTCAGCCAAGTCGGAGCCCAACGGCCCGATTTCCTCGGCTGTAGCAGAGAAATTGGTGAAGGCCGGTATCAGCAGCATCTCGCTGGTGATAAACTTCTGCCCCTCCTCACTGGTCACGAGCCAGGACATGAAGTCTTTCGCCACATCCTTTACCGCCGATTCTTTGTTAACACCCCAATAGGTGGTAACACCCGCCAGCATAAAGTCATTCTTTGATGCATCTTCGAACATAGGTACAGGGAACATGCCTACTTTGAGATTGGGATTAATCTCATCAAAGGATGCTTGATTCCAGTTGCCGCCGAAGGTAATTGCAACCTCCTCATTGGCAAACTTGGAGACCTGCGTTAAAAAGTCAATTGACAGCATATTCTCGATCTGTGTGCTCTCCCACTGCCAATATTCCATAATTTCCTTAGCCAGTGGTGCAGTGGCAAACGAGGTCGTTCCATCAGCGAGACCGGCCATAAACGCGAGAGGATCTTTCTGCATCGCGATGACATAATTTACGCCATAGTAAGCGCGGCCATACGAGCTGCCGTCATTGATTAGAGGCGTATAGCCGGCTGCCTCCAACTTTTTCATGCAGGCAAGCAGTTCCGAATAGGTGGTCGGAACGCTCTCAATACCAGCATTTTCAAACATGGTCTTGTTGTACATATAAGCACCGCCCTCTACACAGAGTGGCATACCATAAATACCGCCCAAGTCGATGCTGTTGTAGGCGATGTCGACCATGTCGTTTGTCCAAGGCTGATCGGAAAGATCTTCCAGATAATCCTTCCAAAGTACCATGTCAGAGTAACCGCTCAGGGCAAAAATATCCGGTTTCTCACCGCCGGCGAAACGCGTTTTCAATTCCGCGTTGTAGGGCTCGGCTACCAAGGAGACAATTTCAAATTCCACATTCGGGTGTGTATTTTGGTAAGCCTTTGTGGCATTGAGCAACCCAGACTCAATTTCGATTTTGTTATTCAGGATCGTGACCTTGACGGCATCTTCCTCATTGTCAGATGCGGAGTCTTCACGATCCCCGCAGGCGCACAAGCTAAACATCAGTGCAAGTGCAATGATCAACGGCAAAAACTTCTTACTTTTTTTCATTGGTGGCCCTCCTCAAATTTTGATTATATTAACCCTTAGTTGCGCCGTCTGACACACCACCTAAAATCTGTTTTTGCAGTAACAAAAACGCGATAATCGTGGGGATCATTGACATGACAAGCGCGGCTAGGGCAATATCCCACTTGCTGGCATACATACCGAACAGCTTATTGATGCCAACTTGAATCGTGTCATATTTCGTGCTATTTAGGAGCGTTTGCGGTATCATGAAGTCATTCCATACCCAGAACAAATCCATGGCGATCAAACTAAATACCGTATTTTTCATGAGTGGAAACACAATGCAGAAAAACGTTCGAACCGGCCCACAGCCATCCAGCGCCGCAGCTTCTTCCAGTTCCCGGGGCAATGTTTTTACAGCGCTTTGCATCATAAAGAAACCAAAGGCAAGACCTACGCCGGCAAAAACGATTATTGCACCGGGAAGCGTATTGTTGATGTGCAGAACGGTTGTGATTTTCACCAACGGAATCATCAGGGATGCGAAGGGGATCAGCATAGACACCATAAGAAGTGCGGTGAATGTCCGCGTTACAGCGTTCCGGTAACGGTGGCACCAGTAGGCACTCATTGCAGAAAACACCACAACGGCAGACACACTGCAGATGGTTAGAATTGCCGAGTTGCGCAGAAGCTTTCCCATGGATGTGATTTTCCACGCCTGAATAAAATTTGACAGCTGCACTGTCTTTGGCAAACTTAAAGGTGCGCCGAGAATTTCTCCAACAGGCTTTATGGAATTGATGAAAACTATGATGATAGGGTAGACAAAGATTGCAAGCAGGAGAAGCAAGGCAATAGCAAGCAAAATAGTTCTGATTATAGTTCTTCTATTTCTCATAACCATTTTTTCTCCAATCTGTTTGTCACAATGCGCTGCGTGAGTACAATCACCGACATGATCAGGATGAAAATAAGAGATTCTGCCGTTGCCATCCCATACATATTATTCGAAAAGGCTTCATAATAAATGTTGAGCGCCAGTGTTCGTGTTGATCCGTAGGGACCGCCTTTTGTCATAGCCAGACTAAGTTCAAACATTTTAAACGCACAGGCCGTCGTCCAGAAAACACAGGTAGATATATAGGGGATGATCTGTGGTACCTTGATCTTGAAAAACGTTGTGATAGAACCGGCTCCGTCAATTTTAGCAGATTCCAGCACTTCCTTCGAGATAGAAATCAGGCCGGATGAGATAATAACCATCACATAACCCAAATTCTGCCAGACAAATACGATTCCCAGCGCAAAAAAGGCGGTATTCTCATATCCCAGCCAAGGAATGGTTAAGGCTGAAATATGAAGCAGTTTACCGATGGAAGGCAGTGCTTCCAAAAACACATACTGCCATACAAAACCAAGCACCATACCACCAATGGTATAAGGGAGATAGAAGATGGTTTTGGTGACGTTACGTAATGGGATTTTGGAAGTTACCAACAACGCGGCCAAAGTTCCCAAGACCACCACCAGGATGATGTTGAACACAGAGAGCGTTACCGTGAACGAAAGAGCATCGAGAAACGAGGTCTTTCCGGTAAAAATATCCACGAAGTTCTGCAGCCCAATAAAAGTCAACTTACGGGAAACGCCATTCCAATCCGTCAGTGAATAGAAGCAGCTGACGAGAAATGGTGCAACGATACCAATAGAAAATACCAATATCGATGGGCCTAAAAAGAGCCCGTGAACCCAGAGTCGTGGTTTGTTCGTTTTCATACGGAAGCTCCATTTTTCGATACAGATGTTTCTTCCTTCTCGATGTCTTTTTTGCGCAGATAAATCCGGGCTTCATAGGGGCGGATAGATATTTCTGCCTTCAGTGGCTCGGGATGTGTTGAATAATTGCCCAGCAACAGTGAAACGCCGGATTTCAGAAAATCCGCTGGCACAGCCACTTTTGCCTCTTGGGCAGTGAAATTGCACAGGACCAGCAGTTCCTCATCCTCGAGTATCCGGAGGAACGAGTAGACTGCGGGGTTGGATGCATCTGTTAATTCATAGCGCCCATAAACGAAAACATCATGCTGCTTACGGATGGAAAGCAGCTGCTTATAATATGACAAAATCGAGTTTTCGTCCGCCATCTGTGCTGCTGCATTGATGGTGAGGTAGTTTGGATTTACCCGCATCCAAGGAATACCGTTGGTAAAACCAGCGTTTTCCGTAGCATCCCACTGCATGGGGGTTCTGGCATTATCACGTGCCCGGAATCTGGCCGCCTTCATAAACTCATCATTTGATATTTTTCCGGAGTCCACAAAATCATGATAGAAGTTTCTTGCTTCATCATCTAAAAAATCGTCCACAGTGTCAAACACTGTGTTAGTCATACCCAACTCATCTCCCTGATAGAGGAAAGGTGTTCCTTGTAACGACATTTGGAACGTGGCCAGCATTTTGGCTGACTCCTTATGAAATATCTGGTCATTTCCGTATCGGGAGACAGATCGGGGCATATCGTGGCTGCCGAGGCAAACTGTATTCCACGCTTTGTCTGCCAGCACTTGCTGCCACTTGGTGAAAATCTCCTTGATTTCCAGTACAGAAGGCACTTGGGTATGCCACTTAAAAGTGGGGCCGTTGTTTCGGTAGTTGTCCAATTCATATTGGAAAATCATCTGAAACTCACCCCGATCAAAGCCAGCGAACAATAGGGCGTCCTCTGGGCGAACATTGTCGGTCTGGCCAACCAGCATGATATTGTATTTATCGTCTAATCCTTTGAGCAGCTCCTGAAGATAGGGGTGGGTATGTTTTCCGTTTGCATAATCTCCGATGCGATAAGGGTCAGGCCAGTCGGACATATCCTCTGGCTTGGAGAATAGATTAATGGCGTCAAACCGAAAACCATCCACGCCCTTTTCGCACCAAAACTCCAAAATTTTCCGCAATTCCCGGCGCACGGCAGGGTTTTCCCAGTTCAAATCGGGCTGTTGTTTGAAGAAGAGATGCATATAGTACGCGTCTGAGACCGAATCATGCTCCCACGCAGAACCGCCGAAAATACTCATCCAATTGTTTGGCTCATGTCCATCTACAGGATCAGCCCACACATAATAGTCCCGATATTTACTATCTCGCCTACGACTCTCCACAAACCACGGATGCTGATCGGAGGTGTGGTTGAATACGGCGTCCAGAACCACGCGCAGCCCTTTTTCGTGGGCGCGGCACAGCAGTCTCTCAAAATCTTCCAGCGTGCCGAACTTCTCCATAATGTCATAGTAGTCCTTGACATCATACCCGTTGTCGAACATAGGGGAGTCGAAAATGGGACACAGCCAGAGAACATCCACACCGAGTTCTTTTAAGTAATCCAGTCTGGTTATGATTCCGTTCAAATCACCAAAACCATCGCCGTTTGAATCCTGAAAGCTCTGCGGATAAATCTGATATACAACTGCCTCTTTCCACCATTGTTTGTGCATGCGAATTCCTCCTACGGTAAAGCTATGATGTAAGACGTGGCAGCCAGCCACACCTTTTTTCATTCCAAATTCTTAACAACTTATATCCATTCCGGCGGGTAAGCTGCCCCCGCTCTGGCTTGAGATACCGTACCCTTTTCAGCCTCGTTAGATTTACGGGGCGTTTTTCTGCTTTTGGCTGTTATTCGTAGGACTCTAATCTGATCGACAACCTCTTGCAATTCCTTTAGCATTAATATAATATTTAATTACGGATAATTCTAACATAAAGACACGCACATAATAACAAAATTCTATTTAGCGGATTGGGGTATTGCAATATGTATCACCGCAAGGAAGAAGAACAGCAGTTAAGAGAAAATGTCCGTCACAGCGAGGGGCAAATGCCGGTTAAGATTTATTCCTGCAGCTTTTCAGAGAAGTTGACAAGTATTCTTTCGCACTGGCATCAAGAGATTGAAGTTACATTGATTTGCAGCGGAAAAACTTCATATCAAGTTGGCGGTATTGAATTTTTGGCGCATGAAGGTGATATTCTCATTATTTCCCCATGCGTGCTGCATGGGGCCAGAAAGTTGCCGAGGGTAGCCTGCAAGACGGAGAGCATTGTTTGTGATTTGCATATGTTCTGTTCCGCTGCTACTGAGGGTGCCATCTATCAGTTGTTTCTGCCAATTATTGCACAGAAGCGCCGGTTTAAGACCCTGATTCGACCGGGAGATCCTGCCTATGCGCAGATATTCTCTTGTGTTTCCTCCGCGATCAGCTGCTATAATAATCGTATTCGCTATTGGGAAATCCTTTTTAAAAAACACATGCTATACCTATTTTATCTTTTGCTGGATAACAATTATTTGCAAACTCCCGGAGAGGGTGATAGCGACCCAAAAAACGAAGAAGTGATCCGAAATGTATTGGATTATATTTCCGACCATCTATCCGAGAATTTGTCCATCGAAAAGCTGGCGGCGATCAGCAAATACAGTCCCAGCCATTTTATGAAGGTGTTTAAACAGAACACAGGCATTACCTGTAACCAGTTTATTCTACAGCATCGTCTCGACTATGCCACAAAACTACTGCAGGAGTCATCTCAAAGTGTTACAGAAGTCGCCTTAAATTGTGGCTTTAACAACATCTCTTATTTTATTCATTGCTTCCATAAGCAGTTTCTTTGCACGCCGGCCGCTTATCGCAAAATTGCTCAGCAGCAGAGCCATAATTAAAGGGCAGACCTGCGGAGCCAAAGGCAAGCAGCCGCTTGCATTTCCATATTAAAGCAGCTGATTTGCCCGCGAAAGGGAATGTATTACGTTATCGTCCTCTCCTTCTAATTCATTCCGCTGCCTCGCACAGCGCCTGCCACGCCTTTACCATCGCAAAGGTGTCCAACTCGCAGTATTTCAGCAGGTCATGCCGCGCCTTGGCTTGCTCCTCCGGCGGCATATCCTTCATTTTAGGGAAAATACTCATGGCCTGCTCACTCCGCACGGTCCTGCGAAGATAGGTGAACCTCCCCCGCCCCTTAAAGCGCGATGCTGCCGGTTTCCTTACTATCCATCGCAAAATTCAGCAGTGTTCCCTTGCAGACGGCGGCGAAATACTGCGTCGCCTCAAGCTGTGCAGGGTAGTTCTTCTCGATGAGCTCCAGCGTCTCCCTCAACTGCAGCATAGCTGCAAACTCATGCTTGCACGGCTCACTGCAGAAGCAGTCGCAAACCAGATTTCTGATCTCGCCGTTGACATAGTCGCACTCCATCTCGTAGGGCCGCGTCCCCTCCACAATGGCCCGCACATGGGTGTTGTCCAGAGAAATGTACCGCACACGATTGTCCGTGTAGTAATCGTGTCCGCGATCGGCAATTGCCCTGCTGATTCTCATGGCGCCCAGATCACACAGCAGGAAGCCGCTCTCATCATTGCCGGAAACAAATATCTCATCCTCCGTGGCGGATGCCTTAAACCAGGTAATGACCTTTTCATACGGAAGGGCGCTGCGGTCGAATGTGACGAAGTGCGACCCAGCGAAGAAGAACTCGCCCCGCACATTTGTGTCGGCCACGCTGATGACCTTTTTGTAGTCAGACAGCTTGATCTTGAAATTGTACGCGACATCTACCACGCGGCCACGCAGGCCCTCCAGCTTACCCTCCACAAAAACGATGTCTCCGCACTTCAGGTCAAAGGCGTCATTGTAGTAAGACAGATCCATATTCCGTGCCGGAAAATGGACGCGAACGACCGATTTTCTCGGCGTGACTGCGGGACAAATGGAGCACTCTTCCTTAGAGGTCTTTCGATACTCTTCTGTGAAGCCATTAAAACCAATCTTGAACATGTCGTTTCCTCCCTTTCCGATCTGTATCGTTCTTTACAATACCCATTCTACAGAAGGAGGTGTCCCATAAACCACCCAGTGCGCAAAAAAATACCCTGCCGCAATATAGATTTATGCAGCAGGGTAATTTGTAATATGAAATTAGTCACTGACTCCTCTTGTTGCTATAACTCCTGCCGGAGGCACCCCCATTCCAAAGCCACAGCACTCTATGGAGTGAACTGCTCTCGATCACGTAAACCGCGCTTTGCTTGAGATATCTCGTACTCGCCCATTCGAATCACCTATGGTATATCCTGGCCGGTTCGTCTCCATCTGCGAGTCCCACCCCTGGCGTTTAGCCAAATCGCTCATGGCAAAACAGAATCTCTCCCACGGTGCCAATGTTGTCAGCAACGGCGACCCGTTGGAGATCTACACCACACGGGACGGCGAGGTCATCTTCAAGAAATACTCCCTCATCGGCGGACTGGAGGATTTCGCCGCGCAGTTCTGCGACACGTTGAGCCGCAGCACTGACTTCACCGCTGCTGTTACCGACCGCGACGCGGTCATCGCCGTGGCAGGCGCCGGAAAGCGGGAGTTGCTGGGCAAGCCCGTCTCCGACCAGCTGGAAAAGCTCATGACCGAGCGCAGCGTCTATCATTTCGGTGGGATGGGCGCCATGCCGCCGGTGTGTCAGGACAACGCCAATTTTACCGCCGCCGTGGCCGCCCCCGTCCTCTGCGAGGGCGATGTGCTGGGTGCGGTGCTGTTCGTCACCGATCAGGGCCGTCTGGCCGGTGACACCGAGTGCAAGCTGGCCCAGACCGTGGCCGCTTTTCTGGGCAAAAACATGGAGAACTGAAAAAACAGGACCTCTTGGGAGGTCCTGTTTTTTGCGATAAAATGGGTTTTCTCAGCGTCTGCCGCCGCCGAAGCCGCCTTTGAATCCTGCCATATCAAAATCTCCTTTATTTTGCCTTATTTAAAATTATTCGTTTACGATAAATTCGCTGTTTCCCGCAAGTTTGCGGAACGCTTCTACGGTTTCCTCCGCGTCTCCGCGCTTTTCGCGCTTTTTCA
>OHSG01001108.1_pt1 | contig 11196 bp, 6 predicted proteins | sample 1578601 | NCBI WGS metagenome assembly OHSG01 (sample SAMEA3879534, study PRJEB24766) | human gut metagenome | biome: human-associated habitat; feature: feces | place: USA | collected 1985/1987
CGCTGGGCGGCTATGTGGTCAGCCGTGAGCGGATGGTGGAGGATATCCGCATCATGAAGCAGCTCAACATCAACGCCGTGCGTACGTGCCACTATCCCGACGACCCCGTCTGGTACGACCTCTGCGACCGCTACGGCATCTACGTGCTCGACGAGGCCAACGTCGAGTCGCACGGCATGGGCTACGAGGAGAAGACGCTGGCCCGCGTGCCGATGTACGCCCGGATGCATCTGGAGCGCAACCAGCGCATGGCCCGTCGCGACAAGAACCATCCGTCGGTCATCATCTGGTCGATGGGCAACGAGGCGGGCATGGGTCCCAACTTCGAGCGTTGCTACGAGTGGCTCAAGTCCTACGACCCCTCGCGTCCGGTGCACTACGAGCGTGCGGTGGACTACAGCCTCGAGACTCCGTCCGACTTTACCGATATCGTCTGCCCGATGTACTGTGACTATCGCTGGTGCGAGCGCTACTGTACGTCGAATCCGACCAAACCGCTGATTCAGTGCGAATATGCCCATGCGATGGGTAACTCGCTCGGCGGCTTCAGGGAGTACTGGGACCTGGTGCGCAAGTATCCCTCCTACCAGGGCGGCTTCATCTGGGACTTCGTCGACCAGGGCCTTGCACGCTACGAGCCCAACGGCCGCGTGTCGTTCTGCTACGGCGGCGACTTCAACAACTACGACGCGACGGACAACTCGTTCAACAACAACGGCATCATCGCCGCCGACCGGACGTGGCACCCCCATGCCTTCGAGGTGCAGCGTCAGTATCAGTCCATCTGGACCTCGCCCGTCGACCTTGCGAAGGGCGAAGTCGAGGTCTACAACGAGAACTTCTTTATCTCGCTGGAGGATTACGAACTCGAGTGGCGCCTCATGGCCGACGGCGTGGCCCTTCGTGCGGGCCGCATCGCCGAACTCGACGTGGCGCCCCAGGCGCGCCGCATCTATGCGCTGGGCTTCACTGCGGCCGATTTCCCCGAGACGGGCGAACTGCTGCTCGACGTGGCCTACCGCCTCAAGGTGAAGCAGCCGCTGCTCGACATCGGTACGGTTGTGGCCCGCCAGCAGCTGGAGATTCGTCCCTATGACTGCGCGGCCGCCTGCGTGCTGCCCGCGAGCGACCGCGGCGTGAAGCTTACGGTCTGGGAGCGCGGCAAGCGCGTCGAAGGCGACACGTGGAGCATCTTCTTCTCGCGCGAAGGCTTCGTCAGCTCCTACTGCGTCGAGGGACGCGAGCTGCTCGCGCGCGACAGCGAGCTGCGGCCCAACTTCTGGCGCGCACCGACCGAGAATGACCTCGGTGCCGGCCTGCAGCGCAAGTATGCCGTCTGGAAGCGCCCCGAACTGCGCCTCGAGTCGTTCGATGCGACGGTTGTCGAGGGCGTGGCCCGGGTCGAGTGCCGCTACGCGATGCCTGCCGTCGGGGCGACCCTCACGATGACCTACCGCATCAACGGTGCCGGTGAGATGGAGGTGGTGGAGCAGATGACGGCCGACCCCTCGGCCGAGGTACCGAACCTCTTCCGCTTCGGTATGAGCATGGCCCTTCAGGCGCGCTACGACCGCCTGAGCTACTACGGCCGCGGCGCTCATGAGAACTACGCCGACCGCCTCTCGTCGGCCGACATCGGCCTCTACGAGCAGCGGGTCGACGAGCAGTACCACGACGAGTATGTCCGTCCCCAGGAGTCGGGCACGCGGAGCGACCTGCGCCGCTGGGCGGTGCTCGATTCGTCGGGCTCGGGACTTGAGCTCCGGGCCGAGGCGCCCTTCTCGGCATCGGCGCTGCGTTATGCGACCGAGGACCTCGACGTGTCGAACTTCCCGCCGCAGCGCCACTCGGGCCAGCTCGTCGAGCGCGATGCCACCTTCGTGAACTTTGACCTCCGCCAGATGGGTCTCGGCTGCATCGACAGCTGGGGCGCGCTGCCCATGGAGCAGTACCGCCTGCCCTACGGCGACTATACCTTCCGCTTCATCATGAAGCCGGTGCGCAAATAAACGTTTCGGACCCTGCGGACCGGAACCCTCTTTGCGGGCGGTTCCGGTCCCCTTTTTTTCGAATGCCATGCAACGACAACTCACACCCGATTTCAGGGATTATGAACTCATCGACTCGGGCTCCTTCGAGAAGCTCGAACGCTTCGGCCGCTTCGTGACGCGCCGTCCCGAACCGCAGGCCATCTGGCGCCCGTCGCTTCCCGAGGAGGAGTGGCGGCGTCTGGCCGACGCCTCGTTCCGCCGCGACGCCCGGCAGGAGGAGCGCGGCGAGTGGCGCCTTGCGCCGAAGATGCCCGACCGCTGGACGGTGGAGTATGCCTACGGGGCGATGCGGCTGCGCATGCGGCTGGGCCTTACGTCGTTCAAGCACGTGGGTATCTTCCCCGAACAGGCGGCCAACTGGAACTTCATCTACGACTGCTGCCGTACGCGCTGCCGTGCTGCCGTGCCGTCGGCGGAGGGCGGCTCTCCGGCCGGCGCGGAGCGTGCCGGTGCCGGTGCGGCCGTGACGGAGGCCCCCCTGCGCGTGCTCAACCTCTTCGCCTATACGGGCGGGGCGACGCTGGCGGCGCGAGCCGCAGGGGCCGAGGTGACGCATGTCGACTCGGTGAAACAGGTGGTGACGTGGGCCCGCGAGAACATGGAGCTGAGCGGACTGGACGGCGTGCGCTGGATTGTGGAGGATGCGCTGAAGTTCGTGCAGCGCGAGGTGCGCCGCGGCAACCGTTACGACGGCATCATCCTCGACCCGCCCGCCTACGGTCGCGGGGCGAACGGCGAGAAGTGGATTCTGGAGAACAACATCGGCGAGATGCTCGACTGCTGTGCCCGGCTGCTGGCGCCGACACGCGCATTCCTGGTGCTCAACCTCTACTCGATGGGGCTCTCGTCGACACTGGCCCGCACGGCCGTGCGGCAGGCATTCGGTGCGCCGCGCGACGAGGAGTGGGGCGAGCTGACCTTCACGGACCGGGGCGGCAAGGAGCTGCCGCTGGGCACCTACTACCGCTTCGTGCGCTGAGCCGCCCCTGAGGGCGGCGTCCCTGCGGAGCGGGACGAAGGAAAAAGAGAGGCTCCTCCCGATGCGTCGGGAGGAGCCTTTTTCGGTGGTATCAGGCGGCGTGCGGCGGCTCAGAAGACGTAGTAAATGAGGATGCCGGCCACGGCCGAGAGGATGATGAGCAGAATGGGGTTCACCTTGCGCAGCGAGCCGATGAAGACGCCGCCGAAGAGCACCCAGCTCCAGGCGTCGATGAAGTTCTGGTCGCCCGGCTCGGAGCTGTGGGGGGCGATGAGCAGCAGGGCAGCCGAGGCAATCATGCCGATGACTACGGGGCGCATTCCCTTCATGGCCCCTTCGACCAGCGGATTGTTGTGCAGGCGCAGGAAGAAGCGCGTGAGCAGGAGCATGAGCGTGAGCGAGGGCATGCAGACGGCAAAGGTGGCGATGAAGGCCCCGAGCAGTCCGAACCAGGGGCTGCCGGCCTCGACGCCGACCGAGTAGCCGACGTAGGTGGCCGAGTTGATGGCGATGGGGCCGGGCGTAATCTGCGAGATGGCCACGATGTCGGCAAATTCGGCGTTGGTGAGCCAGGCGTGCTGGACCACCACCTCGTTCTGGATGAGCGACAGCATGGCGTAGCCGCCGCCGAATCCGAAGAAGCCGATTTTCAGATAGCTGATGAAGAGTTGGAGAAATATCATCGGTCGTTTTGTTTCTTGGCTTTTTCCGAAGTGTAGAGCACCCAGCCGATGCCCGTCAGGGCGGCGGCCAGCAGGATGTAGATGGGCGACCAGCCGAGGTACCAGACGGCCAGCGCCGTGCCGGCGATGACGAAGAGCATCGACCAGTGCATGCCGCGGGCTAGCGAGATGACCGGCCCGATGATGAGGGCCACCACGGCCGGACGCATCCCCTTGAAGGCGGCGTCAACTACCGGATTGTGGCGGACGTCGGCGAAGAGCAGCGCAATGACCAGGATGATGACGAACGAGGGGACGATGATGCCCAGCGTCGTGGCCACGGCGCCGGCGTAGCCGCGCGACTTGTAGCCGATGAAGACCGCCGTGTTGAGGGCGATGGGGCCCGGGACGGTCTGGGCCAGCGTCAGCAGGTCGAGGAATTCGGTGCGGCCGATTTGCCAGTTGGCGTGGCGCTCGACCTCGGCCTGGATGAGCGGAATCATGGCGTAGCCGCCGCCGAAGGTGAACAGACCGATTCGGAAGAAGCTGCGGAAGAGTTCAAAAAGTTCGTGCATGGGGTGTAAGGGTGTTGTTGTCCGCCGGGCGGTCTATTCGTTGTCGGGGGCGGCGAGGTGGTTGACCACCGAGACCATCGTCGTGGCGACGACGGCCGCCGTTTCGGTGCGCAGCCGCTGTTCGCCGAGCGTAATCTCCTCGAAGCCGTGGTCGAGCGCCAGCGCAATCTCGGCCGGGGAGAAGTCCCCCTCGGGACCAATCAGGATGAGTGCATCCTCACCCGCGCGGAGCGTCTGCGCCAGATAGCGCTTGCCTGCGGGCGAGAGGGCCGGGGCGCAGTGGGCGATGAACTTCCGCCCGGCGAAGGGGCGCGTGACCGCCTCGGCGAAGGGGGTGAGGGGAGCCAGTCGGGGGCGGTAGGCCTTGAGCGACTGCTTGAGGGCCGCCGTGATGATTTTCTCGCTGCGCTCGGCCTTGAAGAGGCGGCGCTCGCTGTGCTCGGTCTCGAGCGGCAGAATCGCCGCAATGCCGATTTCGGTCGCCTTTTCGAGGAACCACTCGAAGCGCTCGGTATTCTTGGTCGGGGCGCACGCCACGGTGAGGGCGTAGGGGAGCTTCTCGAATTCGTGCTGCGTCGAGACGACGCGCACGGTGCAGCGCCGGGGGTTGTCGTCGACAATCTCGCAGCAGTAGAGCTCACCCCGCCCGTCGGTGATGTGGAGCCGGTCGCCGCATGCGAGGCGGAGCACCCGCACGCAGTGTTTCGACTCCTCCTCGCTCAGCGTGTGGAGCGGCGGAGTGATGTCGGGAGCGTAGAAGAGTTGCATGTCTGGTTGTTCGGTATGGTCTGTCTGCCGCGCGGCGGGGTGGGGCCGCACGGCTGCGGCGCGGGGCTTTTTCCGCCCGCAGGGGGAGCCGTGCAGGCGCTCCGGAGTTGCATAATCGGTATAAATGATTATCTTTGCGGAGGCAACGCTCCGCCCGGGGCCGCGCCGCTGCAAAGTTAAGTAAAATTTACAGGAATTTCACCGACGATGAAACGTTTTACGGGACTGTTACTGATGAGTACCTTTTTCATGACGCTCGCCTCATGCGGCTCTTCGAAGCAGAGCGGCGAGAATCCCTTCTTCACCGAGTGGGAAACCCCCTACGGGACACCTCCCTTCGATAAAATCCGCTCCGAGCACTTCATGCCGGCCTTCGAGCGGGGCATGTCGCTGCACGATGCCGAGATTGCCGCCATCGTGGAGAACAACGACGAGCCGACCTTCGAGAACGTGATTCTGGCCTACGACAACTCGGGCCAGATGCTGGCGCAGACGCGGCTGGTCTTCGAGATGCTCTGCGGCGCCGAGACCAACGAGCGGATGCAGGCCATCCAGGAGGAGGCGCTGCCGCTGCTCTCGGCCCACAACGACCGGATTCTGCTCAACGAGCAGCTCTTCGCCCGCGTCAAGGCGGTCTATGACCGGCGCGCCGAGCTCGGCCTCGACGCCGAGCAGAGCCGCCTGCTGCAGAAGACCTACGACCGCTTCGTGCGCAGCGGCGCGCTGCTCGACCCGGCCCAGAAGAAGCGGCTCCAGGAGATTAACGAGGAGCTGACGCGCGTGGCCGTCCGCTTCGGCAGCAACCTGCTGGCCGAGAACAACAACTTCGTGCTCGAGATTTCGGACGAGGCCGACCTCGACGGACTGCCCGCCGGCGTGCGCGGCGACCAGTACGACAACAAGCAGCTCATCAACGACTTCATCCGCCTGCGTACGGAGAAGGCCCACCTGCTGGGCTACCCCTCCTATGCGGCCTATGTCGTGGCGGACGAGATGGCCGGCACGGTGTCGAACGTCTACTCGCTGCTCGACCAGGTGTGGGAGCCCGCCTTGAAGCGCGCCTCCGAGGAGCTGGCCGAGATGACCGAACTGCTGCACGAGGATTTGCCCGGCGCGACCTTCGAGTCGTGGGACTGGTGGTACTATGCCGAGAAGTTGCGCAAGAAGAACTACTCGCTCGACGAGGAGATGCTGCGCCCCTACTTCTCGCTCGACAACGTGCAGAGCGGCGCCTTCTTCCTGGCCAACCGCCTCTACGGCATCACCTTCCGGCCGATTGCCGCCCCCGTCTACCACGAGGAGGTGCGCGCCTACGAGGTGCTCGACCAGGACGAAACCCATCTGGGCGTGCTCTACTTCGACTACTTCCCCCGTCCGGGCAAGAGCCAGGGGGCATGGTGCGGCAACTACGTCGAGCAGGTCTACCGTGACGGCAAGCGCGTGGCTCCCGTGCTGAGCATCGTCTGCAACTTCACCCGCCCGACCGGCTCGACTCCGGCGCTGCTGACCCTCGACGAGACCAAGACGCTCTTCCACGAGTTCGGCCATGCGCTCCACTTCCTTTTCCACGACGTGAAGTACCGCGGCCTGTCGGAGGTCGAGGGCGATTTCGTCGAGCTTCCGTCGCAGATTATGGAGAACTGGGTCACCGAGCCCGAGATGCTCCGCCAGTTCGCCGTCCACTACCGCACGGACGACGTGATTCCCCAGCACCTGATTGACCGCATCCGCCGCAGCGAATACTTCAACCAGGGCTTCAACACCACCGAGCTGGTGGCCGCCGCCCTGACCGACATGGACATCCACTCCATTGAGAAGTACGAGCCGTTCGACGTCGAGGCCTTCGAGCACGACGCCCTGCGCGTGCGCCGCAACCTGATGCCTCAAATCGAGCCGCGCTACCGCTATCCCTACTTCAGCCACATCTTCGACGGCGGCTATTCGGCCGGCTACTACTTCTACATCTGGGCCGAGGTGCTCGACAAGGATGCCTTCCAGGCCTTCAAGCAGAGCGGCGACCTCTTCAACCGGCGTCTGGCCGAGCGCTTCCGCCGCCAGCTGCTCGCACGCGGCGGCTCGGAGGACGGCATGAGCCTCTACCGCGCCTTCCGCGGCGCCGACCCCGACAAGACGGCGCTGCTCGTGGCCCGCGGCTTCATCGAACCGCCCCAGACGGCCGACAGCGTGGCGATGCCCGACGCCCCGGCGCGTCCCGTTGCCGGCAGCGTCGATTCGCTCGGCGCCCGGCCCCGCCCCACGCAGGCGGCGCGTCTCAAGACCACGCTCAAAAAGTAATGCAACCCAATCGGAAAGAACCCTAACCCAGGAACGTTTATGAAAAAAGCACTTCTAATCATGGCAATCTCCGCAATGACGGCGGGCTGCGCCGACAATTCGCTCCCCAAGGCACAGCTGCCCGAGCTCGACAAGACCAATCCGCTGCTGGTCGAGTGGGATACCCCCTACGCCACGCCGCCCTTCTCGAAAATCGAGCTCAAACACTATGAACCGGCCTTCGATGCCGCCATCGCCTGCTCGCGGGCCGAAATCGAGGCGATTGTGAACAACCCCGCCAAACCCACCTTCAAGAATACGGTCGTGGCGCTCGAGCGTCAGGGCGCGCTGCTCAACCGCATCTCGGGTGTCTTCTACAACCTGCTGAGCTCCAACACTTCGGAGGAGATGCAGCGCATCGCCGCCGAGGTGCAGCCCCGTCTGACGGCGCTCCAGAACGACATCGCGCTCAACCCCGAGCTCTTCGCCCGCGTGAAGGCCGTCTACGAGCATCCGGGATGGTTCCTCTCGCAGGAGGACAAGATGCTGCTCGAGAAGAGCTACAAGAGCTTCGCCCGCAACGGCGCGGCGCTCTCCGATGCCGACAAGGAGCTCTACCGCCAGTATTCGACCCAGCTGGCCGGCCTGACGCTCAAGTTCGACCAGAACGAGCTGGCCGCCACCAACGCCTTCGAGCTCAACATCACCGACCCGAAGGCCGTTGCCGAACTTCCCGAGTTTGTCCGCGAGGGGCTGGCCGCCGAGGCCAAGGCCCGCGGTCAGAAGGGGTGGACCGTGACGCTCCATGCGCCGAGCTACGTCCCCTTCCTCACCTACTCGTCGAACCGCGAGCTGAAGGAGCAGCTCTGGCGCGCCTACAATTCGCGTGCGCTCGGCGGTGAGTTCGACAACTGCGAGGTGCTGAAGCAGATTGCCAACCTGCGTCTGAAAATCGCCAACCTGCTCGGCTACGAGACCTATGCCGACTACGTGCTCGAGGAGCGCATGGCCGGGAATACGCAGACGGTCAACTCCTTCCTCGACGAGCTGCAGGAGGCCACGAAGTCCTACGCCGACCAGGACTACGCCACACTGAACGCCTATGCCGCCTCGCAGGGGCTCGAGGGTGAGCTGATGCCCTGGGACTGGGCCTACTACAGCGAGAAGTACAAGAACGAGAAGTATGCCCTGAGCGACGAGATGGTGAAGCCCTACTTCAAGCTCGAGAACGTGAAGAAGGGTGTCTTCCTGCTGGCCAACAAGCTCTACGGGCTCAACTTTACGCCCAACGAGCAGGTTGAGGTCTACCACCCCGACGTGACGGCCTACGACGTGACCGACGAGCAGGGCAACTTCCTGGCGGTGCTCTACCTCGACTTCTTCCCCCGCGCCTCGAAGAACTCGGGCGCCTGGATGACCGAGTACCGCGGTACGAAGGTGGTCGACGGCAAGGAGACCCGCCCGCTGGTGTCGCTGGTGATGAACTTCACGAAGCCCACCGAGACGAAGCCCTCGCTGCTGACCTTCGACGAGGTGGAGACCTTCCTCCACGAGTTCGGCCACGCGCTGCACGGCATGCTGGGCAAGGGAACCTACGAGTCGCTCACGGGCACGAACGTCTACCGCGATTTCGTCGAGCTCCCGTCGCAGATTATGGAGAACTGGGCTACCGAGAAGGAGTTCCTCGACCTGTGGGCCGCTCATTACGAGACGGGCGAGCCGATGCCCGCCGAACTCGTCGAGCGCATCGTTGCGGCGCAGAACTACCTGGCGGCCTATGCCAACGTGCGCCAGCTTTCGTTCGGCATGACCGACATGGCATGGCATACGCTCAAGCAGCCCTACGAGGGTGACGTCGAGCAGTTCGAAGTGAAGGCCATGGCCCCCACGCAGGTGCTGCCCGTTGTCGAGGGTACGGCGATGTCGTCCGCCTTCGGCCACATCTTTGCCGGCGGCTATGCGGCCGGATACTATGGCTACAAGTGGGCCGAGGTGCTCGAGGCCGATGCCTTCTCGCTCTTCAAGGAGAAGGGTATCTTCAACCGCGAGGTTTCCGATTCGTTCCGCGAGAACATCCTTTCGAAGGGAGGTACGGAGCACCCCATGACGCTCTACGTCAAGTTCCGCGGCCATAAGCCCGAGACCCGGGCGCTCATCGAGAAGATGGGCCTGGGCGCCGAGGCTGAATAATCGCTTCCGGATGCCGGGCCGCACACGACGTGCGGCGTCGGACTACGGGCGGCCACCCTTCTGGGCGGCCGCCCTTTTTGTTGCCGGTCGGACGGTCTACTGTCGGGCTGTTGCATCGGGATGGAGGCGGGCATTCCTCTTAGGGGGCGGCGTCGCTTCCCGGGATGGAAACGGTACTGCGGCTGGCCTGTCCGCCGCGGTCTTTTTCCGCCGCAGTCTCTCTCCTTCGCTGTGAGTTCTCTTCTCCACCGCGGTCTCTTCTCCCAGTTGCGGCCTTTTTTTCGCCGCGGTCACCACCGCTCTGCCGTGGTCTTCGCTTCGCTGTTGCCGGGCGATGCCGCGGAGCAGGGAAGGCCGGAACGGGGTGCTTCGGATAACGGAACGGCCGCCTCCCGTTGCGGGGAGACGGCCGTGTGCGGCTCGGGCAGCGGGCGGAAAAGATGCCCGCCCGGAAGGAGGCTAACGGAGCCTGTTTACAATCTGCCGTGCGAGGGGCTGTGCACCGAAGGGGATTGCGGCGGTGCGGCGCGTGCCGGTCAGCTCCTCGATGGGCGATACGCCGTCGATTCCGACCGTGAGGCTCATGCGGAAGACGGGTCCGAAGTGTCCCTCGGCATCCTTGGCCATGGCGAGGAAGTAGACCTCGGTATCCCACGGAACGGCGTAGCGGGGCGTTCCGTTGCCTTCGGTCCCCTGCTTGACGAGAATCGAGCGCAGGGTCGCATCGGAGAAGGCCTCCGTATCCATGATGTTGGTCGAGGTGTAGATGGTGTACCACGTCACGGCATCGGCCGACCGCTCCACGGTAGCCGGCACGTAGGCCATGCCGTTGTAGCTGGCGTAGAAGTTCGGGTCGAGCTTGTAGAGCTCGCTGCCGTCGTAGTACTTGTCGAAGACGAGGGTTGCCGTTGCCGTCGAGATGACCTCCTCGGCGGTGGTGAACGACTCGCTCAGTGCCGGGTCGGCCGTCGGGTTGCCCGAATCGTCGACGCAGATGGCCCAGACATAGTAGGTCGTTCCGGGCAGCAGCGACTCGTAGAGGTAGTTGTTCGTGCCGTAGACCGAAACTACCGCAACAACCTCCTCGCGCGTGGGGAACGAGGAGCTGATTTGGCTCTCGATGTACTCGTTCAGGTAGTTGCGCAGCCCGTCGTCGTTCGCGCCGTAGGTGCGGTAGTTCTCCTCGGAGATGACGTCCCAGATGTAGCGCACGCTGGGGTCCGAGGGGGTGACGGTGACATCGGCTCCGTTGGACCCGACGTCGGTGACGTCGAAGGTGAAGCTGTTCTGCGTCGGGTCGCCCGCTGCGGCCGAGCTGAACTTCATCTTGACGAGCTTGGTAGCCGCGCCGTTCGAGGCCTCGTCGTAACCGAGGGCCGAGATGTAGTATTCGGTGTCGGGCTGCAGCGAGCCGAAGTCGACACCCGAGGAGACGGTCGTCTCGCCCTGATAGGCGAAGAACATGGCCATGGACCCTCCGTAGAGGCTCAGCAGTTTCTCGACGAGTTGCTCGTCACCCATCTTGTCGACCGAGGCGGCATCGCTCACGTCGATGAAGTAGGGCAGTGTCGCGTCGAGCGGCTTGACGAGGATGGTGGCGCTGTTGTAGGTAACCTCCTTGATTTCGAACGAGAAGGGCTCCTGGGGTGCCTCCACGGCGAAGGGCTCGCTCAGCGAGAAGTCCTCCGTGAAGCCTG
>OHSG01001124.1_pt1 | contig 11047 bp, 14 predicted proteins | sample 1578601 | NCBI WGS metagenome assembly OHSG01 (sample SAMEA3879534, study PRJEB24766) | human gut metagenome | biome: human-associated habitat; feature: feces | place: USA | collected 1985/1987
TTGGTTCTGGCCTGTCGCAGGCTATGCCATCGCATCGCAGATTTTCGGATGGCTGCTCGTTCTGACGGGTATCGTCCAGCTATGTGTCGGATCGGGCCCTGACCGTGCCCGCGGCTGGGGATGGTGGATTGCCGGAGGCATCATAGACCTGTTCATAGGCTTCATGCTGAACAATCAGCCCAGCGGAAAAGCCGTATTTGAAGTGGCTTTCGTTTTCCTCACACTGAGCGATTGCCACCTGCGCCCGCAGTTCTTCAACCAGTGCATAGTCCTCTTTGCTCAGACGCTCCGATAAGGCATCCATCAGGGCGGCGCTGGCTTTGACTGCCTGCTTGAACCTCGGTGAATCAGCGACCACCGTTTCACAGGGATAAAATCTGCCGTTAAACATTTCTTCCAGAATCATGCGTCCACCTCCCTCAGGCAAAAATCATCTCAGAGAGGATGATTTCCTCTGCCCGACTGCGGATGCTGTTCATGGCTCCGACCCATGCCATCTGATCCTGCATCTTCAGTTCTTCCGTCACTCCATGCGCTTCCTTCATCTGCTCCACCAGTCTATCCATCATCTGATTGCATTCCTCGTCAATCTGATACAGATGCTCATTTAACTTCCCGGCAAGTACCAACTCCAGATATAATCCTTTCCAATGCTCCTGCAAATAATGACTTTCTCAGTCTTCCATACTTTCCTATCGGATACTCTGTCTCTTCCGGAAGGTACAGATCTGGATAATACAGACAGTCCTTTCCTAAAGTATAACTGATTCCATTTTCTCCCATAATGTGTTTCTCCATGATTGTCCTCCTACCTTGCTCCCCGATCTTTGTTCTGACTACGGATATGCTGTTTATTTTTCTGTTCATTCTGTATTTCCTGTTTCTTTCTTCCATTTTTCTATTGCAGTTCGATACTGGCTATGGCATCTGCAAATTTCAAATATTCTTCTTTTGTCAAGAACAGCATTTCCCGGTGTTCCTCTTTTCCCATATTTCCGGCTTTCTGTGCTGGATTAGATGAAAGATGGTAAAAATTAACTGCATGATTGAAAATAGTACTTAACTGGCTATGAATTTTCTGCAGATAAGAGGCGGAATAAGGTTTTTGACTGCCGGATCGCAAGCAATTCATTCTGCCATGCAATAATATCCCTTGGCTCAATTTCCCCTATCTTACGCTTTCCGAAATAAGGAAGAATTTTAGTTCTGGCAATATTTGTCTTCGTTCCCCAGGTATTATCACGAATTCGATTTTGCATATCCTCCACATAAATCTCATAAAAGCTTTCGAAAGTCATATCCAATTTGGCTTCTTTCTTCAGCAATAGCTCTCGTTCCCACATCTGCGCTTCTCGTTTTGTAGGAAATCCTCTTTTGGATGACTGGTGCGTTTCTCCTGTCCAGTCGGTATACCGATAAACTACTCTCCACTTCCCAGTGACATTATCTTTGTAAATACTCATACAAATTCTCCTCTCTTTCTCTTACATTTCGCTGTAACATACTTTTTTACGGAAATAATTGGTGTTTATCCTGCCTGCTACCGTAATGTAGCCCAGCTTCTGCAACTCTTCATTTAGCTGTTTGACAATCTTATAAGCATAAGACTTGGAAACTTCCATTTCCGCTGCAACTTCTTCTACTGTCATAAAAGTTCTGTTCGTCACATCGCATATCCCCTTTCATTCTTAACGTAATTTATTTAGGTTGATACATTTGCATGATACTAAACATTTTAATTTAAGTCAAGTGATTTTATGAGAATACTAAATTTTTTTGTTTAAGTTTTTCTTGCTATCTGAAATTGCTCATGCTATACTGAACCTAAACAGAATTGTTTTATTTTCTATCACAATTAATTATGGCAACACGAATGACCACTATAAGGAGGCAAACAAGAATGGCAATCGGACAACGTATCAAATTTTTTCGCAACCGCAAAGGCATGACACAAAAGCAACTCGGAGAGCAGCTGGGATTCAAAGGGAAAACCTCAGATGTCCGCATGGCTCAGTATGAATCTGAAGCCAGAGTTCCTAAGATTGATCTTGTAAAACAAATATCTCAGATCTTTGATATCAATACTCATGCCTTAACAGTTCCAGATATTGATACTCACATAGGTCTGATGCATACACTATTTGCACTGGAAGATATGTATAGTCTGAGGGTAAAAAATGTAGATGGACAGCCTCATCTCTGCCTTGACTCTTCCATATCTGCTCCTGGCTCCTCTGCCGATGAAATGCTTCGTGCATGGATGGAACAAGCTGACAAGCTGGAAAACGGTGAAATCAGTAAGGAAAAATATGATGAATGGAGATATAAGTACCCGGAACTGGATACTTACCAGAAACGTGCCAAGGTACCATCTCAGGAACTGAGTGATTACCTTGTCAAACATCTAAAATAAACTAAAGAATAGGAGCGATAGAATATGGACAAACTTGTACCTGCATTTGAAACAACATTATTTGATCCAACCTTAAGTGATGCTTGCTCAGATATGGCTGAATTGGGAATTGATTCTTTACTTGATGATGGTGTCTTTAAAAGTATTCCTGTTGTTAGTCTTCTCATTGGTGTCGGTAAAACAGCTCAAAATATACATGATCGCAATTTGCTGAAACAAACCATAAAATTTATTAACACCTTTAATGAGAAATCTATTTCTCAAGAAAAAATCAATAAATATCGTAAAAAAATACAATCCGAACCTAAGTATGCCGAAGAGGAACTTGGCAGAGTTATTATTCTTTTAAATTCAAATGTTGAATTAAAAAAATCTGAACTTTTAGGAAAATTCTACCGGGCATATGTAGACGAAACTATAGACTGGGATACTTTCTGTGAATTATCAGATATAACCTCTCGTTTATTTGTATCTGACCTGCAGCTTTTATATGATATTTATCATTTACAAGTATCTGATACTTCTCAATGCCCTGTTTACAAAGCAGATCGTCTTATTGCATTAGGTTTATTAGATTCTGCTACAAAATCTATGACTATAAGCAGTTCCACTGGAAGTCAAACTCAACGCTATATTCAAACAAACGCTCTTGGTAAGCTTTATTGCCAGCTTAGTTTGTCATAATAAGAAAAACCTTACCGATATTCAGTTTTTTACTTCTGAAAATCAGTAAGGTTTCTTTATATACGTTATGAAATAAAATTTTTATCTCTTGAATAATCACAAAATGTTGCCATTTTGTTGCCAATCACTAAGCAAATTTGTTTGTAACCCGCATAAATACAGGTTTTTGGCATTTTAGTCCGTTATTCAAACTCAATAGTTCCCGGTGGCTTACTGGTCAAATCATAGAATACTCTATTGACTCCCTTTACCTCATTTATAATTCTGCTCATCACTGTCTGAAGTACCTCAAACGGTATCTCGGCTGCTTCGGCTGTCATGAAGTCCACTGTGCGGACTGCACGGACTGCAACGGCATAATCATATGTTCTCTCATCACCCATGACACCTACTGAACGCATGTTGGTAAGGGCTGCAAAGTACTGGTTTGGCATCCATGATGGTTCCTCGCCGTTGGCCTCTTTGTACTCTTTTGCTGCCTTTTCCACTTCGCTTCTGTAAATCCAGTCTGCATCCTGGACGATACGTACCTTTTCGGCTGTGACTTCGCCGATGATACGGATTCCAAGGCCTGGGCCTGGGAATGGCTGACGGAATACGAGATAGTCAGGTAATCCAAGCTCCAGTCCGACCTTGCGTACCTCGTCCTTGAAGAGGTTTCTGAGTGGCTCCACGATATCCTTGAAATCGACATGCTCCGGGAGACCTCCTACGTTGTGGTGTGATTTGATGACTGCAGATTCTCCGCCGAGTCCACTCTCCACTACGTCCGGATAGATGGTTCCCTGCGCAAGGAAGTCAACCTTTCCGATTTTCTTAGCTTCTTCCTCGAATACACGGATGAATTCCTCACCGATGATTTTACGCTTGCGCTCAGGCTCTGTGACGCCTGCAAGCTTGCTGTAGTAGCGTTCCTGTGCGTTGACGCGGACAAAGTTGATGTCGAACGAACCGCCTTTGCCGAATACGCCCTCTACCTCATCTCCCTCGTTCTTGCGGAGAAGTCCGTGGTCTACGAATACGCAGGTGAGCTGCTTGCCGATTGCCTTGGCAAGGAGTGCTGCGAGTACTGATGAGTCTACTCCACCCGAAAGTGCAAGGAGCACTTTGCCGTCACCGACCTTCTCTCTGATTTCGTCGATTGTGTTTTTGACGAATGAATCCATCTTCCATGTGCCTGCACATCCACATACGCCACGGACGAAATTGTAAATCATCTGTGTTCCGTTCTTGGTGTGAAGTACCTCCGGATGGAACTGTACTGCATATAATTTCTTCTCAACATTCTGTGTTGCGGCTATTGGACAGTCTGCAGTGTGCGCAACTACCTCAAAGCCCGGTGCTGCCTCTGCGATTCTGTCGAAATGACTCATCCAGCATACTGATTCTGATGGCAGATCCTTGAACATCACGCCGTTTGCAGAATATGTGATTTCTGTCTTTCCATACTCTCCAACCTCAGGTGTGATTACCTTTCCGCCTAATTTATGCATCATAAGCTGTGCACCGTAGCAGATGCCAAGCACCGGTATTCCCAGCTCAAACAGCTCTTTCCGGTATGATGGAGAATTCTCTTCATAACAGCTGTTTGGACCTCCTGTAAGGATGATGCCCTTTGGATTCATTTCTTTGATTTTCTCAATGTCTATTTTGTATGAGTAAATCTCACAGTACACGTTGCACTCGCGGACACGGCGCGCAACAAGCTGATTGTACTGACCACCAAAGTCTATGACTATGACCTTTTCCTGATCCATGTTTTCCTCCTAATTGTTTATTCGCTATGCTGCTGTTTTACAATCTTTGAAACGTCACGTAATTGCTGTTTGCCACACAGTGGTGTAAACAATAACAAAAACATAACATATGTTATCTGCTGCCATCTCATTGATTACGTAAAAGCAACATGTTTTCTTATGTCATTATAGATTACGGAGTGCTTATCTGCAAGCGATTTTGTTAAATTTCTGTTTTGATTTTATGTGCAATTACGTTATAATGAATAATAAACACTTTTATAGGCTGGGAGGTTTCATCATGAGTTTTAAAATAATCACTATAAGCCGAGAGTTTGGCAGTGGCGGTCGCTTTATCGGCGAGCAGATTGCTCAAAAATGCGGCATTGAGTTTTACGATAAAAAAATAATTGAGCATGTGGCAAAGGAGCTCGGTATCTCTGAGCAGATTGTCGCAAACCAGGGCGAATATGCACCTGCCGGAAGTATTTTTTCATATGCATTTGTGGGGCGCGACATCACAGGAGTTTCTCTTTCCGACCAGATTTTCAATATTCAGCAGAAGCTCATCAAGGATATTGCGCAAAAAGAGCCATGCGTTATTGTGGGACGTTGCGCAGACTACATTCTTTCTGACAGGGATGATGTGCTGAATGTTTTTATAGAGGGAAATAAGCCTGAGAAGGCTGCAAGAATAAAAAAGCTCTACCAAAAAAGCGATGACGAGGTCAAAAAGCTGCTAAAGGATGTCGATAAGAAGCGCTCGGTAAATTACCGATACTTCACCGACAAGGAGTGGGGCAACAGGAAAAATTATGACCTGGTGCTCAACAGCTCTGTGCTTGGGTATGACAAATGCATTGAGCTCATAACTGCTGCATACGCTTAACATACTTAATACACTTAATATATTTAATGAGCTTAATATGATCAGGCAACGCAACTTTTGCACCAATGCAATACGGAAAATTGATATTATTATTACTATTAAGAAACCGTTTTCTTATTTTATTACGAAAAACGTAAATAGAATTACAACCTGTGTGTAATATTAAAAATACTCCTGCATAAACTGTAACAACAGAATATGCAGGAGTATTTTTTGAAATCATATATTGAGACAAGGGCGGTGGAAATCGCCAACTACATAGTTGAAAACAATGCCACGGTGCGTCAGGCTGCAAAGCAGTTTGGCATCAGCAAATCCACTGTGCACAAGGATATCACGGATGCTGACAGGCTGCTTCGCATAGACCCGGAGCTTGCCGCAAAAGCGCGTCACATTCTCGATATCAACAAGTCCGAGCGCCATATTCGCGGCGGACTTGCCACCAGAGAGAAGTATCTGCATCTGCCTCATGTGCATGCCGGCTGAGTGCATGGATGCTTCTATCCCTGCATTAGCAGGTGCGCCGTTTTCCGTACATCTGAGGCTTTTCGTTAATTCAAGACCGGTGTCACATGACTTGTGAGCACACCGTACAGCCACTTGCCCTCATCACTTAGATCCTCATAGGTAAAGCCGCTTGTCTTATCGCAGGCAGGTGTTAGAAGCGCTGATTTTTCGTCCTTATTGGACAGATTCCAGCACACATAGCTGATGCCGTAGCTGTCGAGCAGGCTGATCCAGCTGTTTGCGGAATCTATGTCCACCTGACCGTTTCCGTCGGCGCTGCAGATGCCAAACTCTGATACAAATATCGGCAGTCCGGCATCTGCCGCCGATTTTAGCTTGTTTTGCAAGTCCTCCTTGTGGGTTGCGGCATAGAAATGCAGTGTATACATGATATTATCATAGCCTGTGACAGGGTCCTTGACTGCCTCATCCACATCCTGGCTCCAGTTAGGTGTGCCTATCAGTATGACTGCATCCTTGTCGTAGCTTCTGATTGACGGAATGACCTCGCTGGCGTAAAACTTCACATCTCCCCATGTCGCACCTTTGCACGGCTCATTGCAAATCTCGTAAATCACGTTGTTGTATGAGGCATACTGCTGTGCCATTTTGGCAAAAAATGTCTTTGCCACATCACTGTAGCGGTTTGGATTGCCCTCGTTTAGCACATGCCAGTCGATGATGACATACATGTCATTGTTGAACGCGTACTGCACTCCGTTTTGCACAAGTGTCTCAAGCTGCTGCCTGTCACCATCTGTGCAGTAGCCACCGCTTTCGTAAGTGTACATGGCGAGCCTCACCACGTTTGCTCCAAAGCTTTTCAGCGTGGCAAAGCAATCATTGGTCACATACTGTGGATACCACGCAAGACCGTGTGTGCTGACTCCGCGAAGCTGCACCTCGTTGTTATTTTGATCAACGAGCTTGCTGCCCTCCACATGCAGCTTACCGTTTACTGACGGACAGGCAAGAACTGAGCTCTCCTGTCCGTTTTCTGTGGTGAGCTGCTCTGTATCAGCCTCATTCTGATTTTCTGTACTGCTTTGCGTACTGTCCTCAGTATTATTTTCTGCAGAATTCACCGACTCAGTTGCTTTCTCATCTGTCTGTGATTCTGTCTCTTTGTTGCCCTTGTTACCACATCCTGTAAAAATCCCAAGCACCAGCACTGCAGCCAATACCAATGCTATATATTTCTTCATATTGTTATACTGTCTGACTGATTACTGAATTGATGTAACCTTGTAGTCCTCAGCCTCTACAGTCTCCTTTAATTTCTCATCGGAAATGTCAGAGCTTAATGTCACTACTGCAGTTCCGCTCTCATGGCTTACTGCTGCCTCACTAACTGCATCAAGTGCCTCGAGTGCCTTCTTTACTCTTGCCTCACAGTGGCAGCACATCATTCCTTCGATATTCATTGTCTTTGTCATTGATTTTTCCTCACTTTCATTTGGTTTTTTTGTTTTGTTTTTTCTATCTGGTGTTGCTTTTCTGTCATGCTTAGGATCATACACCCTGCACAGATTCAGCCGCAGGGCATTGGTAACAACGCAGAAGCTCGACAGGCTCATCGCCGCCGCTCCAAACATCGGATTGAGCTTCCATCCTAATAAAGGATACCACAAACCGGCCGCAAGTGGAATACCTATTACATTATAGAAAAATGCCCAGAACAGGTTTTCGTGTATATTTGTCAATGTAGCACGGCTTAACCGCACGGCTGCCGGTACATCTATCAGGCGGCTCTTCATCAGGACAACATCCGCTGCATCTATTGCCACATCACTTCCCGCGCCGATTGCAATTCCAATATCCGCACGTGTGAGCGCCGGTGCATCATTGATTCCGTCACCAACCATGGCTACCCTGCCCTGTTTTTTTAGCTTCCTTATGACAGCCTCCTTACCATCCGGAAGCACACCTGCGATGACTTCATCCACTCCCGCCTGCTTTCCAATGGCATTGGCAGTCTGCTCGTTGTCACCGGTGAGCATAACAACTCTGATACCCATATTTTTAAGCTGTCTGACAGCTTCCGGACTGTCCTCCTTTATTGTATCTGCAACGGCTATGATACCGCAAAGCCTGTCATCTGCGGCAAAGAACAGAGGAGTTTTTCCTTCCTTTGAAAATTTGACAGCTTTCGCGCGCATATCATCTGACACTTCTACAAATTTGCTGACAAAAGCAAGATTTCCTGCTTTTATCATTTTGCCTGCAAGTATTGCAGTCAGACCATTTCCTACAACAGCGCTAAAATCCGTAACCTCTGCAACAGCGATTTCATCCGTTTTAGCGCGCTCCATAATGGCTTTTGCAAGCGGATGCTCGCTCTTGGCCTCGACTGATGCGGCTATTGCAAGAAGCGCTCCGACATGATTGCCGGTTTCCTCAAAAAATGTCTCATCCGGCACGATATCCGTCACCTTCGGCTCACCTCTTGTTATGGTGCCTGTCTTATCAAGAGCCACAATCTGTGTGCGGCCTGTTGCCTCAAGGCTTGCCGCTGTCTTGAAGAGTATACCGCTCTTTGCGCCCTTGCCATTTCCTACCATTATCGCAACAGGAGTTGCCAGTCCAAGTGCACACGGACAGCTTATCACGAGCACCGAAATGCCTCTGGCAAGCGCAAAGCCCACGGTCTCACCGGCTATAAGCCATGCTATTATTGTAATGATTGCAATTGTAATAACCGCCGGCACAAATACTCCCGATACCCTGTCAGCGATTTTTGCAATAGGTGCCTTTGTCGCTGCGGCATCAGAAACCATCTGTATAATCTGTGAGAGTGTGGTGTCTTCGCCCACTCTCGTTGCGCGGCATTTTATAAAGCCTGACTGGTTCACTGTGGCAGCGCTTACTGCATCTTTCGGCTGCTTATCCACAGGGATGCTCTCTCCTGTGAGTGCCGATTCGTTGACAGCGGTCGTTCCATCTATTATTTCACCGTCCACAGGGATATTTTCCCCCGGTCTGACCACGAAAATATCGCCCTTTTTCACTGCATCCACAGAAATTTCCTGCTCCACGCCATCCCTTACAACGGTTGCTGTCTTTGGGGCAAGCTGCATCAGGCTTTTTAAAGCGTCTGTTGTTTTGCCCTTTGAGTGCGCTTCAAGCATTTTTCCGACAGTAATCAGTGCCAAAATCATGGCTGCGGATTCAAAATAAAACTCATGCATATATGACATGACCGCATCCATATCGCCATTCACCTGCGCAGCTGTCATGGCAAAAAGTGCATACACGCTGTATCCAAACGATGCTGCAGATCCAAGCGCAACAAGCGTATCCATGTTGGGAGCGCCGTGAATCAAGCCCTTAAAGCCACTGATAAAAAACTTCTGGTTTATGACCATTACCGCCACTGTAAGCAGAAGCTGCAAAAGCCCCATAGCCACATGGTTTCCATTGAAAAACTCAGGCAACGGCCAGCCCCACATCATATGTCCCATGGAAAAATACATGAGAACAACTAAGAATATGAGCGATGCTATAAGCCTGTTTACAAGCTTCGGTGTCTCCCTGTCTACAAGCGCATCCTGCGCTGCCTTTAGCTGCTCTAAGCTGTTATTCGCTTTGTCATTTTCTGATTCTGTTGCTGTGCCTTTGGGACTCGCTCCATAGCCCGCCTGCTCTACCGCCTCCAATATCTGCGCATCTGTCGCGCTTCCCTCGACTCCCATCGAGTTGGTCAAAAGGCTGACAGAGCAGCTCGTCACACCATCAACCTTAGAGACAGCCTTTTCCACTCTGGCAGAGCATGCCGCACAGCTCATTCCTGTAACTGTATATTGCTTCATACTGTCTGTATTTCCTTCTTTCTACTATTCGAATCTAACTATTCAGAAGCCTTTTCTAAAATCTCTCAATTCCTGTCACCTTGAAATCCAGTCTTTCGATGGCAAATGTGATTTCCTCATCGCTTAGCTCTCTGGTTGCCTCAACATGTGCCACGCCATGCTTTAAATCCACCTCTGCCGATACTCCGCTCATCTTCTGAAGCGAGCGTGTGACTGAGTTCTTGCAGTTCATGCAGTGCATTCCGTCTATGTGCACATCTGCTCTCGTAACTATCTCGCCTGTAAGCTGTACTGTGGCTTCCTCGTCCTCCTTCATGGCTCCACCGCCACAGCAGGCGCCCTCGCCCTTTGAATGCTTAATAGTCTCCTTTAAGCCCACAATCACCAGTGCGGCAATTATTGCTATTATTAATATTGTGATTATTGTACTCATTTTTATACCTGCCTTCTTATAATACTACTTCATAAGCTTCTGCAGTGTGTTCAAAAGCTCATCTATTGTCTCATCCTTGCCGGCTCTTATGTCATCTGCCACACACGTCTTTATATGATTGGCCAAAAGGACTTTATTGAAGCTGTTGAGCGCGGCAGTAGCGGCCGCCACCTGTGTGATGATGTCAGGGCAGTAGCAATCCTCATCCAGCATACGCTTGATTCCACGGATTTGCCCCTCTATACGGCTAAGTCTGTTGATGAGATCCTTATATTCCTTCTCTGACCGCTCTTTTTTGCGGTTGCAGCAACAGCATTTGGTTTCTTTTTCTGCCATGTGTGCCTCCCTTCTTTCTTCATTCCACATTTGTTGTATATGTCTAACCATACCCCTTATGGGTATCCGTCTTCAAGAGCATTATATACCCCGGTAGGGTATATTGCAAGGGCAGATTTCCTTATTGAGAAATTTTCAACAGTATGGCAGAACGTTAATCACACGTCCATAAGGCGCACAGGTCACACATGCACTACTCCGTTCGCTGCACTACGTCACTAAATAAAGCAGTAACTTCAT
>OHSG01001125.1_pt1 | contig 11040 bp, 5 predicted proteins | sample 1578601 | NCBI WGS metagenome assembly OHSG01 (sample SAMEA3879534, study PRJEB24766) | human gut metagenome | biome: human-associated habitat; feature: feces | place: USA | collected 1985/1987
CAGTCATGACACAAGAAAAGCTCCCTCACAGGAAGGAGCTTTGTCTACAGTCTGAGCCTGAGGCTTCTTTAGAAGCACTCAGGCTTTATCATTCTGAAAACTAGATCTGGAACTGATGCATCAGCTGTAACATAGTATGTACCTGCGCGGACTGTTCTTCGCTGACAGCGGCGGTCTCCTGAGAAGATGCGGAGTTGTTGTCCACGATTCCGGCCACATGAGCGATGTTTTCATCGATCTGCTGGACGCTGGACACTTCAGCCTGAAGGGCCTGTGCCATATCAACCATACGCTTGGTAGAAGCCTCGGCTTCTTCCATTACCTGATCCATGCTGGCTTCGGTTTCTTCTGCAATGGCGATTCCCTTGTTGACAGCATCGATGGTGCTCTCGATCAGCTTTGTGGTCTCTCCGGCAGCCTCGGTGGACTGTTCCGCCAGATTCTTGACCTGCTCGGCTACGACAGCAAATCCGCGGCCTGCTTCTCCGGCACGGGCAGCCTCGATGGAGGCATTCAGTGACAGGAGGTTGGTCTGGGAAGCGATATCCTCAATGACCTGAATGATAGAATGAATCTCCTCGGAACATTTACTGATCTCACCGATTGCGACTTTCAGTTCCTGCATCTTGGCATTGCCATCAGCAACCGTCTGTGCGGACTGCTTGGAGATATCTGCGGTCTCCTGTGCAACTCTGGCTTTTTCTTCAATACTCTTTGCCATAGCGTCGATCATCTGGGATGCTTCGGAAATCTTGGAGGCCTGTGCGGTACAACCTTCTGCCAGATCGGTAGCTGCCTGTGCCAGCTGCTCGGAACCACCATCGATCTCCTGTGCGCTGACCTGAATGGTGGACAGTGTCTTCTTCATATCGGCAATGATCTTCACCATGGAATCCTTGATCTGTACAAAGTCACCGACATATTCTTCCGTAGGCTCTACACGGTAATTGCCCTGACCCATCTGACCTAAGATCTCGGAAATCTCGGTGATCATCTTGGTAAAGTTGTCGTTCATGAAATGAACGGCCTTCACCATGATGCCGACTTCACTGTCATCCTCCGGCAGATCCAGACGGCTGTCAAAATGTCCCTGCGCAAGTACTTTCATCTGCTCGGATACTTTTACAATGGGAATCAGCAGTTCCTGTTTTGCAAAGGTCAGTGTGGTGACAATCTTGCGGGCAATGGTCAGGAAGCAGAGAATGAAAATCACCATGGTAGTGATCATTATCAGATTCAGAGTATTTTGCTTCTGAGCCATACGTGCCTGGATATCATTGATACAATTATCTGTGGTTGCAGTGATCTCCTGTACGGTAGATTCATATTCCTCACCAAATACATAAGAAATAGCTGCTTGTGTATCTCCGGAACCGGCCTTATCCATGGCTTCTTCTTCCAGAGGAACCAGACCGTTGGACATTTCAGCAATATGGTTTAACAGTGCCCATTCATTGTCGGTCAGACCGTCTTTCTGAAGACCTTCCCAGGCAATGTCACGATTTTTGTCCTCGTTTAATTCCTTCATATAATTGTCATAGTAGGTCTGGTCTCCGGTGACTGCGTAAGACTGTACGGCAGCGGTCAGCGTCTTGGAACCCAGACGATACTGGTTCAGATACATGGTAGCTTCCAGCTGCTGGGAATTGATCCGGCTCAGATACATGTTGGATCCGATGAACAGGATCAGCATAACGATGCTGATGATCAGTATCCGATAGGTTGATCTTGTGTTTTGCTGCAGCATGGCAGACTGACTGGTTACTTTGCTTTGCTTTTTCATTTGAAATATAACCTCTTTTCTGTAATACACGGTGAACTGATGTGTTACGAAAATTCTTTTCCTACAGTATACTACAATTATCGGAATTATACAAATCTTGCACCTTTAAAAATACAGCAAAAACGCGTAAAATTATTTATACGAACCATCAGTGACGACTTGCACCCTATACAGGAAGATGGTACTATAAAAAGTAAGAGGCATGATTCGGAAAAAAGAAGATAACGATAAATAAACAGACTGTAGACAAAGCTCCCTCACAGGAAGGAGCTTTGTCTACAATCTGAAAGGAGATATCCATTGTGGATATCTCCTTTTTACTCATATTTTTCCAAGTAGAAGGAATACAGGATCCGCTCCTTCACAGGCATCTGCATCAGCTTCGTCAACGCTTCCTCATAGTACTGAATCTGGACGTTGTAGCGGTTCCAGAGAGCTTCCAGGGAGTCGATCACATCGGTCTTGTAATCCAGCAGAACAATCTCACCGTCTTCTATGAAAAAGACGTCGATAATACCCTGAATGAGCACCTTTTCTCCCTCGGGCAGGTCCGGATCCAGGCGTTTTGCATCAATGCCCAGCACAAAGGGCTGCTCTCGGTATAAAAGGCCCTGTTCCTGCGCACGCCACATGCGGTATGCCAGCTCCTGCTCCAGGAAATTGAGGATCTTCGGCAGACTGACTGCTTTGGCATATTCCTCTGTCAGGCGTAAAGATATCGTTTCCCGCTGTAAGAATTCTTCCAGTCGGTTCTGTAACCGATTCTTGTCCAGTCCTCTGCGATATTCCTCATAGTTGTTCGGACATCCGGTGAACAGCCCGGATTCTGTGAATAGATATGTGAAATCCAGAAGCTCCATGGTACGGTGAAACGCATTACCGCGCACTGCACCGCTGACCTTCTCCTGCTCTCTGCGGAATCCCGGGATATAGGGAACCACTTCTTTTTCTTCAAAGGTATGGAATGCCGCCTCGTCCTTTTCCGCCATGGCTGCGATCTTTAACTCTGACACTGTTGTCTTGGTATACAGCTTTTGTAACCCGGGATGTGGATATTGATAAGCAAAACGCTCCCGCAGATGCATAAGCTTCCGCTCATTTTCTTCCGGGTCCCCGGTCAAAGGTGTCTCTCCACAGGCTATCAGCCGCAGCTGTTCTCTGCGATCGCCCATGCGCAGCTGCTCTCCGAGTTCCTCTGCCGCCAGGTCCTCCGTTCTCAGTGTCTTCACCGCGATTCCCGTCTTCGGCAGGATCGGCAGTAGGAAATCCATATAACTTCCCGCCTCGCAGAAATCCAGATAAGTCAGCCTCTCCTGTCCGGTCATCTGCGCCAACTCCCACTTTTCGTCGGCCTTGTCCAATACCGCTGTTAAGATCAGCTTCTCTCTGGCACGGGTCAGTGCCACGTAGAGCACGCGCAATTCCTCCGCCAGATTATCTTCCTTCATTTTTGCAGACAGGACTGCCCGGCGGAGAGTCTTATTTTTAATACGCCGTACGGAATCTACATAATCCACCGCAACTCCCAGATCCATGTCCACGATCAGGGATTGGTTCGCATCCTGCATGTTGAAGCGTTTCGACAGTCCGGAGACAAATACCACCGGGAATTCCAGACCTTTACTTTTATGGATACTCATGATCCTGACCACATCGGCATTTTCATCCAGGGTGTCCGCCTCACCGTAATCCACATCGTATTTTTCCAGTTGTTCCATGTAACGGATAAAATGAAACAGTCCGAAATAACTGGTCTTCTCGAAAGCGGATGCCTTCGTAAGCAGCATCTCCACATTTGCACGCCGCTTGCTGCCGGCGGGAAGTGCCGTCACATAATTCAGATAATCATAATCGTCAAGTATTCGCTGCAACAGGTCACGGATCGAGGTGAAAGGAGTCAGGTCACGGTAGTGGCCAATCCGTTGTAAGAAGGTATCTGCCTTTTGTGAAAGCTCTGCTTCTTCACCGGCGCTTTCGCCCGCTGATATCTCTTCTCCCTCTTCCACCGTCCGGCCGCTCTGTGCCACTTCCTTCAGTGCCTCATACAGTGTCATCCGTTTTCTGGAATGCCCTTCCCCGCCACTGCGGATCTGCGCGATCTCTTCCTGGGTGAATCCACCGAAGACGGATTGCATCACGCCAAACAGCGGGATATCCTGTCTCGGATTGTCCAGCACCCGCAAAAACTGCAACAGCTCCTGCACCTCCAGCGCCCCGAAATATCCGGTCTTAGATGTGATGTAGACGGGGATTCCCTGCTGTTCCAGTATCTTTTTGAATTCTTCGTCCCAGCCGCTGGTGGTGCGAAGCAGGATGACCATATCCGAATACCGCACCGGACGCAGTTCTCCCGTGGATTTCTCCATCACCTTCAGACTGCCCTTCAACTGTTTTATACGGGCGGCAATGGCGAGCGCTTCCAACTGTCGTACATTATCGTAATCCACAAGGACTCCCGCACCCTCGGCATGCTGCTCTCCGATGCCGCTCTCTTCGCGCTCTCCCTTTTCCGGCTTGCGGATCAGTAGCAGTTCGCTGCCGTAGGCGGGATCCTCCTGTGCAGGATATACTGCTCCGGGATACAGTGCCGCCTTGTCATCATAGGCGATCCCGCCGATCTCCCTGCTCATGATCCGGGAAAATACATCGTTTACCGCATCCACCACCTGAATACGGCTTCGGAAGTTCTTCGCCAGATCGATCCGGCACAGATCCCCGGTCTCCTGATAAGTGTCGTATTTTTCCAGAAACAGTTCCGGTCTCGCCAGACGGAATTTATAGATGCTCTGCTTCACATCACCTACCATGAAACGGTTGTAACGACCCTCTTCTTCCCCGGAGATAGCGCTTAACAGATACTCCTGCACCAGATTGCTATCCTGGTACTCATCGATAAGGATCTCCTGAAAATACTGGCGGTACTCCATTGCAACGTCACTTGGCACAATCCGATATTTCGTTTCGGTACGATCCGTCCCTGTGCCATCGGATTCTTCCACTTTTTCCCTCTTTAACAGGATCTGCAGCGCATAATGCTCCATATCGGAAAAGTCGATCAGATGTCTCTCCTGCTTTGCAGCGAGAAGCCTTCTGTCGAACTCTAACACCAGATCAAGCAGTATTCGCAGTGGCTCTCTGCAGGCTTTTCCCTGCTCCACCGCCAGTTCTAACGGGGTCTTAAAATAGCTCTCTGAAAGGTCACTTAAGGTATCCTTCACACTGTTTCGGATTGCCTTTGCCAGTTCCCGTTTGGCGGGATCCACACTGTCGTCCTTTTTAGAAGGGAGCCGTGCGAAAGTCACCGCAGGAACTTTGGCCGCCTGTTCCTCCATGTCCTTACAGGATGTCAGTCTCTCCAGCTGCTCGATCTCTGCCTCCGTCAGTTCTCCGTACATATACGGGCCGTCCGGCAGTTCACACAGCCGCTTTACTTCCCGCAATTTTTCCAGGCATCCCTCCACGGTGCGGTTCACCCGTTCCGTCAGATATTGTCCGTAATCGCTGCAAATCAGTGCTTCCATATCTCCTGCGGCATAGTCATTTTTGCGCTCCTCCAGCCATTCCGCAGGCCATGGAAAGCTTCCCGCATAGCGGGACAGATTCAGGATATGCTGCTCCAGCACGCTTTCCCTGCCTCCCGGGCAGAAATATTCCACACAGGCGTGGAACTGCTCCAGTGCTCCCATTTCCGGAACTGTTCCTTCATTATCATGAGCTTCCCGGGATGTCAGGAGCTCTTCCGGAACAAAATTCCCTGCATAGGCATCCTCTAAAAGCTGCGCCAGTACTTCCTGCTGAAGCAGCTTGATCTCTCCCTCGTCCGCCACGCGGAAATCCGGATCCAGTCCGATCTCATTGAAATGGTTCCGGATCAGGAACAGGCTGAAGCTATCGATAGTAGTGATCTGCGCATTGTGCAGAAGTGCAGACTGCTTCTGGATATGCTCGTTGCCGGGATCCGCCTCCAGTCTGACGGCGATTCCGGCTGCGATACGTTCCCTCATTTCCGCTGCGGCAGCATTGGTAAATGTCACGATCAGCAGTCTGTCGATATCCGCCGGATGTTCTCCGTCACAGATCATACGGATGATACGTTCCACCAACACTGCCGTTTTACCACTTCCCGCGGCCGCCGATACCAGAATATTACTGTTATGCAGTTCGATTACCCTTTGCTGTTCCGGGGTGAATTTCATTCCCATATACTACCTCTGTTCCTGATTCTCTTATCTTATCTTTATCCTATCTCTATCCTGCCATCCTGTCTCTATCCTGCCACCCTGTTTCTACGTGCGGCAGGCACTTTTCTTCGTGCTTTCTGACGGACATGCACTCCCACCGGACACCTTTTGCCCTACGCTTCCATTGTCTCCTGCATCCGCTGCATCAGCGTCTGCTTATCCAGATCCTCAAGCTGCCTCTTCTCATATCCGGGAATACTGCCGTCAAAGCCACAGACTTTTTTATAGGCACAGTACGTGCAGGCTTCCTCGTTCCCCTTCTCGTAAGGGTTTGCCGCTATTTTTCCATCCAGGATCTCCCTGCCGATATCACGGATCTTCGCATCCACGTAAGCAGATACCAGCTGCATCTCCTCCCGGCTTAAGATTCCGCTTCTGGCACTGAAGCTTCCGTCCTTTTTCTTCTCCACCGGAATGACTTTGGACTTGTCCTGTAAAAATCGATCCAAACGTTCCACCACGGCGGGATCGCTGTTCACCACACCGTTCATGCGAAGCTTTGTCAGAATCTCTTCGTTGATCTGCTCCTGGGTCAGTTCCACCGGAGTCTCTATCGTAGGATCATCAATATGATAATACAGCAGTGCCGCCGGTACGATCTCCTTATCCGGATGCTTTCTGCTCTCCAGCTCCATTGCCGCATTCATATATACCACCAGCTGCAGCTGCAGGCCGTAGTACAGTGCCGCCAGGTCGAATTTCTTATTGCCGGACTTGTAATCGATGACCTTGACATAGACATGCTCCGCGTCCTCCGATACATCGATACGGTCAATGCGTCCCTGCAGGTGCATCTTCTCTTCTTCAGACAGATCCACATGAATACTGTCCAGATCCTCCGCAAACCGGAAGGACAACTCATAATCGTCCGGCTGAAAGCTTCCCTGCTTCAGATGCTGCTGCAGTGTCAGCACCGTCCGGGTCAGGATCCTGCTCATCCGGGTAATAGCATATTCATTCCTCGCAGAACTGTACAGAACGGTCTCCCCATAAGTCGCAGCATAACCTTCCACTGCTTCTTTGATTGCCTGAGTTGCAAAATTTTCATCAAAATCCCACCATGTTCGACCGGATTCTGCAAGTTTTCCTGCGAAATTCTCCAGTACCGCATGATACACATTTCCCATATCCGACACTTCAAAGCCAAATTCTTCTCTCTCCTGCAGAGACAGGCCATATTGCAGGAAATGTCTGCATGCGCAGGCAGCATAGGTCTCTAAGCGGCTCACACTGTTCTCCAGCTGCCTGCCGTACAATGCTCTCGCCACGATCCTTGACAGACCGCTCTCCTTATATCTTCTAAATGCTGCCGCCGTCAGACGGTCTCTGCCCTCCGGATCTGCTTCATAGGCACGGTACATGAGATAAAAATCCTGCCGTTCCTCTTCCCGCAGCGTTCCGTCCGCATATTCCCGCAGTTCCTCCGCCAGATATCTGGCACCTTCCTGTCTGCCCTCGATCTGCTCTAAGCGGCTGCGGTTCTGTGGATATTCCACAGCAAGCTGCGGAAAAAGCTTCCGTACCGTATCGATCAGGTAAGACGGACGGATTCCCTTCCCATCACTGTTTACCTTGGCATAAGACAGATACAGCCGTTCTGAGGGTTTCGTCATATTCAGATACAAATACAGTCTCTGAATGTACATCTGTTGTCTGGGACTCGGTGCCATTTCTGTTCCGGATTCGATTAAAAATTCTCTGTCCATATCGGAGATAATGCCGCCCTTGGAGGCATTTTTCGGAATGTTTCCATCATTTACCCCCAGGAAAAACAGTACTTTAACCTGTTTTAAGCGGGTCCGCTCCATATCACCCACCACAATACGATCCACATTCTGCGGAATCGTACCTACTGTGATCTCGCCAAAACCAGCCTCTAAAATATCCGCAAATTCCTGTAGGGAAATCTCTTCCTCACCCAAAAGTTCATAGATTTGATCCAGCAGATCCATGACCAGACGGTAGATCTGTGCATATTCCCTGGCTTTCGCCAGGTCGCCCTCCTGCTCGAACTGCTGTTGATAGTTCAAAAGCTTCTGCTGTACCTGATTCTGCTCCAGAAAATCATACAGGTGATCCACATACTCGCCGGCTTTTGCCCGGGGAGCCATATGCAGGATCTCCACGGTATCCGCAAACTGCTGTCTGATACGGTTCAGACGCTCCATGGTCTCTTCCGCCCGCTCTGTGTCTTCCTGCCCACTGCCTTGCTGCATCTCCTCAGTTTTTCGTGTGAACAGGCGGCTGTAGGTGCGATACCCTCTCGCCCCGGTGCGGATCACATAATTCTCCAGTTCGTCAATTTCCTCTCTGGAGATATCCGCCATGCCGCTGCGCAAAAAATGAAATACGGTATCATACGAAAAATCCCTGATATATAACTGCAAGGCGCTTTTGATGTATTCGATCATGGGATTTAAGACAATCCCCCTGGTCCGGTCCAGAAAACAGGGAATCTCCAGCTGCCCGAATTCCGTCTCCACATAGGAAGCATACCCCTCCAGATCTCCGATGACCACAGCAATATCCCGGTAAGTAAGTCCTTCTTCCCGGATCAGCTTCCGGATATACAATGCCGTCTGATGGACTTCCTCTCTGGGAGAAAGTGCCTCGAACATACGGATCTCACACTGTTTCTCCGTATAAGGCTCATACTGATAGCGGAACAGGTTCTGCTCCAGATAACATAACGCCGGTGCCTTGGTGAAACGGTTGGGACCGCCCTTTACAAATACATCTTCCCCTCGTGTCACCTCTGCCTCCGCCGCCAGCTTCACCAGATCCGCCACTGTCTTTTTACTCAGATGGAACAATTTCTGCTCGCCGTCCATCTGATAAGGGTCTTCTTCCTCACCAATGGTCACAGTGACAATGGTCTCCTCGCACACCCGCATCAATTCCTGGATCAGACGGTTCTGTATGGGGGTAAATCCCGTAAACCCGTCGAATATCACCACACTGTCCGGAAGGATCTTCGACTTTACCAGGGATCTGCGCAGCACATCCAGTGTCTCCTCTGTGGTGATAAAATGGTCTCTGATATAATCCTGAAATCCCCGGTACAGAGTCTTTAAATCTCTGAGTTTCATTGCCAGTGCGCCCCTTTTTTCAGCGCTGGCGATCAGTTTATCCATATCCTGTGTGCTGATGCCGTACTGCATGAATTCGGAGATGGCACTTTTCACCTCATGGATATAGCCCTGCTTATGCAACAGGCTTCCCATGGCAGGCAGCTGCTCCTTCAGATCTGCCGCGATCTTCTGCAGCACCAGGCTTTTCCCGGTGTCATCCAGTACAGGCATTTCCTTCGTTCCTACTTCCTCCAGGATACGATGGCTGAGTCTGCCGAAGCTTAAGACATCGATATTCAGGATACCGCCTCTGTCACTGCGCATGACCAGATCCTTCTGGGTCTGCATAGTGAACTGATCCGGCACGATGATCAGGAAATTCCTCCCCGGCTCCTGTGCCGCCCGCTGCATGATCTCTTCATAGATTCTGTGACTCTTGCCGGACCCGGAAGGTCCGAAATAGAAACGTAAACTCATAGGTCTCCTTTTGCAGTCTTCTGCCTATTGTATATCAAGCTCGATCGGACAATGGTCCGATCCCGGAACTTCCGTGTGGATCTTCGCATCCGCCAGTCTGTCCTGCAGGCACTGCGATACCACGAAATAGTCAATTCTCCATCCGGCATTTTTCGCCCTCGCCTGGAATCTGTAAGACCACCAGGAATAGATTCCGGTCTGCTCCGGATAAAAATAGCGGAAAGTGTCGATAAATCCATTTTCCAGTACTTTGGAGAAGCAGGCGCGCTCCTCGTCGGTGAATCCCGCATTGCCGCGATTCGTCTTCGGATTCTTCAGGTCGATCTCGTTGTGGGCTACATTGAGATCGCCGCAGAAGATCACCGGCTTCTTTTTCAACAAGATCATCCCGATCAACGAGACAACGATAACAATCGCCAAGACCACGACAAAGGCCACACTCAAATATCTCTTAGTTTTATCCATAACCCCTAAATTTTCAATTTTCAATTCTCAATTTTCAATTCCCCAAAAGCTCCTCGGTCTTTCCCTCCATCTTGTACTGGTGGAACTGCTCCGGCGTACCGCAGACAGACAGCAGATTAATCAAGGCTACATCATACTGATAATAAGCCAAAAGAAAAGCGGTCTTCACCTTCGCCAGCATAACCTCGGCATCGACTACCTCCGTAGAAGTAGCCATTCCCTCTTGGAAGGATTTCTTCCGCACCCGGACCAGTTCCCGGCTCATCTCGATCGTCGTATCCAAAGCTTTTACATTGTCCAAGGCATTTTGTAGCTGGCTGTAGAATTTATCGATACCGACCTCCAGATCCGTAATCGCCTTCTCCTTACCCAAACGAAGCGACTGACTAGCGATCTTTGCCTGCCGGATGGTTTTCTCCCGATTCAAGCCGTCAAAGATATTCCACGTAAAACCAACTCCCACCATCGTACGAGGCAGCAAATATTTATCCAATCCGTCAGCGTACAAAGTCTGTTTGCCGAATAAAGCGATATTCGGGACATAAGCGGACCGGCCGATCTTTAGTTGATTATCGGCTACAACCTGCTGCAATTTCAATTGATTGACTATATAATTATTCATCGGAACCAGATCCTTGAAGTATTGGGCCGGAGGAAGCGCCTCATTAATGAATAAAGGAGTCGTGGTACGTACGTCACTCCCCTCCTCCATATTAATCAAGCTTTTAAACGCCTGTTGAGCGACCGCTAAATCCTTACGGGCCGATTCCAGTTCTCGTTTCGCCTCGTCCATACTTACCTGAGCGAACAGACGCTCGGCCCGATTGATCATCCCGTTTTGCTCTAATTTAAGGGCTTGGTCATAATGGGTTTTCAAAGAATTGTACACTTCCGTTTTTACGTCCACCACACTTTGTCCCAGACGAAGCCCGAAATAAGCCTCAATCAGTAAGGATTGTTGGTTGGCATCCACTTGATTCCTATTCACCTCCGCTATAGAGAC
>OHSG01001134.1_pt1 | contig 10937 bp, 5 predicted proteins | sample 1578601 | NCBI WGS metagenome assembly OHSG01 (sample SAMEA3879534, study PRJEB24766) | human gut metagenome | biome: human-associated habitat; feature: feces | place: USA | collected 1985/1987
TTCATTAAAAAGACCTTGAGATTTTTAAAAAAGTTCCTGGAGTTTTTTGAAAATACTTCCATCTTTTTGATATGCCGTTGGCATGTACTTATTTATATAGATTGTTTTAAGAAAATAACAGTCCGAAATGATTGCCAAGCAATAGATTTTATTAAATTTGCATTTGCGGTATATTTAAAACAGAAGGGTTTATGAAGTGGAAATCGGATTTATTTAACAATATAGTCCGCATGGGAATATATTTGTTGCTTTGGGGCGTTTCATCAGACATGGTTGCTCAAGAGGATGTGAAACGCATTGTTCGTGACAGTGTGCGGACATCGTCCGAAATACAGGAAGGAAACTCTTTTTCTGTTTCTTTTCTGCATGAAGATTTTTCTGTGTCGGATGAAAAGACTTTAAGTTTTCCTCTGCCCCAACCTACTCCAACCGATTCTTTACTTCGTCTTTCTTTAAAGAAGCCACTTGTTCTTCCTTATTATACAAATCCTTCACCTATGTTCAGGGGAGATTACAGCACCGGAGGGATAATAAAAGGATTTGAAAATGGAGTGTTTTATGGTTCGGGAGAGCAGACTGCTTTGCCTGGTATCGGACTGATGAATAAAGCTTCGTTGGGATACATGTACAGGTTCAATCCCCGATGGAGCGTACAGGTGGGTGTCGATGCCATGAAAATGAATATGCCTTTCGCTGTTGGGCAGTCTTTCGGAACTTCGGGTGCAGTGATGTATCGGGCTTCAGACCGTGTTGCCTTTAAAGTATTCGGTTCTTATTATAGAGGTCAGACGTATGGTATGGAATCGCACAGTTATGGTGCCAGCATGACGGTGGATATGAGCGAACGGTTCAGTGTGGAAATGGGAGTGCAGCGTTATTACAATCCTTTGCGTGGAGGTTGGGAAACGGTTCCGGTAGTAGTTCCTTGTTATAAGTTCAATAAGTTTAATTTAGGGATAGATGTAGGCGGGTTGATTTACGAGATTCTTCACAAGGTGGTGATTGACAAGGACAGGAGCAAGATGGGTAATCCTACCCTTGGGCCGCCGTCCCACTTTCAGATGCAGGGACGGTGAAACAAGGGATAGAATTTATTTTATTTTCAATTTATCGAACCCTTCGCCATACACTCCCACTACATTGCTTTGTGAGATGAATGCATTGGGGTCAATATCTTTCACCAAGCGGAATATATCCAGTGACTGGCTTTTTTTTGCCAATACCACTACGACCTTTATGTTTTGCTTGCTGTACCAACCGGTACCGTCCAGCAATGTTACTCCGCGGTCGATTTGTTTGGTGATGCCTTCGGCTATTTCATCATGCTTACGTGAAAAGATGAGGAATTGAACAGACTGACGTGTACTGTTGATTACATAATCAATCACAATACTCATGATGAATAAGACACAAAATCCGAATAATACTCGCTTCCAATCGTGAAAGATAAAATAGCAGGAAGAAATAATGACGATATCACAGTACATCATCATTCGGCCTAACGTTACATCCTTATATTTATTGATAATCCAGGCTATGATATCTGTCCCTCCGGTACTTCCGTTGTTGCAGAACACAATGCCAATGCCGAAACCTAACAATCCTGCACCTACTACACAAGCCATGAATTCTTGTCCCGGTCCTAACAATTGCGGCAGTGTACCATCCGGGTTCTTCAATAATGCTTGAAAGAGCCATAATAGGAATGTCAGCATAAAGATGGCATAAATGGTTTTAAGGCTGAATTTAGGTCCTAGTATCTTTAATGCGAAACCTAAAAAAACAGCGTTGATAATAAAATAAGAAACCTGGATTTCAATGCCTGTAACATAATATATAATGGCTGAAATACCGGTTACTCCGCCTGTAGTTATTTGATAAGGCAGTAAGAAAGCCGCCCATCCCAGTGCATAGCAAATCAGTCCGAAGGTAATGGATAAATAGTCTTTTACCTCTCTGCCTAGTTTGATTTTTAATATTTGGTCCATGGTAATGAGGATTGTTTTTAATGTAAGTAGAAAGGTGTGTCAAAAGTTACTGCTTTTGACACACCTCAAGGATAGTATCGATTATAATACGATGTTTACAATTTTTTTGGGAACGATGATTACCTTTTTCGGGGTTTTGCCTTCAATCCATTTCTGGGCTTGTTCATCTGCCATAACTGTTGTCTGAATGGTATTGTTATCAGCATCAGCGGCGAAATCCATGGTGAAACGTGCTTTACCATTGAAAGAGATAGTGTATTTTACAGTGTCTTCTTTCAGGTAATCTTCATTGAATGCAGGCCATTGTGCATCGCATACGCTGGTGGTATTTCCCAGAGCTTCCCAAAGTTCTTCTGCATAATGTGGAGCGAACGGAGCTAACAGGATGATGAGATTGCTCAATACCTCTTTATTGCGACATTTCAATGAAGTAAGTTCGTTTACACAAATCATGAATGCACTGATAGAAGTGTTGTAAGAGAAAGTTTCAATATCTCCGGTTACCTTTTTAATCAGCTTATGAATTGCTTTCAACTCTTCTTTAGTCGGTTCACCCTCTACAGGCAAGAATTCGTCTGTGCGGCTATAGAACAGATTCCACAGTTTCTTCAAGAAACGGTGAACACCGTCAATACCATTGGTATCCCAAGGTTTGGACTGTTCTACCGGACCGAGGAACATTTCGTACATACGCAAGGTGTCGGCACCGTATTTTTCGACAATCATGTCGGGATTGACTACATTGTACATTGATTTACTCATTTTCTCTACTGCCCAGCCGCAGATGTATTTTCCATCCTCAAGGATGAATTCGGCATTGTTGTATTCGGGACGCCATGCCTTGAATGCTTCGGTATCCAGCACATCGTTTGAAACAATGTTCACATCCACATGCAGCGGAGTAGTTTCATACTGGTCTTTCAGGTTCAATGATACAAAGGTGTTGGTATCTTTGATACGATATACAAAGTTGCTTCGTCCCTGAATCATTCCCTGATTCACCAGTTTTTGGAACGGTTCTTCCTTGATGCTGATGCCTAAGTCGAATAGGAATTTATTCCAGAAACGAGAATAAATCAAGTGACCGGTAGCATGTTCCGTACCTCCTACATAAAGGTCTACATTCTGCCAGTAATGGTCTGCCTTCTCAGAAACCAGCGCTTCATTGTTATGCGGATCCATGTAACGCAAATAATATGCGCTGGAACCAGCAAATCCCGGCATAGTATTCAATTCCAGAGGGAATACATTCACGTTATCAATCTTCGTATTTTCTACGACTTCACCTTTTGCTACATCCCACGCCCAACGGGTTGCATGTCCCAAAGGAGGTTCTCCGCTTTCTGTAGGCAAGAACTTAGCAACTTCTGGAAGTTCCAGCGGAAGCTTGCTTTCGTCAATCATATACGGCATGCCGTCCTTGTAATATACCGGGAACGGTTCACCCCAATAACGCTGGCGAGAGAAAATCGCATCACGCAAACGGAAGTTAACTTTCACACGACCCAGATTATGCTCTTTCACATATTTCTTGGTAGCTGCAATGGCTTCTTTAATTGTCAAGCCATTCAGCGTCAACTCGCAATAAGGAGTTACCCCGGCTTTCGGAGAGTTGCAAACGATTCCTTCCTTCGCATCGAAGCTTTCTTCGCTTACGTCACAACCTTCTACCAGCGGAACAATCGGCAAGTTGAAATGCTTGGCAAATGCATAGTCACGACTATCGTGCGCAGGTACCGCCATGATGGCTCCTGTTCCATAACCAGCCAATACATAATCACTAATCCATACAGGAACAGATTCTCCTGTAAACGGATTTACTGCATACGAACCACTAAACACACCCGTTACACGACGGTCTGCAATACGCTCACGTTCTGTACGCTTCTTTGTACGGTCCAGATAAGCCTCAACTTCTGCACGCTGTGCTTCGGTTGTCAGCATCGGCACCAGTTCACTTTCAGGTGCAAGTACCATGAACGTCACACCGAACATCGTATCGGCACGCGTAGTAAAGATAGTAAATTCCAAATCGCTGTCTTTTACCTTGAAACGTACTTCAGTACCTTCTGAACGGCCAATCCAGTTACGCTGAGTCTCTTTCAAAGAATCTGTCCAGTCTACCGTTTCCAGTCCGTCAAGCAAACGCTGTGCATAAGCAGACACACGCAAACACCACTGGCGCATCTTTTTCTGTACCACCGGATGTCCACCACGTTCAGATACCCCGTCTACAACTTCATCGTTTGCCAATACCGTACCCAATGCCGGACACCAGTTTACCATGGTCTCTCCTAAGTAAGCAATACGGTAGTTCATCAGAATTTCCTGCTGTTCCTTTTCTGTCTTAGCTTTCCATTCTTCTGCAGTAAAATTCAGTTCTTCGCTGCATGCTACATCCAACCCCTTTGTTCCTTCAGCCTCAAAATGAGCAATCAGTTTGCTGATAGGCTGTGCTTTCTGGCATGAATTGCAATAGAAGCTGTTGAACATTTTCTGGAAAGCCCACTGTGTCCAGTGATAATATCCAGGTTCGCACGTACGTACTTCACGATCCCAGTCGAACGAAAAGCCAATCTTGTCCAACTGCTCGCGATAGCGTGCAATGTTAGCTGCGGTAGTAACGGCCGGATGCTGGCCCGTTTGAATGGCATAATGTTCAGCTGGCAAACCGTATGCATCATATCCCATCGGATTCAACACATTGAATCCTTGCAATCGTTTGTAACGTGCATAAATATCGCTGGCAATGTATCCCAGCGGATGACCTACGTGAAGTCCCGCTCCCGACGGATAAGGGAACATGTTCAACACGTAGAACTTTTTCTTGGATTCATCTTCGACAACTTTATAGGTCTTGCGTTCCACCCATCTCTGCTGCCACTTCTTCTCAATTTCTCTGAAATTATATTCCATAGCGAAATATTATATGATTGATTATTACGTATTTCTCCAATTTCTCCGCAAATATAGTAAGAGTTCAGGAATAAATAAGGATAGTTTCGAACGAAAAGTTTATCTTTGCTTGATAAATGAGAACCTAATCTTAGAAATCTATGCACATCCGTAAATTCTTTCTGCTCGCTACTATCCTCTGTAGTGTATGCAGTCTCAACGCACAGCGACATGAACAACTCTTGGAAACCGGCTGGAAATTCCACAAAGGAGAAGCCAATGGAGCTGAAACTATTTCATTTAATGATTCTCAATGGGAATCTGTCTGTATTCCACATGACTGGGCTATTTATGGACCGTTTGACCGTAATAACGATTTACAAAATGTAGCCATTACTCAGAACTTAGAGAAACAGGCATCTGTCAAGACCGGACGTACTGGAGGACTTCCTTATGTGGGAGTGGGATGGTATCGCACCCGTTTCGATGCAGACCCTGATAAAAAGACAACACTGGTTTTTGACGGAGCTATGAGCGAAGCACGCGTGTATGTCAATGGAAAAGAGGCCTGCTTCTGGCCTTTCGGTTACAATTCCTTCCATTGTGACATTACTGAGCTTCTGCACAAAGAAGGAAAAGACAATGTATTGGCTGTACGCCTGGAAAACCGTCCTCAATCTTCCCGCTGGTACCCGGGAGCCGGACTTTACCGGAATGTCCATCTGATTACTGCAGAAAAAATACATGTACCGGTATGGGGTACACAGATTACCACCCCACACGTTGCTAATGACTATGCTTCGGTTTGCCTTCGTACCTCTTTACAGAATGCAGGAAAAGAAGAAATTACCATAGAAACAGAAATTCTAGACCCGAACGGAAAAAGAGTTTCTTTCAAGAAAAACAGCGGACGTATCAATCACGGGCAACCGTTTACACAAAATTTTATTGTAGAAAACCCGCAATTGTGGTCGCCCGAAACACCGTTCTTATATCAGGCCGTATCTAAAATCTATGCCAACGAAAAACTTACAGATACTTATACCACCCGCTTTGGTATCCGTTCCATCGAATTTGTGGCCGACAAGGGATTTTTCCTGAACGGCCAGCACCGTAAATTCCAGGGAGTGTGCAACCACCACGATTTAGGTCCTTTGGGAGCTGCCATCAACGTATCTGCGCTACGCCACCAGCTTACGCTATTGAAAGACATGGGTTGCGATGCCATTCGTACTGCACACAACATGCCGGCACCAGAACTTGTCAGACTCTGCGATGAAATGGGATTCATGATGATGATTGAACCTTTCGATGAATGGGACATTGCCAAGTGTGAAAACGGATACCACCGCTATTTCAACGAATGGGCTGAGAAAGACATGGTAAACATGCTACGGCAATACCGGAACAATCCCTGTGTAGTGATGTGGAGCATCGGTAATGAAGTGCCCACCCAATGCAGCAGTGAAGGATACAAAGTAGCCAAGTTCCTGCAAGATATTTGCCATCGGGAAGACCCTACCCGTCCGGTTACCTGCGGCATGGACCAGGTTAGTTGCGTACTCGACAACGGATTTGCGGCTATGCTCGACATTCCGGGATTCAATTATCGCGCACACCGTTATGAAGAAGCCTACCAACGATTACCCCAGAACCTTGTGTTAGGCTCAGAAACCTCTTCTACCGTCAGCTCACGCGGTGTATATAAATTCCCGGCAGAACGTAAAGCCGATGCCAAATACGAAGACCATCAGTCTTCTTCTTACGACCTGGAATACTGCTCCTGGTCTAACATTCCCGATATAGATTTCGCCCTGGCCGATGACCACCAATGGACTTTAGGTCAATTTGTCTGGACAGGTTTTGATTACCTTGGCGAACCCAGTCCATACGATACGGATGCATGGCCCAACCACAGCTCCATGTTCGGTATTATTGACTTAGCTTCTTTGCCAAAGGACCGGTACTATTTATACCGCAGCGTATGGAACAAGCAAGCTGAAACACTTCATATTCTCCCTCATTGGAACTGGGAAGGCAGAGAAGGAAAAGAAGTACCCGTATTTGTCTATACCAACTATCCGACAGCCGAACTTTTCATCAACGGAAAAAGTTATGGGAAACAGACGAAGAACAACCAAAGCGTAGAGAACCGTTATCGCCTGATGTGGCACAACGCCATTTACGAACCGGGAGAAGTAAAAGTTATGGCATACGATGAACACGGTACGGCTAAAGCAGAAAAAATAATCCGTACAGCTGGGAAACCGCATCACATCGAATTGGTTTCTTCACGCCAGTCGCTCACAGCCGACGGAAAAGACTTGGCATACGTAACCGTACGTGTTGTAGACAAAGACGGAAATCTCTGCCCCACAGATATGCGCTTGGTGAAGTTTAAAGTGAAAGGAGCCGGAAACTACAAAGCCTCAGCCAATGGAGATCCGACTTGTCTGGATTTGTTCCACCTGCCTCAGATGCACGCCTTCAACGGCATGCTGACGGCAATTGTGCAATCAGGAAAAGAAGCAGGTACCCTTGAGTTACAAGTCACTGCAAAAGGCCTGAAATCAGGAAAGATACAAATCGAAGTAAAATAACCCTCAAGACAACAGCGGGGAAAAGCAGGCATGAAGTGCCTGCTTTTCCCCGCTTATATTTTTCCACAGCTTGCTATCTGTTCAGGTTTTCCTTAAATTCAACTTCTACAATACGAAGTTCATGATTGGTTTTATCTCCATCTTTCGCCTTAAACAAATCTAATTCATTGGCTACTGGAGCAGCCACTTCCACAATCTGTCCAAAGGCATCATCCTCTTTACTTGAACCCTTCAACCGGATAGTTATTTCAGAAGCAGGAATCGGTTTCACTTTCAGATGAACGTAACCCAGACTTTTTTCAGTTTCTCCGCTCCAAATCAGTTCATCGCCCGCATAAATTTCCAAAGGATAACTGCGCATACGCCATCCTGTAAGTTTCATACATATCTCATCCACACGCGCTACCCTTTCAAGGTGATATTTAATCCATGCAGTAGAAGCCTTCCCATCATTTTTCCATTCACTCAATTCATTGTCATCAAAACTCTTACAAGCTTCTTCCGTATTTATTCCGGCCTCTGCAGAAAGTACAGCCACATCCACCGCACGCTCTACATAAGAAGGAGATAAAGGTGTTTCTCCACGATCTAAACTTCCTTCCAAATCGTCTCCAGGAATATATGTACTCAGTCCATTTTGTACTTCTACAGGAGAAGAAACCAGTTCCAATGAAGCGGAAGCCAATCCTTCTGCTTCAGCTCGTACAACTACCTTCCCTGCTGTAACAGACGAGCGCAATAACGCACGGTTCACCCCACATTCCACGGGAAGTTTTTCCGACAAGATATAATTATCTGGGCCTTGCGCTATACCTCCTCGCCATTCTGCCGGACCTTCTACCGTAAAATGAATTAAATTATTCGCCAGCGGACAACGATTTCCTTCTGCATCAGCGACCTCCACTTGCAACAACACCAAATCGGCTCCATCGGCTTTCCATCCTTTCGGATTCTGAATGGCAGATAATTTCAATTTAGCAGGTTTACCTGCGGTTCTTAACTGCATGCGCGCAACTTCTTTTCCGTCATTATATCCCACTGCTTCCAAGACTCCAAGAGTGAATGCGATTTTATCAAAAGTAAACAAGAAATGATAGTCACGCTGAGCCTGCCCCATTATTTTTCCGTTTAAAAATAACGCCACACTATCCGTATTAGAAACTACATACACAGGCTTGACCACTCCCGGTTCATAATTCCAGTGTCCTACGATATGCAAACGAGGATTTTCCGTATCTACCCATCCGTCCCACATCACCTGATGAGCGAAATAAGAATCTTTCGGAATACGCATAGGATCTGTATCTCCACTACGCCTATAATTTTCTACTCCACGGAAATGAGTATTTGTATCTGAAAAAATAATCTTAGCGCCGCCAGAACTTACCCTTTTACCTGTACCCGGACGTTCACGCCAGTAATCAAACCAACGAATTACATTCTCGATGGTGAAAGAGTCCTGATTACGATTGTAGACACTGGCATCTGCCTGTTTTTTCGTTTTTCCGGTAGCTGCAGAATGATAAGCACTGTTTCCTTCACCATCTTTATGATATGGATAAGAGTAATTATCCCAATACTTGCGTAAGCCTTCATCACGGCAATACTCCATAGCCCACATAGGGTGATGCGCACTTTTATTAATATACAACATCTCTCCCCCATACTCGGCATCACGAATATCTAGCATCTCACGAGAACCGATTGCACGACCACCATGATAATCAAACTCATCACGTATCTTCTTCATCTCCAGCATGTGTTCACGGCTGATTGATTCATTGCCACATTCATAAAAAAGGATACTCGGATTGTTGCGGTTATAGATAATCGCATCTCTCATTACCAGTTTACGCTGCTCCCACTGACGTCCTTTGCAGTCTTTTTCTGCATCTCCTGCCGGCATGGCCTGAATCAAACCGACACGGTCGCATGACTCTACATCCTGCTTCCAGGGAGTTACATGCATCCAACGTACCAAATTAGCATTGGCTTTCACCATGAGACCATTGCTGTAATCACTCAACCAGGCAGGCACCGACATTCCCACAGCAGGCCATTCATTACTTGTTCGCTGGGCAAATCCCTTCAACTGAATCACCCGGTCGTTTAACCATACTTTTCCATCGGCAAATCGTGTTTTTCGGAAACCTGTACGCGTAATTACTTCATCCGTTTTCTTTCCCTCTATGCACAAAGCTGTCTTTACCGTATACAGATAGCCATAACCCCAGCTCCAGAAATGTAAGCCTTCCACTTCACTTTCAGCCGAAAGTACTACTTTTTCTCCTGGATTAATTTTCTTCTCCTCACCACGGAATGACTTTACAAGCTTCCCGTCACGGTCAAAAAGCTCCACCAAATAACCAACCGTCTGGCTTTTCTTTGTTTCATTTTTCACTTCCGATTCGGCATGAATTCGAGCTTTACGAGCACGTACCTGAATATCTTCCGCGTAAATATAGACACCTGTCGTTTGCAGGTTACTATATAAAGGTAAGGTCTGGTATAACTTATCCGTCACATGTAACCACACATTCTTGGGTAAACCTCCGTAATTTGCATTAAAATTACGGTTACTCCACTGATACTTCACGCCAGTAGCCTTCTCTGCATAGTCCCAATTGTTGTCAATACGTGCAGCAATAACATTTTCTTTACCCGGCTTTACAAATGCAGTAAGGTCGAAACCAAAAGCCATCACTCCATTTTCATGCTGACCGACCAAGTGACCGTTCACATACAGATCAATTCCTTGTCGTGCTCCTTCAAATTCGATGAACACCTTTCGTCCTTTGGCGTCAGCAGGTAAACGAAAATGTTTCCGATACCACACAATTGTATCAGTAAGATCCTTGATATTCAGTTTGAAAGCCTCATCCTCATTGAATGCATGAGGAAGTGTAACCGACTTCCATTCCGTATCAGAATAACTCACACTCTCTGCCTGAGCTATATCACCGACTTTTAGCTTCCAGCCACTGTTGAAATTATATTTTTCACGTCCTGCGGCATGAATGCTGCTTATAACCATCAGCAGACATAAACTTATCCATAAAAATCTCAGTCTCATACTATCTAAATATTTTGTGTAAAAATACATTATCTCTTGTAAGAATACATGGAAAAATAAAGATTATAACTGGAATTATTGGTACATAAACAAATAACTTTTATCAGAGTAAGATAAATACGGACGGTAGTACTGGACAGTTCTCTTTTTTCTAGAAAATTCTGATATTGATGAATATGAGATGGTCTGATTGGTTCAAGCGGTATATTATGTTCTTTTTTTAAAATCGATTAAAATGTGAAATTGCCGTTTTATATAGTTTTAATGATAAGATTTAAATGGATGAAAATTTACATAAAGAAAAAGATTCTTATTGATAGTTTATTTTGTTCTAATCATTTTTTCAGAACTACTTTGCAAAAACTCTGTTTCACAGTGTGG
>OHSG01001136.1_pt1 | contig 10911 bp, 10 predicted proteins | sample 1578601 | NCBI WGS metagenome assembly OHSG01 (sample SAMEA3879534, study PRJEB24766) | human gut metagenome | biome: human-associated habitat; feature: feces | place: USA | collected 1985/1987
ACTATGTCGCGGCATGGTATTTTAAGGCTGCAAAAATGATGGAGGGTTCAGAGGTTAGAACGGCATTTGTTTCTACTAATTCCATTACACAGGGAGAGCAGGTGTCTTATGTTTGGACTGAACTATATAAACAGTTTAATATTCATATAGATTTTGCACACAGGACATTTGTATGGGGAAGTGAGGCAAAATTAAAAGCGGCGGTTCATTGCGTTATTATAGGTTTTAGCACATCAATGTCAAAGGGAAAATGTCGTTTGTATGATAATGGAGCGGTTGAAGAAACGGTACAAATTAGTCCGTACCTAATAGATGCTCCGATTACTTTTATTAACAGTCGTACTAATCCATTATGTAATGTCCCTAAGATAACAAATGGAAATAAACCAGTGGATGGGGGATATTTGTTTTTGTCACCAGACGAAAAAGATGAACTCATACAAAATGAGCCAGAATCTAAAAAGTTCGTTCGCAGGGTTTATGGAGCAGAGGAATTTATAAATTCTAAAGAGAGATATTGCTTATGGTTGAGAGATATTTCTCCAAAAGAATTAAACAAGTTGCCGATGATAAAAAAGCGTGTTCAACAGGTTCGTGAATTTCGATTGAAAAGCACAAAAGCTGTTACTGTAAAAAGTGCGGATTCACCAACATTGTTTCAACAAATTAGACAGCCAGATGAACCATATATAATTGTACCAAGGGTATCATCGGAAAATAGAAGATATATACCGATGGGATATGAATCGCCAGAAACGATTATAACGGATTCTGTCCAGTGTATTCCAAACGCTGATTTGTATACATTTGGAATTATTACCTCTAACGTACACATGGCATGGACGAGAGTAGTGTGTGGTAGATTAAAGAGTGACTATAGATATTCTGCAAAAATCGTATATAACAATTTTCCATGGCCGGAGCCAACAGAACAGCAGAAACAGAAAATCGAAGAAACAGCACATAGAATTTTGGATGCCAGAGCACTTTTCCCAGACAGTAGTCTCGCAGATATGTATGATCCGTTGACCATGCCAACAGAATTACGTAGAGCGCATATCGCAAATGATAAAGCAGTTATGGCAGCATACGGGTTTGGAACAAAGATGACTGAGGCTGAATGTGTAGCTGAGTTGATGAAACTCTATCAGAGAATGGTAAAAGAAAATTAAGGGGCAGTACAAAATGAAAAATTGTTTTTATTACTGACAAGTGTTCTTTTGATAGGTCTGACTGCTTGTGGAAATAAAGAGCCGGAGTATTCATTGGAATTTATTGAAGGGAAAACAGTGACGATTGAGGATAACGAGTATGTTGGAGCATTCTTCAATTTTACGAATAATGGTGATGCAACTACATATTGTCCAAATGATAATGAAATGAAAATTGGCTTTGAAACATCAAAACTGGTTAATCTGCAATCGAAAGGAATTATTTATTTGTTAGAAAGTAAAATTCGTTCAGACAATAGTTCTACAGCATTGCTTGGATTTGACAATTACAGTTTGGAACATTTAATGCCAAAGAAATGGAGAAATAATTGGGGGGCTTGTGCGACAGAAGATGATGCAAAAAAGAGAGATTCTCTATTACTGACATTGGGGAATTTGGCGATTATTCCGCAAACTTTAAATGCATCTATACGTGATGCTGCATGGAATGTAAAAAAGGCGGGAAAGGGACAAAATAAACCAGGTTTACTTTTGTGTGCGAGCGGACTTTATACATTACATGACGTACTTCAAAAAAATGATTGGAACGAACATGAAATAGAAAATCGTGCAGAATGGCTCTTAGCTAATGCACAGAATATTTGGAAAATATAGAATATTTCAAATCCATAAAAGCTGAATGAAAACCAATATGGGAATTTTACAGGTGGTACAAAATTTGTAAAATTTTCATATTGGTTTTTTGTGATTTGTAAAAAATCATAAATTTGGATACTGAGTAAGGTTTTGGATTTTTATTTTTTATGTATTTTTCAATTTTGGATAAGGCTCCGAAATTGGCAATTTTGCGGAAGTGTATCCACACTTCCTGTCCTTGCTGTTTTTAAAATCACATAGTGATTTCACAGGGATATAGAGATATTTAGTCTATTTTATATCCCTGTGTTGTGACCGGAAAAATTCGGGGAACCAAGTGTATATTTATGCTGAATGTGAGGGACTGGGGAGCACAATCCTCAGCAAGAATCCTACGTCCGGAAAATATCATATTGCTAAAATAGCGATATGGTATTACCGGGGTGGATCTTGCTCTAGTGTGTACTGAGACCTCGGCATAAATAGAAAAATGGGTTTGGGGAATCCCCAGCAAGATAAAAACCTGATGAAAGAACATTTGTCGGAAAGACAATATTGTTAAACACAGGTGGATCTTGCTCTGGGGTAAGAAAGAAGTATCTTTATATTATCAAAATGATATTTGGAGTTTATGTTGTTGGAAAGTCGTAAGCAGGAAGATAACTTCCAGTTGTCGGTGCAAATATAATGAATAAAAGTGTCCAGTACATTTTTTGTGATGGGTATTTTGGTGGAATCCACTTTTATTTATTTTTGAATAATAAAATTTTGAATCTGCAGCCGATAGAAGCAGATGGTTATAAAAAGCTTTTGATAACTATGAGTGCAAAAACAGATAGCTGCGAAAACTTATTATGAGCTAATAGCAAAATTTGATATTTTGTGATATTGAGGGTATGGGGAATCGTAATCTCCATTAAGTTCGTCAGAGAATCATAATCCAGAAATGGGATTTTGAGTTACTCTAGGCGATACTTGCTTTAGAAAATGATTTGCCATAATGAGTTAGAACATGGGAGGAGGAAGCGTTAAAAAAAGAGAGAGTCATAAGCAACTCTCTCTGTGATAAAATTAAAAAGTTATAGTATCAGTGATTCGGTAAGATTACAAAAATCCTTAACAGGAATATTTTCTTTAAGTGGTAAAGCTGTCTCTAAAAAGGTTTCGTCTGCAAATCTTTCGAGTTCAGAATCAAAATGTATAATTGAAGCATTTGTATTTAATTGGTATGGTGGAATTGTAACAAAATAATCATAATCTTCGTAAGAAGGAGTGGCGCAAGAAACTTTAATTTTTCCGTCCAATTTCAATTTTGCAAATTCTCCATAAATGGCAGTTAAGGCTTTTTTTCTTTCTTCATCAGAAGTAATTCTATCTACATATCTAATATACCAATAATCTATATTTCCCTCTTTTAATTCAATTAAATAATCGTATGATCTGGGCGTTCCAGATTTTATTGTCCATTCAACTTTATGCAGACTTGTCATCATGGAAAGTCCACGCATTAAAGTAGAAAAAAACTTTTCATGCACCTGAACAGTAGAGAGATCCAGAGAAAATCCATTGTCTGCAATTATCTTTTTTCGTTCCCGTATTTTCTTAGAAGAATATCCCGTTGCATCATATAATTCTTGGATAAGTTCTGGATCATCAATGGCTTTTGCAATTTTATCAATAGTGCTTTTATATGGTCTTCCAGATCGGGCACCGTTGAGCATTCGTGAAATGGTTGCATTATTTAAGCCTGTTTGTTCAGATAATTCTTTTTGTGTTTTTTTCTGTAAAATGATTTGAAGTATATTGATGAATCTTTCCTGATCGTAAACGCTGTCAGGATTTATTAGTGTGCCTGAATTTGATATAAATTCGTTCATTCAAATCTCCTCTTGACTTCTTTGACTTTGTATAAATTGACTTCTTGTATTTTATCTTATCAATTATATCCCTAAAAATCAATTTAAAACATAAAGAAATCAAAAAATGCTTTATTGATATTCTTGCAAAAGTCAAAGAAGTCAAAAACGTAATTGACATTTTGATATCTTTGTGTATAATGTAAATCAAGAAGTCAAAGAAGTCAAATGAATCAAAAAGAAAGGAAGGAGGGCTGTGGATTGAAATATAGGGTTGTTTCGATTTTGAAAGATAATAGACCACGTTTTTTGATTATTTCTGATATTGAAGAAATTGAAATCCTTCCATCAAAGTATTTGAAGCATCTGGATCAGATTAATGCTTCTCCGAATACTGTAAAATCCGCAGCTTTCGCACTTTCATATTATTACAATTTTCTGCAGGAGCAAACGATAGGATTGGATGAGATTACATTGCTATCCTATTCAGAGCAGAATAAACATTTTATTGATTTCTTGTATTGGGTTAAGAGTGGAAAGCATACTGAGCATAACACACAGACGAGCAATAAGACCTGCAATATGTATCTTGGTGCAGTCTTCAGATACTACCAGTTTTTGGCACTGGAAGATGTTTTGCCAATGCTTAAAGTCTTACGAGTAAAAAAAGTATCGTATTTTGACAGTATGGGAGTAAATCATCAAAATGCAGTGAATTCGTTTAAAGGTTTCTTCAAAGAAGAAGAACCTAATCTGGAAGAAATAACATCCGAAGAAATACAGGAACTGATAAATGCCTGTACGAATGATAGAGATCGATTGCTGATAGCAATGATGGCAGAAACCGGTCTTAGATTAGGGGAAATTCTGGGAATCCATTATACCGAAGATATTGATTTTGAAAGAAGGACGGTTCGGGTAAGGTATCGTGAATCCAATACCAACTTGGCAAGAGCAAAAAATGCAGAATATAGAATGGCTTTGTTAAGTAATACAACTTTTGAGTTCTTGGTTAAGTACATTTCTGATAACCGAAAAAGTTTGATGAACTCGGAGTATCTATTTACAAAATTGACAGGAAAAAACAAAGGAGAGCCATTAGATGCGGATTCTGTGTATAGCATGTTGAAAAGGCTATCCAAAAAAACGGATATCAATTCCCATCCGCATCAGCTCCGACACTATTTTGCGGAGAAAAGAAGAAAAGAAGGATGGGATTTGAATGACATTCGTTTTGCCCTGGGGCATAAGAAAGTCGAAACTACCATTAAATACTTGGGTGAAAATAATGAACGATTGATAGAAGCGACAGATCAATACTACTCAAATAATGAAGATTTATACCAAATTGCAGATTTTCTGTAAAAGGAAGGAGGGATTACCTTGGCAGTATTAAAAATTGTTCCGAAGTTATATCAGGAAAAAATATCTGAGAAATTAAAGGAAGAAATATCTTTAGTTACAAATGGAGAAGCAAAATACTATAACCGGTTATACAAATTTTTTCAGTATACCGATATACAGTGTACTGCAGATATTAACTATGAAACGAGAAAAATGTATATGGATTCTCTTGAAAAAGAGGATATTTCAGAAAAATATAAAGCGGAATTACTGAGCTTATTTGATCGTTTAAAAATAGAAAATATGCCGGATGTCTATTCACAAGGAAATCCCTTCTCTGTAGAACAGGAGTTTTTTAAGCAAGACAAATTGTTTTTGCTGTATGTCCCCAATAAGAAGAAAGCACAATCTTTCCGTCAGGTGGTTGATAAGAATGATTTGTTATGGGACTTAACGAGGATACATTCATCACAGTTGGTGCGACAGACAAAAATATTGCTGTGTGAAATTCTGAATATGGATAAGGTACAAAGACATCGAAGATATTTTTTAGAACCATTAAAAGCACTTATACGGTTTTGCGATAAGTACAGAATAGATGATATTGAAGAAATGGAACAGACAGACGAAAACAGATTTTATCTGTATTTAAACAAGGAGTCGGAAATTATAAAAAAACAGGCTTCTAAGATTGTTGAGTTTGCGAGAAGAACATTATTTCTAACAGATTCAGAGACAAATTGGCAAGCGTGTATCTGGTATATGGATAGGTTTCAGTTTGATAAATCAAGAATCAATGCCAGTTCACCTGTTAAAAGCCTTTCATTTATTAATATTTACGAAAAAGAAAATCGTTGGTATTTACAATTATACGCAAAATATTTGGTCGGGATATCTGATCTGTCTTTATCAAATATCCGAAATACAATAAGTTTTATTTCACAATTTTTAAAATATCTGGATGGACAGAGTAAGAGAGTAACTGAACTGGAGATACAAGATATAGAGGATTATGTGTCTGTTTTGGATGAGTCCGATATTAAGTATTCCACTTTTAACCGATATATCACACATATGCATACATTTCTACAGTTTTTGAAAATGAAAAATATTGAAGTGTTGAAGTTTTATCCGGAACGATTTTTAAAAAAAGGTTTTTCAGAACACAATGAAAGAAGTGTTCCAGAAAAAACAATTGCTCATCTGATTAAGGAGCTGCCAACATTCCCAGAGCATTTACAGTTGATGTATTTGATTTTGTTTTGCACAGGAATTAGGAAAAGCGAGGTTTGTACAATAAAATCGGGAGCCTTTTATTCACAAGGCAATGAGAATTGGATGCGCATATATCAAAGCAAAATGCGGAGGGAAAAAGTCATTCCTGTTCCTAGTTTATTGGTTGGACTGGTGAGCGATTATGAAAAAAAGTACGGAATAAAAAATGGGGAGTATTTGTTCAAAAATAAAAAAGGTGGTGCATTTTGTGGACAGACATTTTCAAATCAAATGATTCGGGAGTGTAAAGCTCATGGGATTGACTGTGGAGATTATATCTTTAGAGCACACGATTACAGACATAACCTTGCAACTTCAATGTACGGAAAGGGAGTTTCTATACAAGGGGTACGAGATTATCTGGGACATTCAAGTGAGAATATGACAAAACAGTATATTGATTTCATGCCGGAACGTATTGTATCGGCTGAAGATAAATATTTTTCTAGAAATCAGTCATTTAAATTGAAAGGAGCAGAAGATGATGAAAGGTAATATTAATTTGATTTCTTATGGCTGTTATCAACAAGCTACAGAAAAACAGTTGGCTGGTCTGAAATGGAAGGAAAACAGGGTGTACTACATATCAGAGATCCATAATGAAAAGATACAGGATGAGATTTATGGGTATATCGACGATAGATGTAGACGTTTATCATTATCAACGGTAGTAAATGATATTTACAGATTTGATCTGTTGAAAGAATTTCTGAATGAGAAGTGTACAAGTTGTAGCAGCATCACTGATAAAAAATGGGAAGAACTGGAGAGAAGTTATAAAGCATTTTTATATAAAAAAGGATTGGCGCTGTACGTTAGAAGAAATAGACCGGATAGGCGGAATGTTGAGCAGCAAAGTAGCGCTCAGGTTTCTTTTCTGAAAATGTATTATGAGTATGTTGTGAAGTGTAAAACAGCAGATATTCCAGAAAATAAAAAAGATGTATGGGATATGAGAAAGTTGGATATTGTGCCAAGGAGTAATCCGATTCGTGGAAGATATAGATTAGATTTTCGTGAGATCAGGCAGAAAGAATTTAAAGAGATAATAAAGAGAATATTGTATAGCCACTGCCAGACAAAAGCAATGGGTAGTATAAAAGGTGAATTGCGTGGATTCCGTCGGTTTGCTAGCTTCATGTATGATCGGTTTCCAGAAGTAAAGCATTTTACAGAAATTAGCAGGGATATGATAGAAGATTATTTGGTTTATATAAAAACAGACACCGGTCTTACATCAGTCAGTTACACGACAGAACTGTCGGTTTTGGATAATCTGCTGGATGAAATTGGGCGGGAACTGGAAATAGAAAACTTATGTAATCTTTTTCTGTCCAGTGATTGCAGAGCATATGACAACGCTTTGCCAGAAGCGTATTCAGATGCAGAAATCAGGAGATTTAATAGTGCATTAACAAAATTAAAGCCCCAGTTAGGCAGATGTTTAATAATACATCAAATGCTTGGTACAAGAATAGAGGATACGTTGACCTTGCGAAGGGATTGCTTATCTGAGAAATCGGGGCATTATTTTATAACTATTCTCCAGCAGAAAACAAGGAAATACAAAAGACCAGTCAGCGATCAGCTGGCAGAATTGATTAGAAAAGCAATAGAAGTTTCAGAAAAGGAGCATCCAGATTCAGAATATATTTTTCTGCAAGATAATGGAAAATTATATACAGATTCAATGCTGAAATATCATGTAAATATCATGATTTATGAAAATGATATCAGGGATGATAATGGAAATTATTTTGAGTTTCGTACACATCGTTTTAGACATACTTTTGGAGTAAAACTTACAGAAATGAAATTAGATGATGATAGCATTGCAAGGCTGTTGGGACATAAGGATACACGAACCATACCACATTATCGGCGGTTAAGAAACGAAGCATTAGCGGAGGATACAAAGGCTGTACGAGATGAAATGAATGAATTATTAGCACAATACAGGAGGGAAAAGGATAATGCAGAAACACGATAAAATGGTAGCACTGGCAAAAGAAAAAAGTGCGGAAATGACGGAAACAGCAATAACAGCTATTGAAACAATGTATAGAAAAAATATAAAAATTTCAGTTGCTGAACTTACAAAACTAACAGGACTTTCCAGAGGTTTTTTCTATAATAATCCGAATGTGAAACAGGTCATGATGGAATTGAAGGAAAAACAACAGGGAATGATATTGCGAAATCCTAAAAGCGATGCTATTGCAAAAGCACAGGAAGCACGGATTAAGAGTTTAGAACAGAAATTATCCGATAGTGTTCCAAAAAACGAATATGAAAGTCTTCAGAAAAAATATGAAGAATTACAGGTGAAATATAGTCAAATGAAAAAGGGAACACTGTTGAAGATGTACGACCAATTATAGGAAGAAAAGGAGAATATTTTATGCAGAACGAAATTTATGATGAGAAAAATGGACTTACTTATATGTTATGTGGAGATTATTATTTGCCGGAATTGGCACTTACAGATATCGAACCAACTTATGGGAAATATGGGATGCTTCGTAAAAGCTATTTACAGGAACACAGAAAGGCAAAATATCAAATATTGTTGTTACAAGGAAAACTTGTTGAGCATTTGAATCAGATTGATGCAGAAGCAAGGGATAGGGAAGAACAATTAGTAAAACAGATGATGGAGAAACAAGGAATTACAGAGAAATTAAAAAGGCAGGACAACATGGAATGGACAAGGAGGATGAATACCATTTGCCATGATGCAGAAGAGATGATTTTGACGGAAATGATATACACGAAAGGATAATGAACTGCATTGGATAGCAAGAATTTTGCAGTCCGGATAGCAAAAAAATGGAAGTCCGGATGGCAAGAATCTTGCTGTCCGGAAAGATAAAAAAGTGAGGGATTAAAAATGTTGGTTAAGTATATAATAAAAGTGTTTTTATATTTAATTCTTGCAGTAATGACATTGATTCGCTGGTTATTAAAAATTCCGATGATGTTGGGAAATATTTTGCTTTACTTTTTATCAATTATATTTATTCTGACAGGTGTTTTGAGTTATGGATTTGCATTGGAATCTGCAAGAGAATGTGGTCGAATGATAATAATTGGGATGGCATTTGGTGCAATACCAGACTTTGTCCCATTTTTGGGAAAAAGTTTAGAGACATTGGTTGCCAAACTGTTGAGTATGACAATTGAATGAGATAGTCGATATGATAGAGGGCTGTGAAAGGCTCTCTTTTCTTTTTGTAACTGTGGAATGGCAAGATAACAACGTTATATACAGTGTATATTAAGTACAGATATTGTATTTCTGCATGATGGGAACATAGGGAGTCCATATAAAGGCACTAAATACCGGTCATGACGGAAGTTTGAGCACGGGACATGCCAACAGTGCAGCAGATATGATAGCCCGTCTGGAAACAATGGTACTCATGGGGATGGAGCTTCCGCTTGCAGCGATCCGCAGGCAGATCGCCGGTGGTGTGGATCTGATCGTTCATCTGGGAAGATTACCGGATAAAAGCCGCAGGGTATTGGAAATTACAGAGGTATGTGGAGTGGAAAATGGCGAGATTCAGATTTCTCCGATTTATCAGCTGGAAGGAACCGAGGGCAGCTGGAAGTGGAAGCACTGTGGCATATTAAAGAATCGTAAAAAACTGGAGATGGCAGGACTTGCCCGGGAGAAGGGAGAGATAGAAGATGGATTATCGCGTGTATCATCTGAGCCGGAAGGAAGTTTGTAAAAGCATTACTTTGGCGGGGCTGCTGACAGTGGCAATTGCGTATTTATTTTATGCCAGCTGGCTGGGGATAGTATTTTTTCCTGTTTTTATCTGGTTTTTCATGAAGCGTCAGAAAAAAGCAGGGAGAGAACAAATGCAGATACAGCTTGCAAGGGAATTTATGGATACCCTTCGGAGTATCAGTGCAGCTTTGCTTGCTGGTTTTTCTATAGAAAATGCGTGGAAAGAGGCAGAAAAAGAAATACTCGCATTATATGGGAAAAAATCCTATATGTATCAGGAGGTAAAGGAGATGAATTGTTCCATCAGTCTCAATCAGCCATTGGAGGCATTACTTGCGGACTTTTCTGCGCGAAGCGGAAATATGGATATTGCAGGTTTTTCGGAAGTTTTTTCGTTCGCAAAACGCAGCGGTGGAAATTTTGTGACAATTATTGATGCGACATCCCGGCACATGCGGGTACGCCATGAAACAGAGAGGGAGATTCAGGTACAGATTGCTTCCAGAAAGATGGAACAGAAAGTAATGAATGTGATACCTGTATTCATATTGGCATATCTGAAAGTGACATCCATGGATTTCCTGAATGTTTTATATGGAAATGTGGCAGGGGCATTGTTTATGACAGCATGCCTTGCAGCTTATGGTGGGGCGATTGTACTGGCAGAGAAAATAATGACAATACACATGTAGAGGGGGAAGCGTGAGAAGGAAAAAAATCATAGAGGTAGCGGTTGTTTGTATTCTGTTATTGTTGCTTGGAGCATATATGGAATTTTCCAGTCGCAGTATGGATGATAAAAACAGGATTATCCGAGGCAGCCCGGGCAGTGGGAGACAGGAAGTGGAACTTACGTTGAATGCGGGAGAACAATTGAAAGATTATGATT
>OHSG01001138.1_pt1 | contig 10893 bp, 10 predicted proteins | sample 1578601 | NCBI WGS metagenome assembly OHSG01 (sample SAMEA3879534, study PRJEB24766) | human gut metagenome | biome: human-associated habitat; feature: feces | place: USA | collected 1985/1987
TGTTCTTGTTGTTGGGCAGAACGAACACGGTCTTGGCCGGCACGCTCTGGATGGCTGCCAGAATGTCCTCGGTGGAGGGGTTCATGGTCTGGCCGCCGGAGACCACGGCGTCCGCAGCCAGGTCGGTGAACACGGACTTCAGGCCCTCACCGGCAGCCACGGCCACAAAGCCGTAGTCACGGCTGGGGTCCACAGCAGCGTAGACGAATTCGCTGGCCTGAGAGGGAGCCTTCTCGGCAGAAGCCTGCTTTTCAAGGCTCTTGCCCTGCTTCTGGCGGGCCAGGAACTGCTCGTGCATATTCTCGATCTTGAAGTTGGTCAGGTAGCCGTACTTGATGGCCTCGCTCAGGATCTTGCCGGGGTCGGCAGTGTGAACGTGCAGGTTGATGACGTCATCATCCTCAATGCACACCACGCTGTCGCCGTTGGACTCTGCAAAGGCACGCATCTTGGCGGCGCTGGCACCCTCGTTCTTGTTGATGAGGAACTGGGTGCAGTAGCCGTTGGTAATGTCCTCTACCTTCATCAGGTCGTCGGTGAACACGCCCTTACCGGCATTCTCGGTGGACAGCTTTGCCTTGTTGGGGGCAGCTTCGCCGCCGGCAATAATGGCCTCGCCATGGAACACCTTGCCCATGCCCTCAAAGATGACCATAATGCCCTGACCGCCTGCGTCCACAACGCCGGCCTTCTTCAGCACGGGCAGCAGGTTGGGGGTATCCTCCAGTGCCTTCTGGCCGGCAGTCAGCACTACGTCCCACAGGGCGGGCACATCGGCGGCATCACTGGCAGCGGCTTCCTCGGAAGCAACGCGTGCCACGGTCAGGATAGTGCCCTCGGTGGGCTTCATCACGGCCTTGTAGGCACCCTCAACGCCCTTCTGCAGGGCAGCCACGATATCGGCAGCGTCAGCCTCTTTTTTGCCCTCCAAAGCCTTAGAGAAGCCGCGGAACAGCAGGCTGGTGATAACGCCGGAGTTGCCGCGCGCACCGCGCAGCATGGCAGAAGCAGCAGTCTTGGCAGCTTCGCCCACGGTGCAGCTGTCGTCCAGAGCTTCCAGCTCACGCACGGCAGCGCCCACGGTCATGCCCATGTTGGTGCCGGTGTCGCCATCCGGCACGGGGAAAACGTTCAGCTCGTCCACGCGGGAACGCTGGTTGTTGATGTTGTTGGCGCCGGAAATGATGGCGTCGCGCAGGATCTTACCAGAAATCATTGTTCTTACTCCTTAGTAACTGGCCGGAAAATCCCGGCTCGGGTTTGCAGACAAATCAGGCGATGACGTCATCCACGGACACCACCACGCGGGCGACCTTCAGCCCGGTGGCCTGCTCCACCTCGTCCTTAACGCGGTGGGAGATGCTGCGGGCGGCGGTGGAAATGTTCAGACCGTAGCTGACGGCAATGTGCAGCTCGATGACCAGACGCCCATTCTGCTGGGTCACGCGCACACCCTTTTCCGGGTAATCGGAACCGTATACCATGCTTTTCACAGCGTCAGTCATATCACGGGGAGCCATGGCAGCAACGCCGTAGCACTGTTTGGTGGCTTCACCCACCAGGGTGGAAAAATACCCATCAGTAAAGCTGACATTCCCAAGCGGGAAACGGGAAGTGATCATAGTCGCTCTGCTCCTTTATGTTATTTTTCATAAAAATACACGCAAGGGTCGGGGGCGTTGGCTGTGCAAAACGAAACTTGCCTCAGATAAACACCCACCCTATTATACAACTTTGCACCGTGGTTGTACAGTTCAAATTGTTGGATTTACTGCTTTTTGCGCTTCTTTTGCATCATTTTTGTAAAGAAAAAAGGGAGAACTGCCCTCGACAGCCCTCGCGCTGCTTTGCGCAGCGGGCGTGGTATGCTGAAGGCAGGCTGTGCAGAACCTATCAAAACGGAAAGTATGACAAATAAAGAAAAACAATCTGTGAATAAATTATAAAAGCTTCCTTGTCTGGCTTTCTTTGTCTATGAAAAAGTGCTAAAATAGAAACAAAGAAGAAAAGGGGCTGCCAGCCCCCTTTTCCCATGATACTTCCCGGAATACGCCGGACGCACGGCACATTACATAGCGCAGGCAGACCGTTCCAACAGGTATTGCCTGCAAAAAATGCGATAGGAGTTGTTGGCATGAACATTCTCTTTTTTCTTTCCCCAAAGCAGGATCTGATGTACGTTTACGATGACTTCACCCTCCGGCAGACGTTGGAAAAGTGGGAAAACAACCGCTACGCCTCCATTCCGGTGCTGAACCGCAAGGGCGAATATGTGGGCACCCTGACCGAGGGCGATATCCTGTGGGGACTGAAAAAATACCATGGTCTGGATCTGGAAGCCGCCGAGGACATCCCCATCTCAGAGTTTGCGCATAAGCGGGACTACAAGGCCGTCACGGTGACCACCAGCATGGATGAACTGGTAGAAGCTGCCATGAACCAGAACTTCGTCCCGGTGGTGGATGACCGGGGCATTTTCATCGGCATCGTGCGGCGGCAGGCCATCATCCGCTACTGCTACGATAAATCCCGCAAGATTGAAATGACACGCACCGGCCGCCCCGTAAAGGAACTGGCTGGCGTACATTAAAAACACAAAATGAGGGCGCTGCACGGTAAATGTGCAGCGCCCTTATTGCTATTTGTTACTTATTACGGATGTACTCGTCCATGGCCTTTGCAGCTGCCTTACCGGCACCCATGGCCTTGATGACGGTAGCAGCGCCGGTCACGGCGTCGCCGCCGGCGTACACGCCGTCGCGGCTGGTCTTGCCCTCGTCGCCCTCGGTCACGATGCAGCCGTGCTTGTTGGTCTCCAGACCCGGGGTGGTGGAACGGATCAGCGGGTTGGGGCTGGTGCCCAGACTCATGATCACGGTATCCACCTCCAGCTCAAACTCGCTGCCCGGCTTTTCAATGGGACGGCGGCGGCCGGAAGCGTCCGGCTCACCCAGTTCCATCTCGATGCAGGTCATGGAGTGTACAAAGCCGTCCTCGTCCGGGTGGATGGCAACAGGGTTGCACAGGGTCTTGAAGATGATGCCCTCTTCCTCGGCGTGCTCCACCTCTTCCTTACGGGCGGGCAGCTCAGCCATGCCGCGGCGGTAGACGATGTACACGCTCTCGGCACCCAGACGCAGGGCGCTGCGGGCAGCGTCCATGGCCACGTTGCCGCCGCCCACAACGGCAACCTTCTTGCCGGTGCGGATGGGGGTCTTGCTGGTGGGCAGGTAAGCCTTCATCAGGTTGGAGCGGGTCAGGAACTCGTTGGCAGAGTACACGCCCTTCAGGCTCTCGCCGGGGATGTTCATAAAGCGGGGCAGACCGGCACCGGAGCCTACGAACACAGCCTCGTAGCCGTACTCGCCCATCAGTTCGTCAATGGTCAGCACCTTGCCGATGACCATGTTGCACTCAAAATCCACGCCCATCTTCTTCAGGCCGTCGATCTCCTGCTGGACGATGGCCTTGGGCAGACGGAACTCGGGGATGCCGTACATCAGCACACCGCCTGCAACGTGCAGAGCCTCGTAAACGGTCACCTTGTAGCCCAGCTTTGCCAGATCGCCGGCGGCGGTCAGGCCGGTGCGGTGTGCACGTTCTCGCGGTGCCAGTCGGCCACAAAGCGCTCCAGACGGCCAATAGCCACCGGCTCGTTCTTGATACCGCGGGTGCACTTGCCCTCGCACTGGCTCTCCTGCGGGCAGACACGGCCGCAGACGGCAGGCAGGGAAGAGGAGCGGTTGATCACCTGATAGGCGGCCTCAAAGTCGCCCTCGGCAACATGCGCGATAAACTCCGGAATGTCGATGCCCACCGGGCAGCCGGACTGGCAGGGCTTATTTTTGCAGCCGATGCAGCGCTTGGCCTCGTTCACAGCCATCTCGGCGGTGTAGCCCAGAGCCACTTCCTTAAAGTTTTTGTTGCGGACGTTGGGGTCCTGCGTGGGCATGGGGCACTTTTTGGGATCCATATTGAAAGCCATTTTACATTCCCTCCTGAGTCTTGAACAGGTTGCAGGCTGCCTCACGGGCGTGTGCCTCAAACGGGCGGTACATGGTGCCGCGTGCCATTGCCTCGTCAAAATCCACCAGATCGCCGTCAAAGTCGGGGCCATCCACGCAGGCAAACTTGGTCTGACCGCCCACGGTCAGGCGGCAGCCGCCGCACATACCGGTGCCGTCGATCATGATGGGGTTCATGGAAACGATGCTCTTGAGGCCGTGCTTCTGGCAGGTCTTGACCACAAACTTCATCATGATCAGCGGGCCGATGGTGATGACCAGATCGTACTGGTTGCCGGCAGCTACCAGCTCGTCCAGCGCAGCGGTGACCACACCCTTGGTGCCGTAGCTGCCGTCGTCGGTCATAATGCGCAGCTCGTCGCTGCAGGCACTGAACTCATCCTCAAGGATCAGCAGATCCTTATTGCGGAAGCCGACCACGCTGTGCACCACACAGCCCTGATCGTGCAGCTCCTTGGCAATGGGCAGTGCAATGGCGCAGCCCACGCCGCCGCCGACCACGCAGACCTTCTTCTTGCCCTCGGTCTCGGTCGGACGGCCGAGCGGGCCGACAAAGTCCTGAAGGAACTCGCCTTCGGCCTTGTGTCTGAGCTTTTCGGTGGTGGCGCCGATCGTCTGTACGATGATGGTGACGGTGCCCTTCTCCCGATCGTAGTCGTGGATGGTGATGGGGATTCGTTCACCGTTTTCATCGACGCGCAGGATGATAAACTGACCGGGCTCGGCCTTCTTCGCTACCATCGGCGCCTCGATCTCGTAGAGAGTCACGGTGGGCTTGAGCGCTTCTTTTTTCACGATGCGATACATGAACGGTTTCTCCTTTTCATTCGTGATTCATCGCCCGGCCGTTCCGAAAGAACAGCGGGCGGGACTGAATAAGTATAGGGCGCACGCGGGACGTCAGCGCAGCGTGACGCTGCGGCCCTCCGTGCAGATCAGCCCCTCTTCGCGCATTTTGCGCATCTCGCGCATCATGGCGCTGCGGTCTGCGCTGATGTAATCAGCAAGCGCGCTGAGGGAAAACGGCAGGGGAAAGGTTTGGCTTCCGCACTCTTCCGACTGCTGCGAGAAAAAGCACAGCAGCTTTTCCCGGATGGAGCGGCAGGCAAGCACCTCGACCCGCCGGCTGAGGTGCAGGGATTTTTTTGACAACAGCTGAAAGAGATTCGTTACGACCTGACTGTGGCAGGCACAGGCATTTTCGCACCTCTTGGTGATCTGGTCGTAGCGCATGAAGACCACGCGGCAATCCTCGCGGCACTCGATGAGCGCGCTGCCGTCGCGAAAGCCGGTGAACGCCAGCTCTTCGCCGAAGACGCTGCCCTCCTCCAGAGATTCGAGCACGGTGCTGTTGCCGTCCGGATGCAGGCGCAAAAGCGCGGCACTTCCGGAGAGCAGCACGCCGATCATATCCTGCTGCTGACCGCAGGTGAGGATCGTCTGCCCGGAAGTGAAGCGCTGCTCATAGGCGCTGAAGCAGCGCAGCATGTTTTCGCACGACGCTTCGTCCACGCCGGAAAACAGCGCAGAATCACGGCAGTCCATCGCTCTCCCTCCTGTCGGGCGGCGCTGACTTTATCGGTGCAGCGCAGCTGTTGACCTATTTAAGTAGCATATACCAAAGCGGTGAAAAAGTAAATGCCATTTTGAAGAAAAAACGCACGAAAAAGCGCGGAAGTGCTGTAAAAAAGCACCTGCTTATTGGGCAGATGCTTTCTCTTTTGCTTTGCGCGCGTAGTCATAAAACACCTGCGCAATGGGCGATAAAATGCTGTTTTTGTGCTTGACGATATAGAGCTGGCGGCGGAAGCGCGAGTCGGGGAAGGGGAAGGCGAGAAGCTTTCCGAACTGAACATAGTCCTGCGCGGCGCTCTGCGCGATGAGACCGACGCCGAGACCCTCGCTGACCATCTGCTTGACGCTCTCGGTCGAGCGGATCTCGACCGCGGTGCGCAGCTGGGCGATGTCGATGCCGAGCTCATTTAAGAGTTCCTTGCCCGCCTGATACGTGCCGCTGCCCTTTTCGCGGCTGATGAACGTCTCTTCCTTGAGCTGTTCGATGGGGAAGGGCTTGCCCGCAAAGGCCTGATACTTTTCGGTGTTCGGCGTGATGAGCACCATCGGGTCGCTGGCAAAATCCTGATAGACGCATTTGTGGCTCGCCACCATCGTGCCGCAGAAGCCGATCTCCACGCTGCGCGTGGCGACGAGCTCTACGACCTTGGGACTGTCCTCCATCTGGATGTTGAAGGTGATATCCGGATAACGGGCGCGGAAATCCTGCAAAAGATGCGGCAGATAATACTGGCTCGGCACCGTGGAGGCGGCGATGGAGATCGTCCCCTTCATCTCCTGCGAGAAGTTGCGCAGCGCGATCGCCGCGTTTTCGCGCACTTGCAGGATCTCCTTGGCGTACTTATAGAGGAGCTTGCCTGCGTCGGAAGGGTAGGTCTCCTTCGTCGTGCGGACAATGAGCTTGATATTCAGTTTTCGCTCCAGTGCGGAGACATGCGAGCTGATGGTCGGCTGCGTCAGGTGCAGCAGCTCCGCGGCGCGGGAAAAGCTGCAATTCTCCACCACGTAGACGAACGCTTCGAGCTCCTTGATATCCATATCAATGTCCATAAAGTTCCCCCGTCTAAGCCGGCGGCGCAGGGCGTCCTGCGCTGCCGAAGTTGCGTTGTGACCGCATAAAGATTGCCGGTAATTGATTCAGTATACATAGTTTCCTGCACTTTGTCCAGAGAGACAAACAACATTTTGCAAGAATTGATGCATTATTTGCTGTCGGAATCTGCCATGCAGGAATTTGGGCAAATTACTGCTTTTCCTGCGCAAGCGCCTCCGCCAGCGCGATGGAGAGCTGGTCGGGGCAGGAGGTGTTTTTAAAGCCGCAGCGGATGCCGCGCATGCGCTCGATGGCGTCCTCTGCCTTCATGCCTTCCACCAGGCGGGAAATCCCCTGAAGGTTGCCGTTACAGCCGCCGATGACCTCAACATGCTTGATGGTGTGGTCATCATTCAACTCAATATGCATTTCCTTTGAACACACACCTTTGGTGCGGTAGTTATAAATCATTTCTATCTCTCCTTTTCTGATAGTCCACGCCTATCATAGCATGCCCGCCCCTTTTTCGCAAGGGGGAGGGCAAAAAAGGAAAGAAAAAGAAGATGCGGCAATTGAGGGTAGTATTCCGCGAACAGCTGTGCTATAATTACTCTGTTAGAATATCGCCATCATAGAAGAAAACGGAAAAAGGAGTTGTTGTTCATGTCTGTTTTAACCGCCGTTCTTCTCGGCCTTGTGCAGGGAATTGCGGAATTTCTGCCCATTTCGTCCTCCGGACATCTCGCCATTGCCGAGCATCTGCTGAACATGCAGGGGGCGAGCAATGTGCCGGACTTTTTTGACGTGCTGCTGCACCTCGGCACGCTCTTTGCGGTGTTTGCCGCATACTGGGACGATATCCGCGATATGGTCGTGGAGTTCTTTACCGGCATCGGGAATCTTGCCCACCACCGCACGCCGAATCCCGTGCCGCCCGCGCGCCGCCTCATTCTGCTCATCATCGTGGGCACGCTGCCGCTTTTTGTCATGGTGCCGTTTCGCCGTTTTTTCTCGTCCCTCGGTGATAACATGTACTTCATCGGCGGCGCGCTGATCTTTACGGGTATTCTGCTCTTTGTGAGCGACCGCGTGCGCCATGGCCGCAAGAGCGAAAAAACGGCCACGCTGCTCGATGCGCTGCTTGTCGGCGTGGGGCAGGCCATCGCCCTTTGCCCCGGCATCTCCCGCTCGGGTATGACGATCACGGCGGGCTGCTTTGCGGGCTTTGAGCGCAAGTTTGCCGTGCGCTTTGCCTTCCTCCTATCCATTCCTGCGGTGCTGGGCGCGAACATTCTCACGCTCAAGGACGCGCTTGAAACAAACATCGACTGGGCGAGCGTGCCCGTCTATCTCATCGGTGTTGTCGTGGCGGCGGTATCGGGTTATGCCAGCATTCGTCTGCTGCGCTATGTTGCCGACAAGGGCCGCTTCGGCGCGTTTGCCTACTACTGCTGGGCGGCCGGCGCGCTTACGCTGCTGCTCACGATCCTGCACTAATTTTTGATTCTGAGGTGAATCATGGCACAACAGAAGAAAAAAACCACCACAACAAACAAAAAATCAGCGAGCGCCTCGCGCACGTCCTCCGGCGGCAAGCGCACGGCAAAGAAAAGCCAGAAACGCCCCGTCCGCCGCGAGGTCGCGGGCGCGATCTTGCTGGTGCTGGCGCTGTGCCTTGGCTTCAGCTACTTTCAGTCGGGCGCGTGGCTGCTTGATCAGCCCGCGCAGCTGTGCCGGTCGCTCTTTGGCTGGGGCTATTACCTTGTTGCTCCCGCACTGTTTCTGGGGAGCTATATCCTGCTTTTCCACCGTGGGCGCAATGTGACCTCGTGCCTTGTCGGTACGGCGCTGCTGCCGGTCGTGTTCGGTGCGATCATGCACATCGCGATCTGCAAAGAGGAATATGCCGCGATGGACGGTATCCTGAAGCTCCTGTGGACGAGCGGCAACGCACTTACATCCGGCGGCGCGGTGTCTGCGTCGCTTGCGATCATGCTGGTGCTGCTGGTGAAAAAGGTGCTGGCAATGATCCTGCTCGTCGTGATGTTCGTCACATTTTTGATGATGGCATTCCGCTTGACGCCCGCCGCCGTGATCGAGGCGGTGCGCTCGCATGAGCGCGTGCCCTATGAGCCGGAGGAGGAAGAGCTGCCGCCGCAGCGTCCCGTCCGCGCGCCGCGCCGCAATGCAGGGGTATCCGATGCGTCGATCGACATTCCGCTCGACGGTGAGGAACGCGTTGTCAGGAAGAATCCATCGGGCGGCTTCTTCCGCAAGAAGTCTGACAATATCAAGAGCCCGGACGAGCTGCTTGCAGATAGAAATGCTGCGGAGGAAAAGCCTGCCGCGCCTGCACCGGCCAAGCCCGTAACGGTGACGGCCGATGATTTTGACCTGCCGCCCTTTGACCTGCCGCAGGGAACTCCCGTCGGCACGCCTGCTCCGGCGTCCGCACCCATTCCGCCTGCGCCGTTTGCCGTGCCTGCACCGACGGCGCAGGGCGCGCCGATTGCCGCAGCTGCGGCGGCGAGCGCCGTTCTCACAGACAAGCAGGAGGATAGGCTCCGCCGCGCCGAGGTCGACGCCGCGCGCGAAGAAGTCACGCGCGAGATCGAGACCGGTGATAAGCCCGAGCCGCCCGCCTATGAGTATCCGCCCATCACGCTGCTGAAAGAGGGCAGCGTAACGAACGCTGCCGAAGCAGGCGCGGAGCTGCGCAACAACTCCCGCCGCCTGGCGCAGACGCTCACGAGCTTCGGCGTGGACGCTCAGCCGGGCGATGTGGTGCGCGGCCCGTCTGTCACGCGCTACGAATTCACGCTCAGCCAGGGCGTGAAGCTCTCGAAGATCACCAACTTGCAGGACGATATTGCCCTTGCGCTCGGCGCAAGCGGCGTGCGCATCGCCCCCATTCCCAACAAGATCTCCGTCGTCGGCGTCGAGGTGCCGAACAAGCTCGTTTCGCCCGTCAATATCCGCACGGTACTTGAATCGCGCGAGTTTACGCAGCACCCCTCCACCACGGCCTTTGCCGTTGGTAAGGACATCAGCGGCAGGAACATCGTCGGCAACATCTCGAAGCTGCCGCACGTGCTCATTGCCGGTACGACGGGCTCCGGTAAGTCTGTCTGCACGAACTCTCTCATCGTCTCGATGCTCTATAAGTCGACGCCCGAAGAGGTGCGCTTTATCATGGTCGACCCGAAGATGGTCGAGCTTGCGCCCTACAACGGCATCCCGCATCTGCTCATTCCTGTCGTCACCGACCCGAAAAAGGCCGCGGGCGCGCTGCAATGGGCGGTCTACGAGATGATGAAGCGCTACAAGATGTTTTCCGAGCATAATGTGAAGGATCTTGCGTCCTACAACAAGCTTGCGCAAACAGATGAAGCGCTTAAAAAGCTGCCGAGCGTCGTCGTGGTCATCGACGAGCTGGCCGATCTGATGCTCGTGGCGGCGAAAGAGGTCGAAGAGTCGATCTGCCGCGTGGCACAGATGGGGCGCGCCGCGGGCATGCACCTCGTCATTGCGACGCAGCGTCCCTCTGCCGATGTCATCACGGGTCTGATGAAGGCCAATATCCCGAGCCGCATTGCCTTTGCCGTCGCCTCCGCGATGGAATCGCGCATTATCCTCGATACCGCGGGCGCGGAAAAGCTCGTCGGCCGCGGCGATATGCTCTATGCGCCTCTCGGCGAGGGCAAGCCCAAGCGCGTGCAGGGCTGCTTCATCTCGAGCGAGGAGATCGAGCGCGTGGTCAACTTCGTCAAGGAAAACGGCGAAACGGACTATGATGAATCCGTTATCGACAAGATCAACGCCGCCGTTGCCGAAAAGGAGAAGGGCAGCGGCAAGGGCGGCGGCAATGCCGCGAGCGAGCAGAGCGCCGCCGACGAGGGCGACGAGCTGCTGCCCGCCGCGATCGACGTGGTGATGGAGACTGGGCAGGCCTCCGTCTCGATGCTCCAGCGCCGCTTGAAGCTCGGCTACTCGCGCGCTGCGCGCATTGTTGACGAGATGGAGACGCGCGGCATCGTGGGGCAGTTTGAAGGCTCCAAGCCCCGCCAGATCCTCATCACGAAGGAGCAGTGGCAGGAGCTCAAGATGAAGGGCGCCTACGGCCTCACCCCGCCGAAGGACGGAGAGGACGCCGCAGGCGGGGAAGAAAACTGAAGCAAAGCGAAAGCGCCGCAGACATGACCTGCGGCGCTTTTTTTCGTTGGGGCACTGCGGGCGGCAGATGCATAGACTGGCGGGGAA
>OHSG01001140.1_pt1 | contig 10881 bp, 7 predicted proteins | sample 1578601 | NCBI WGS metagenome assembly OHSG01 (sample SAMEA3879534, study PRJEB24766) | human gut metagenome | biome: human-associated habitat; feature: feces | place: USA | collected 1985/1987
ATCTGAGCTTTACCTCCTTGCTGTATGTTTCGGCTTTTCTGTGTGCGGCTTCCATCGTACTGATTTCGATGGTGAATGTTTGTTTCCGCGCACCTCTCGACCTGCCGCTGTGTTCGTTCGACAGGTTTATTCTTTTCCGGACATTGCTTCCGGGAATAAATATGATGGCAGTTCCCGTCGTTTTGGGTATACTTTTCATTAGGATTTCCGATGCTTTTTTCTATCTTTGCATAGGAGGTGGATTTCTGATATATTTACTTATCAGGCAGGTCTTTACCAACCCGATGAACGGACGGATACAGGTTCTGATCGGACAGTTGCTTACAGGAGTGGGTCTGGCGGTGCTCTGTAGCTCGGATATGGGCAAAAGTCTTTATGGGGCCGGACTGCTGTTGGGATTGGGACTGGGCTTCTCTATCGGGCAGTTCCTGCGGATGATGATCTTGTTGCCTTTGCATTGCGAACGGGGTACCGGTTATCATACATACCAACTGTTGTGGGAGGCAGGTATCATGCTTGGAATATGGATTTCACAATATGCTTGTCAGATAGAAGGTGTGAGTCCGTATCGGATAGCTTTAGGTGTTTGTATAGTCGGATTCCTGTTTTATCAGTTATACATCCATCGATATTTTGTAAAACATTATCAATCAAAATAACAATAAAAGAGTATGGCAGACGATAAAAAGATTATCTTTTCCATGGTCGGAGTGAGCAAATCATTCCAGAACAATAAGCAAGTCTTGAAAGACATCTACCTATCTTTTTTCTACGGAGCGAAGATCGGTATTATCGGTTTGAACGGGTCGGGTAAGTCTACCCTGATGAAGATTATAGCCGGTCTGGATAAAAACTATCAGGGAGAGGTGGTATTCTCTCCGGGATATTCCGTCGGTTATCTGGCTCAGGAACCTCATCTTGACGATACCAAAACCGTAAAGGAAGTAGTGATGGAAGGCGTACAGAGTGTAGTCGATACGCTTGCCGAATACGAAGACATAAACAATAAGTTCGGCTTGCCGGAGTATTACGAGGATCCGGAGAAAATGGATGCCTTGTTTGCCCGTCAGGCAGAATTGCAAGATATCATTGATGCAACCGATGCGTGGAACCTTGACAGTAAGCTGGAGCGTGCGATGGATGCGTTGCGCTGTCCGCCCGAAGACCAGCCGGTAAAGAATCTGTCGGGAGGTGAGCGCCGCCGTGTGGCTCTCTGCCGTCTGTTGTTGCAAAAACCGGACATCTTGTTGCTGGATGAGCCGACCAACCACTTGGATGCCGAGAGCATCGACTGGCTGGAACAGCACTTGCAGCAGTACGAGGGTACGGTTATCGCTGTAACACACGACCGTTACTTCCTTGACCATGTGGCAGGATGGATTCTGGAACTGGATCGTGGCGAGGGTATTCCATGGAAGGGAAATTACTCGAGCTGGCTGGAACAGAAGACCAAACGCATGGAGATGGAAGAGAAAGTGGCAAGCAAACGCCGCAAGACCTTGGAACGCGAGCTGGATTGGGTGCGCATGGCTCCCAAAGCCCGTCAGGCAAAAGGAAAGGCCCGTCTGAACTCTTACGACAAATTGTTGAATGAGGATGTGAAAGAAAAGGAAGAGAAACTGGAAATCTTCATTCCGAACGGTCCGCGTCTGGGAAACAAGGTTATCGAGGCAAAGCATGTGGCAAAGGCGTATGGCGACAAGCTGCTGTTCGACGACTTGAACTTTATGTTGCCGCCTAACGGTATTGTGGGTGTGATTGGTCCGAACGGTGCCGGTAAGACTACTTTGTTCCGTCTGATTATGGGAATCGAAAAGCCGGACAGAGGAGAGTTTGAAGTGGGAGAAACAGTGAAGGTGGCTTACGTAGACCAGCAGCACAAGGATATTGACCCGAACAAGACGGTATATCAGGTCATCAGCGGCGGCAATGATTTGCTGCGTATGGGAAACCGCGACGTGAATGCCCGTGCTTATCTGAGCCGTTTCAACTTTTCGGGTTCCGATCAGGAAAAGTTGTGTGGCATGCTTTCGGGTGGTGAACGCAACCGCTTGCATCTTGCCATGGCACTGAAGGAAGAAGGCAACGTATTGTTGCTGGACGAGCCGACCAACGATATCGACGTGAATACGCTGCGTGCGCTCGAAGAAGGTCTGGAAGACTTTGCCGGATGTGCGGTAGTTATCAGTCACGACCGTTGGTTCCTCGACCGTATCTGTACACACATCCTTGCATTCGAAGGCAACAGTGAAGTGTTCTTCTTTGAAGGTTCATATACAGAATATGAAGAAAACAAGATGAAGCGTATGGGTAACGTAGAGCCGAAGCGCGTCCGTTACCGCAAGCTGATGGAAGATTAATCGGAACGATGATAATAGGATACGGAGTTGGCGCAGGCATGCAGGCAGACTGCATCGAGCGTCAACTCCGTGTAGTTTTAGGTGATTTTAATACTGTGCTTTATGATTACGATATACTTAGCCCGCCACGGGCAGACAGAAGAAAATATCAGTCGCATTTTTCAGGGACACCTGCCGGGACATCTGACGGAAGAGGGAAAGCAGCAGGCTGTGGAATTGGGTCATCGGTTGCGGGATATTCCACTGGATGCTGTCCTCAGCAGTGATTTGCAGCGGGTGGTCGATACGGTTCGTCTGGCTGTAGGCGACAGAAATCTGCCGTGGCAGACAACGCCTTTGTTGCGTGAAATTGACTGGGGAAGCTGGACCGGCCTTCCGCTGGATTCGGTAGACCGGACGCATTTGCCTGCCGATGCCGAAACACGTGAAATGCTTTACAAACGTGCGGGGAAGTGTCTGGAATATATCCGGCAGCACTACGAAGGAAAATGCATCTTGGTGGTAGCACACGGCCTGATAAACCGTTCGCTGCGGGCTCGGCTGGCAGGTATACCTGTCGACCAGCTTACTACTGTGCCGCACATGGATAATTGCGAGGTAGTCCGTCTGACGGTGGAATGAAGTAAACCGGAAAGAGCAGGAACGTAACGCTTTCAAAGAAAAGAATCTGAAAAGGAGAGTTACTCTAACAAAAGATTCCGTAAAACCATATTTTATTCAGTCAGAAATAAATTATTGTTCTATTTATTGTTGGGCATTGGGAGAAGATGTAGGATCGAGTTTCCCGATAGCCCTTAAATAGTTCGTTTCATAAATCTTATACTGCGTTTGTGCTTCGATAAGATTACTTTTGGCTTGTTTCCATTGCGATTGTGCATCGAGCAGGTCGGTAAGCAGTGCCATCGAAACATTGTATTTGTTATTGGTAACTCTCAAATTTTCTTCCGCCTGTTTCAGTCCGATCTCGGCAGTTTGGATCAGTTGGTAGCCATCGTAAATATTCTTTAAAGCACTTTGTGCTTCCAGATTCATCAGCCGTGAATTCCTGCTTAATTCCAATTCTGCATTCTTGAAATCAAGTTTTGCTTTTTTCACTTTCTTCAGATTGGCTCCCCATTCGAATATGGGAATTTTTACAGACAGCATTACAGCTCCTAATCCATCTCGAAATTCCTGTGAATACGGCATCATCGTTCCGTTTCCTGCATCGACCAGGCTGTTCAGTTTGATATTGCCGTAATAAGTATACCCTGCTACGAGTCCTATCGTCGGCAACATGTCTGCCCGTGACATCTGTATTTGTTGTTGTGTGACGTTTACTTGATGTTTTAACAGGTTAAATTCCGGGCGTTCGTTAATGTCGGCTGTCAGTAGTCCGGGTTCCTTAACGTATATCGTTGTGTCTGTTAGTTCAAGTTCTGTACTTGAATCGAGGCCGGTAATTCTGCATAGAGACATGCGACATAAGTCCTCTCCGTTTTTTGCTTTTTGCATCTGGTATAAGATGTCACTTCTGCTTGCCTCAACCCGCAGCAGTTCATTTTCTGTGCCAAGTCCGGCTTCGACGGCAGTTTTCACTTGAGCAAACAGTGAGTCCATCTGTTCTTTGTAGCTTTCCAGCATGGCGACTTTTTGTCTGACAGCTATTAATGTCCAGTATGCATTGTCGGTTTCTACCAAGACATCCATCATTGTCATCCTTTTCTGTTCGGCTGCTATAGATTCTCCCAGCTTAGACAGTTTCTTTCCTGTCATGATCTTTCCTCCTGTGTATAGTGGTTGCGTAAGCGTTATTCCTGCCATATATGTACCACGCATTCTTAATTCCATGCCCATCATGTCTATATCTGGAAAAACGTATGTTCCGGTAGCCGAGGCCTCGAATTTGGGAAGGAATGCACTACTTGCTATTTGTTTATCAAGACGCGACTGCTGATATTTGTATTCGGCCTGCTGCAGAGATTCACTTTGTGATAAAGCCATTTCCCGGCATGAAGTCAGACTTAGTTTGAGCGCTTCCTGGGCTTTGAGATTACTCTGTTGCGTAAATATTATAGCTGCTGTCAATAGTAGTTGAAAAAATTTATCTCTCATATTTTTTTTATTTATTAGTCGGTGAGCACTACGTTATCTATATTTTTTTGATATTGAAAAGCACCGTATAGAAAATAGGCAGTAATATCAGTGTTATGAGAGTCCCTACTGCCAGTCCTCCCATGATGGTAATCGCCATTGAATTGTACATCGGGTCTGTAACGAGCGGCAGCATGCCTACTATCGTCGTGAGAGATGCTATCAGTACTGGTCTTACCCTTGACACGGTAGCTTCTACTACGGCGGTGTACGGAGATTTCTTTTCTTCCGTTTGTAACCTGTTTATTTCGTCCACCAGTACAATTGCATTTTTCACCATCATGCCTATCAGTCCCATCATACCGATTATAGCCATGAATGTCATCGGCTGGTTGGTTATCAATAATGACGGAACGATTCCGCAGAAGACAAACGGGAAACATATCAGAATAAGGAAAACCTTCTTCCAGCTGTTGAACAATAGCAGAAGGATGGCAAGGATTATGAAGACCGTCAGCGGTACATATTTCATAAGGTTAGCAATGGCATCGTTCTGTAACTCTCCTTCGCCCACCCATCTCATGCTATACCCTGCCGGCAGTTCAATGGCTTCGACATCTTTCTTTATCGATTCCACTACTTTTGCCGGAGTTGCCTCGTCTATTTCTGAGTTAGGATCGCATTCTGCTTCAATCACCCTTTGTCCGTTCAGGTGCATGACAACATCTTCATCCCATTCCATAGTGATTCCTTTTGCTACGCGGCTGAGTGGTGTGGAGCGGAAGATCTTGTCCTGAAGTTCGCTCATGCCTTTTCCACCTGAGATAGCAGAGTTAAGTTCATCGTTCGAAAGATGCAGGTTCATCATGCTCCATACGGGTATGTCGTTCAAATCGCTTATGCGACTTCCGTCTTCGTTTCGCACGAGCATATTCACTACGATAGTCTTATCCTGGTTGGTAATCATTCCTACCGGCATACCGTCGGTTGCAGCCATCAGCGCATTGCCTATGTCACTTCTGCCTATTCCCGAACGCAATGCATCTTGCTGTAAATATTTTACTACATACGATTTTGCGTATGGCTTCCAGTTGTTCTGTACAGAATATGGATCGACATATTTGCATCTTCTCATTATGTCCTCAGTTTTGTTGCTCAATTCTTTTAATACAGCTGGATCCGGACCAGCAAATTCCACTTCTACCGTATGCGATGTGGAAATGGAAAAATTGTATTTTCTGCAACGAATGTATGCGTCAGGATATTTCTCTCTTAGCATACGTCTTACTTCGGGTATCTGTTTCACTACTGTTTTGTAGTCCTTACAGTCAACAATCAGTTCGCCGTAACAGTCGCCTCCCGATGTCATAGGTCTGACAAGACAGTAATGTGCAGGTGCACTTCCTTGACTGACTGCTATTCTTTCTATATCCTTGCGTTGGGATAACAGATAACTCATGTCCAGCAGGTTGTCGCGCACTACATCGGGACTGGTGGCAGAAGGGAAAAAACATTCTATCACATATTGCTTATAGTCGAAATCTGGAAAAAACAGGTTTTTTACCTTGCTCATTCCGGCAATACACAGAATAAGGATTGCAAATGCAATGCCGATGGTTATTTTCTTATATCCTATCAGTTTCGATATGGTATTGCGTATAAATTTGTGTATCGGTGAATTCATGACTGCTCCCTGGTCATTGCCAGCGGTACGTTCTCTGATGGGTAACCATGTTCTGGCACATACCGGGACCTGAACGAGGGCCAGTACCCAGCTTGCCAGTAGACTGACACAAAGGACGAGAAACAGATCGCCGGCATATTCACCGGCCGAGTCTGGTGAAAGATAAACGCACAGGAATGTAGAGGCTGCAATTATTGTGGCACCAAGTAAAGGCATGGCTGTATTCTGACCTATTCTATAAAGGTATTTTTTGGGGGGAAGCCCACGTTTTTTGTCGATGAGAATACCATCCATTATCACCACGGCATTGTCTACGAGCATACCCATTGCCACGATGAATGCTCCAAGCGAAATACGTTGCAAGGTTGTGCCGCATACTAACAAAATCGGAAATGAAACAGCTACAGTAAGAATCAGACCGAAGCCGATGATCAGTCCACTTCGGAACCCCATAGTGAATATCAGTACCAGTATTACTATCAATACGGATTCAATCAGATTCCACATGAATGAATAGATTGCATCCTCAACCTTGTCTGGCTGGAAAAAAATCTTTTCGGTACTCATTCCGGCAGGAATGCTTTGCATGATTTCCTCAAGGCGTTTGTCTACTGCTTTTCCTACATCGGGGACTATTGCTGAAGACTCCATGGCTATGCAGATGGCAAGTGCGGGCTTGCCGTTGACGAAGAAGCCGTTTCGTTGAGGTTCGGCGTATGTTTTTTCTACTTTGGCTATATCTCCCAGCCTTAGAGTTTTGCCGTCGACGGTCTGTATCAGAAGATTTTTTATGTCATTTTCATCCTTGCTCTCAGAGTCTACGTAAATAGGAATGAGTTCATTGCCGCTCTGATACTTCCCTGCGTTGACAGTTTTGCACGCACCTTGCAGTGTGGACATAATTTGTGTCGGTATTATTCCATTTCTGGAAATCTGTTCTTTAGACAGAGTGATGTTTATCACTTCGTCGCGGTTTCCGGCAATGTTTACTCGTTTGACGCCTTTTACACCGGAAAGTTCACGTTTTATCAGTCGGGCATATCGATACATTTCCGGATAATCATATCCGTCGGCAGTAAATGCATAAAAGATGCCGTAAACGTCCATCATGTCATCTATGACTATAGGATCGTAACATCCTTCTTGCGGCAATCTGGCAGATGCATCGTTTACCTTACGGCGCAGCAAATCGAAATGTTGTTCCAGATCTTTTGTAAGAACCGTCATCTGGAACTCCACTGTAAACATGGCCATCCCGTTTCTGCATTCAGTCTTTATCTTGTTTACATTGGGTAGTGCACGTAATTCTTCCTCCATCATAAGCGCTACTTTAAGCTCTGTTTCATGCGCACTTGCTCCCGGATAGGGCACTATCACCATGGCTTGCTTGGCGGAAACTGCCGGATCCTCAAGCTTGGGCATCTGGATGAAGGAAAGTATTCCGGCTATTATTATAGCTGTTACGAACGACCAGAATTGTATGGGTCGTTTCATGAAGTATTTTGTAATTCTTATCATATCAGTCCTCCGACATTTGTTTTTTCCGGTTGTTTTATGACTATTACTTTTTCACCCTCTTGAAGTGAGTTTACTCCTGCACGTACTATCTTTTCTGTGCCATTCAGACCTTTTATTACTGTGATTTTTTCTCCAGAAAAATGATCATCCATGGTTATAACCCTTTTTTCGATAGTAGAATCTTCTTTCAACACCCAAACACACGAGTTGTCCCCACTCTTAAAGATTGCGCATGCAGGTATTTCGAATCCACCGATACTATCTGTCTTTTCATTAATCGTCAGGCATACTTCAACGTTCATCCCTGGAGTAATTTCTTTGTCCGGCTTTTCTCTAAATTTCAGACAGAGCTGGTATAACTGGTTTCCGTCGGCTTTCGGCGATAGACTTACGAAATCCATAGGATATACTTGTGGTTCCTTTTCCGATGGAATTATACATTCGTATCTTACTGCATTATTAATAACTTTCAATGTTTTTGACGGCAAATCTGTTTTAACTTCCAGATGCGAAACATCCAAAAACGTGAATATTGCAGTACCCGCATCAACCATTTCTGCTGGAGAAAAATTGACCGACTGAATATATCCGTCTGTCGGTGAATACAGTTTGGTATATTTCAGCTTGTTCTTGTTTACTTGCAGCTGAACTCCAAGCTGCTTCAGTCCGGCAGAAGCTTTCTCATAATCATTGGCAGAGACACTTTTCTGATCAAACAGCTTTCTTGTCCTTGCCACTTCACTTTTTAGTTGATCGTATTGTATCTGTAAGGCTTCTACTCCAAGCAGATAATCTGCGTTATCAAGTTCGGCAAGTAGTTCGCCTTTCTTTACTTGGTCACCTTCTTTTACGTAAATGTTTTTTATCTGTCCGGCAGTTTTGAACCCAAGACTGACCTCGTGCGCTTCGCGGATTATTCCTGAATATCTTTGGGTAGTGGTATTACTTGAGGGTACCGGATTCACGACTTGTACACTATGAATAGGTAAAGAAGACTTGTTGGGTCGACTGCATGAACTTAGCATAAATAGCAGTAATGTCGGCAGATAGAATAAATTTTTTATTTTCATGCTTAATAGGTTTTGGGTGATAATATGCATTCTGTTGATGCAAAATTGTGTATTTATTTATATTATACTATCACCGATAAGGATGGTAAATTGGTCTAAAGGATTGAAAATCTATGAATAGTTAGTTGTTTCTTATATATTTGCTCCTCGAAAGGTTTAATTTGATATTCCATGAAAAGAGAAAATGTTTTTTTGAATCTGGATTTAAGTGATTTGTCGGCACAGCCTGGTGCACTTCATATTGATAATAAAATCATACTCATTGATAACCTTGATGATGTAGCAGATGAAGAAAATACCAATAGTTTATCTTTTGCCAATTATCCCATGAAATTATCTTTTACAATAGGTCTGATTGTACTTTCGGGAGGGATGAAGGTTAAAATTAATTTGGGAGATTTTGAAGCACGTGCGGGTGATGCAATCGTTGTTTTTAAGGGAAATATTGGTGAATTTTGCAGCTTATTGCCGGATACGCGTATGGTTGTAATTGCTTTTTCCGATGAGCTTTTCGATGTGGTGAAACATATAAACACAGCCCTTTCCATACAGCAGTATATTTATACTAATCCTGTGTTTCATCTTGATGAAGAATTTCTTGATGAGGCATTGGATATATATAAAAAGATGAAGGCAAAAATGACTGATACTAATAATATTTTTCTTGAAGGAATTTTGCACGGTTATGCACAGGTTTTGATGTACAGTGCTTACAATTATTTTGCCCAAAGAAAGAAAAACACAGATAATTCTTTAGAGTGTAACAGGAATCAGGAAATATACAAACTTTTTATGCAGACGGTGCAGAAAAATTATATGCATGAACGCAGTATAACCTATTATGCTGGTGTATTATGCCTTTCTCCGAAATACCTTTCTCAAGTAATAAAGAATGTAACCGGAAGGCTGGCTAGCGAGTGGATAGCCGATTATGTGATTTTGGAGGCAAAGGCATTATTGAAAAGTAATAAGTATACGGTACAACAGGTGTGTGACATGCTGAATTTTGCTAATCAGTCTTTCTTTGGAAAGTATTTTAAAAGGAAAACCGGAGTTTCTCCTAAGGCTTATATAAAAAGCTAAAAAATCAGTTAAGTGCCTTTGGTTATTCGACTCCGCTTGATAAGTTTAAGAAAGAGTTGCATGTAGAAGAATGTAAAAAATACCTCGCAAAGAATCTGTTATTTCAACGATTCTTTGCGGGGTAAATTTTTCTATTTTAACTATGGTATAGTCTTGTATCAAGGATGAACTATTGTTCCAATATTTTCGCCTGATATCACTTTCTTCAGGTTACCTACCGTATCCATGTCGAATACGATAATCGGCAGGTTGTTTTCCTTACACATACAAGTAGCTGTCAGGTCCATGACTTTCAAGCCACGTGCCAGAACTTCATCGTAAGTGATTTCATCGAATTTGGTAGCTGTCGGATCTTTTTCCGGATCGGCAGTATAGATACCGTCTACACGGGTACCCTTCAGCATGACATCAGCTTCAATTTCGATACCACGCAGGCAAGCTGCTGAGTCGGTGGTAAAGAACGGGTTACCTGTACCGGCGGAGAGGATCACCACACGGTTGTTGCGCAACAGGCTGATAGCTTCTGCCCAGCTGTAGCTGTCGCACACGCCATTCAATGGAATAGCGGACATCAGACGAGCGTTCACATAGGCGCGGTGCAGTGCATCACGCATTGCCAGGCCGTTCATTACGGTCGCCAGCATCCCCATGTGGTCGCCCACAACGCGGTTCATACCCGCTTTCGCCAGACCAGCGCCACGGAACAGGTTACCCCCACCAATCACCACACCAACCTGAATACCCAGTTCAACCAGTTCTTTGATTTCCTGAGCCATACGATCCAGTATGCTTGCATCAATACCGAAGCCTTCAGTGCCCTGCAGAGCTTCGCCACTCAACTTAAGCAGAATGCGTTTATAGACGGGTTTTGCATTGGTAGCCATGTTTCTTTCCTGAGACTGTCAACGATTGAAATGAATTAATACTAGCGACATTGTACGTCGCTTTTCAGCGCAGCCCCACAAGGGTTAGCTGAATTTACAAGATGGGCACAAAAAGAAGCCGCCCTCAGGCGGCTCCTTTTTGATAATTAAGACTGCTTGGACATCGCAGCAACTTCTGCCGCAAAGTCAGTCTCAACTTTCTCGATGCC
>OHSG01001142.1_pt1 | contig 10871 bp, 11 predicted proteins | sample 1578601 | NCBI WGS metagenome assembly OHSG01 (sample SAMEA3879534, study PRJEB24766) | human gut metagenome | biome: human-associated habitat; feature: feces | place: USA | collected 1985/1987
TTGTGGGTGCCGCCGGTGCCCAGAATAACCACCGTTTTGCCTGCAAAGCTCACGCCGTGGGCGTCGCACAGGTGGGCAAAGCCGAGATAATCGGTGTTGTAGCCGTAGAGCAGGCCGTTTTTATTCACCACCGTGTTCACCGCAGATACCGCATTTCAGTGCCGGACGTACGGAACGGCCTTTGGCTACTGCCATCTTGATAAGCTGGCCCACACCGTTCTGGTCGAGTACCTGGAACGGGTCTACCTTCAGGATCTTCTTTTCCAGGTAAACCGGCAAGAAGGAAGCGATATCGTCACGAGAGTAACCGAAGGTCATCTGAGTCAGGTCGTTCGTACCGAATGAGAAGTATTCGGCATGTGAAGCAATGCGGTCGGCAGTCAGGGCGGCACGCGGCACTTCAATCATGGTTCCCACCTTGAACGGGATTTCCACGCCTTCTTCCTTGAACAGTTTGGCAGCAGTTTCACGAATCACCTTTTCCTGTGCTTCGAATTCATACAGGATACCAATCAGCGGCACCATGATTTCAGGATGCGGGTCGTAACCTTCCTTCTTCAGTTCGCAGGCAGCACCCAGGATAGCACGAGTCTGCATTTCGGTGATTTCCGGATACGTATTTCCCAGACGGCAACCACGGTGACCCAGCATCGGGTTATGTTCGCACAGACTTTCCACGCGCTGGCGGATATAATCTACGGTCACACCCATGGCCTGTGCCATTTCTTCCTGACCTTTCAAATCGTGCGGTACGAATTCATGCAACGGCGGGTCGAGCAGACGTACGTTGACAGGCAGTCCGTCCATGGTCTTGAAGATTTCCTTGAAGTCGGCTTTCTGGTAAGGCAACAGTTTGTCGAGGGCTTTCTTGCGGCCTTCCACGTCCTTGGCCAGAATCATTTCACGCATAGCTACAATCTTTTCGTCGTCGAAGAACATGTGTTCCGTACGGCACAGACCGATACCTACGGCACCGAATCCACGGGCATCCTGTGCGTTGCGCGGCGTGTCGGCATTGGTGCGAACTTTCAGGCGGGCATATTTGTCGCAGAGTTCCATCAGTTCGGCAAAGTTGCCCGACAGTTTGGCCGGCTGAGTCGGAATTTCTCCGGCATATACATATCCGTTGGTTCCATTGATGGAGATGTAGTCACCTTCTTTCAGTACGACTCCGTCAATTTCCACCGTACGGGTCTTGTAGTCTACGTTGATGGCTCCGGCTCCTGATACACAGCACTTACCCATTCCGCGGGCTACTACGGCTGCGTGCGAGGTCATACCTCCACGGGCGGTCAGGATACCTTCGGCAGCCTGCATACCAGCCAGGTCTTCCGGAGAAGTTTCAATACGTACCAATACCACGCGATGACCGTTGTTATGCCATTCAGCAGCATCTTCTGCGAAGAAGACGATGCGTCCGCAGGCAGCACCCGGAGAAGCCGGCAAACCACGTGTCAGCACGCGGGCACGTGACAGTTCTTCCTTGTCGAACACCGGATGCAGCAGTTCGTCCAGCTTGTTGGGTTCGCAGCGCATCAAAGCGGTCTTTTCGTCAATCATGCCCTGATGCAGCATTTCCATGGCGATACGCACCATAGCGGCACCTGTACGCTTACCGTTACGGGTCTGGAGGAACCAGAGCTTGCCTTCCTGCACGGTAAATTCCATGTCCTGCATATCGTGATAGTGATTTTCCAGTTTGGTCTGGAGTTCGTCGAGTTCCTTGTAAATCTTCGGCATGGCTTCTTCCATAGAAGGATATTTGGCCACACGTTCCGCTTCGGAAATACCCTGCAGTTCGGCCCATCGCTGAGAACCGATCTTGGTAATCTGCTGCGGAGTACGGATACCGGCTACTACGTCTTCACCCTGCGCATTGATCAGGTATTCACCGTTGAACAGGTCTTCACCGGTAGCGGCGTCACGTGAGAAACATACACCCGTAGCCGAAGTCTCACCCATGTTACCGAATACCATGGCCTGTACGTTCACGGCTGTTCCCCACTCTGCCGGAATGCCTTCCATCTTACGGTAAAGGATGGCACGTTCGTTCATCCATGAATCGAATACGGCACAGATGGCGCCCCACAACTGTTCGTAGGCAGATGACGGGAATTCCTGTCCGGTCTGCTTCTTCACAGCTTCCTTGAAGCGGACTACCAGTGTCTTCAGGTCGTCCACGTCGAGTTCGTTGTCCAGACGCACGCCTTTAGCCTTCTTCACTTCTTCAATGATGGCTTCAAACGGGTCGATGTCTTCCTTGTTCACGGGTTTCATGCCCAGCACCACGTCGCCGTACATCTGTACGAAGCGGCGGTAAGAGTCCCACGCAAAGCGAGGGTTGTTGGTTTTGCGAGCCAGTCCTTCTACTACTTCATCGTTCAGACCCAGGTTCAGAATGGTGTCCATCATCCCCGGCATGGACGCTCTGGCACCCGAACGTACGGAAACAAGCAACGGATTTTCCACATCACCGAACTTCGACTTCATCAGGGCTTCTACTCCCTTGATGGATTTTTCCACGTCGTCTTTCAGCAGCGCAACCACTGCGTCTTTTCCTTTTTCAAAATATTCGTTGCAGACTTCGGTTGTTATGGTGAATCCGGGAGGTACAGGCACCCCGATCAGGTTCATCTCGGCCAGGTTTGCGCCCTTGCCACCCAGAAGATTTCTCATGTCAGCTTTTCCTTCAGCTTGTCCGTTTCCAAAAGTATAGACTCTTTTCTTTTCCATGTTTTCTTATATTTGATAAGGTTCAATAATGTTTTTCGTTGGTCAACCGCTGGCAAATCTATATATATTTTATTGAATCCCAAATTTTGTGAAGATATTTTTCGACATATTTTGCAACATTGAGTTTGCAAAATGAACTTCTTCGAAAAACATGGAAGAATGTCAGGAAAAATGTATAAATTTGCTCCCAAATTGGTTTTATTGAAAAGAACGTGGCAAGAAAGAAAAAAGAACTGCCTTTACTGGAGAAGGTAACGATAACAGACGTAGCCGCAGAAGGAAAAGCCGTGGCTAAAGTGAACGAGTTGGTAATATTTGTCCCGTATGTAGTGCCGGGCGACGTAGTCGATTTACAGGTGAAGCGCAAGAAGAACCATTACGCCGAAGCGGTGGCGGTAAAGTTCCATGAGAAATCACCCCTGCGCACGGAGCCGTTCTGCAGTCACTTCGGAGTGTGCGGAGGATGCAAATGGCAATGTCTTTCTTACGAGGAACAGCTCAAGTACAAGCAGAAACAAGTGTTCGACAACCTCACCCGCATCGGGAAGGTGGAACTGCCGGAATTCCGTCCTATCTTAGGCTCGGAAAAGACCCGCTTTTACCGTAACAAGCTGGAGTTTACATTCTCCAATAAGCGCTGGCTTACGGAAGAGGAGGTGAAGCAGGATGTGAAATACGACCAGATGAATGCCGTGGGATTCCATATTCCGGGGGCGTTCGACAAGGTGCTGGCCATCGACAAGTGCTGGTTGCAGGACGACATTTCCAACCAAATCCGCAATGCCGTACGCGACTATGCCTACGCGCACAACTTCCCGTTCTTCGACTTGCGCACGCAGGAAGGACTTCTTCGTAACATCATGATCCGTACCTCGTCTACGGGCGAACTGATGGTGGTGCTGCAGTGCAAGGTGACCGACGACGAAGGCCGCCGCAAGATGGAAGAGATTCTGCAGTTCATGGCCGACAGCTTCCCGCAGATTACTTCGCTGATGTACGTTATCAATAATAAGTGCAACGATACCATCACCGACCTCGAGGTACACACCTTCAAGGGAAAAGACCACATCTTCGAGGAAATGGAGGGACTGCGCTTCAAGGTGGGACCGAAATCGTTCTACCAGACGAACTCTGAACAGGCCTATAATTTATATAAGGTGGCACGCGAGTTTGCCGGACTTACGGGCAATGAGCTGGTGTACGACCTCTACACGGGTACGGGTACCATCGCCAACTTCGTGGCACGCCAGGCACGTAAGGTGGTGGGCATCGAATATGTGCCCGAAGCCATCGAGGATGCCAAGGTGAACTCGGCCCTGAACGGCATCGACAACACGCTATTCTATGCGGGCGACATGAAGGAGGTGCTCGACGACGCCTTCGTCGCGGCCAACGGACGCCCCGACGTCATCATCCTCGACCCGCCGCGTGCCGGAGTCGACGAGCCGGTGCTGGAGGTCATCCTGCGTGCGGCGCCCCGGCGGATTGTCTACGTGAGCTGCAACCCGGCCACACAGGCACGCGACCTCCAGCTGCTCGACGGCAAGTACAAGGTGACTGCCGTACAGCCTGTCGACATGTTCCCTCACACGCATCACGTGGAAAATGTCGTGCAACTGGAAAGACGCTAAACACTCTCCCCTATCTTCTAACTTTTAACTGACGCAACAAAGTGGCAAGAAACAACTCTGGCAACAACGGCCGACGCCCTATCCCGCGTGCCGCAGCCAAATATACAATCTATCCGGTCAATGAACCGGCGGAACTGATGGAGTTCCTTATGAAGAAGATGGACGGCATCAGCCGCACGCGCGTAAAAGCCTTGCTGGCCAACCGCGTGGTGCTGGTGGACAACAACATCCAGACGCAGTACAACTTCCCTCTGAAACCGGGCATGAAGGTGCAGGTGAGCCGTGAAAAGAACAAGCACGAGTTCCGCCACCCCATGCTGAAGATTCTCTACGAGGATGCCTATCTCATCGTGGTGGAGAAGAAGGAAGGACTGCTGTCCGTGGCTACCGACCACCAGAAGGAACGTACCGCACAGCACATTCTGAATGAGTACGTGAAGCGCACGCACCGCAACAACCGCATCTTCGTGGTGCACCGTCTGGACCGCGAAACCTCGGGCATCATGATGTATGCCAAGGATGAAAAGACGCAGCACACGCTCCGCGACAACTGGCACGACATCGTGTACGACCGCCGCTACGTGTCCATCGTCATGGGCGACATGGAGAAAGACCAGGGCACCGTACGCTCCTGGCTTACCGACCGCAAGCTGTACGTCAGCTCCTCGCCGGTAGACGACGGAGGTAAGCTCTCCATCACGCACTACCGCACCATCAAGCGGGCCAACGGCTATTCGCTCATGGAGCTGCAACTGGAAACGGGACGCAAGAACCAGATTCGCGTGCACATGCAGTCGCTCGGCCATCCGGTGGTGGGTGATGCGCGTTACGGCTGCGAAACCGACCCGCTCGGACGTCTGGCACTCCACGCCTTCAAGCTGTGCTTCTACCACCCGCTTACGGGCGAACGGATGGAATTTGAGACTCCCTATCCTGCCCCGTTCAAGAACCTGATGCTGAGAAAATAAAAACAATATATGATAAAAAACCTGATTTTTGATTTCGGAGGGGTCATCGCCCCTATCAGCCGCGAACAGGCGGTGGAAGCGTTCCGCCAGTTAGGGGTGGCCGATGCCGACCAGCGCCTGGACAAATATCACCAGACGGGAATTTTCCAAGAACTGGAAGAAGGAAAAATTACGCCCGATGAGTTCCAGGTGAAACTGGGACAGTTGTGCGGCGGACGTACTCCTAATTGGGAGGAGACGCGCCAGGCATGGCTGGGCTACTTCACCGGACTGGACGAACGTCTGCTCGACTGCCTGAAGGAGCTGCGCAAGCGCTACAAGCTCTTCGTGCTGAGCAACACCAATCCTTACGTGATGGACTGGGCCTGCAGTCCGGCATTCTCGTCAAAGGGGAAACCGCTCAGCGACTATTTTGACAAGCTGTACCTCTCCTACCAGATTGGAGTGACCAAGCCCGACCGGCAGATTTTTGACTTCCTGATAGCCGATGCCGACATTCTTCCGTCAGAATCGCTCTTCATTGACGACGGGGCAGGCAACGTACAGGCAGCCCGCCAGCTGGGTTTCCAGACCTACTGCCCGCATAACGGTGAAGACTGGCGCGATGCACTGACGGTACTTCTCCAGAAATCCTGAAAAAACGTCCTTGCGTTTCATTCATAACGTAAAGGAATTTTCCATACAACGTCCTTGTGTTTCAATCCGAACGCAAGGACGTTTTGCATTAAATGCACCGGCATTCCCGTCCAGTCGCAAAGGCGATACACCATCTGCCACCCCGCAGACCGATGCATTTCCCTACCTCCGATAGGGAAATTCCCCCACAGGAATAGGAAAAATCATTCGTTTGTATGATTTTTTCCGGATACCTTTGTCACATAGAGGAAAACAAACACACAAAGAGTTATGAGAACAAGGGTAAAAAAATTCATGTATATGGCGATGCTGGTCGCACTGACATTCGCCTTCCCGTCGTGTAACGTGGAAATGGAATTAGGGAACAACACCCTGGAATATCGTGAACGCACAGCGTATCTCTGCAGCTACGACTGGCAGGACGACTGGTACGACGACTACGGCTTGCACCACTTCCAGGTGCTGCGCTTCTACACCAACGGAACGGGTGAAGACTTTATCCGCATTCAGGATGCCCGCGGACGTTGGGAGGAATATACCTACACCTTTACGTGGGACTGGTACGACGCTTTCTACACCAGCATCCGTTTGAACTACGGCGGAGGTGACTACTCCTACATGGACAATATCCGCCTGGGAGAAGGACGAATGGAATGCCTGCTCGACGGTGCGGCTGTATGCTTTTACAGTTATTAAAAAATCAGTAAAGAAAAACCGACAGAAAAAGCGAACAAAACACGAAATCAGTTTGTTATAGAAATAAATCACCAAAGAATTTCATGTTTTCTTTTTTAAGATAATTAATTTTTTAGTTTATTCGTTCAAAAAAAAACGTATCCTGCCGTGAGACAGCGATACGTTTTTTTATGCAATGAACACAAGAGTTCCGCCCGTGGGGTCAGCTCATGCTGCCGCCCACGATGTCCAGCAACTCGTTGGTAATCGCCTGCTGGCGGCTCTTGTTGTAAATCAAGGTCAGTTCCTGAATCAGGTCGTTTGCATTGTCCGTGGCAATCTGCATAGCCATGGTGCGCGCGGCATGTTCCGAAGCCGTGGAGTCAAGCAGCACGGTGTACATCTTCATGCGGAGTACCTTGGGCAGCAACTCTTCCATCACCTGTTCCGGCGACGGCTCGATGAGGTAATCGGCCTGCATGGTTTCCTGTTCCTCCCCATTCTCGTCCGTATGACCGGCACTCAGGTCGAGCGGCAGATAAGTCTCCCGCGTCAATACCTGCGTAGAGGTCGACTTGAAGTGGTTGTAGAGCAGCTCCACCTGCTGAATCTCACCGCTGGCAAACCGTGTCATCAGCTCGGCAGCCAGGTCGGCCGCCTCCTGATAGTTCGGTTTTCCGCTCATGTGCTGATAATCGCCGGCTGCCGTCAGTCCCTCCATCTTCTTCACCGCATCGGCCACCTTACGGCCCACCGGATAAATCAGGATGTTCTCACGGCCTACCTTCGGCTCATACTCTGCCACCACCTCGTTCAGGTGACGGATTACATTCGCATTGAATCCGCCGCACAGACTGCTGTTGGAGGCAAACACCACCACGGCCACTTTCTTCACTTCACGTTTCACTGCAAAAGGCGACTCCACGCTCAGCTCCGCGCCCAGGAAATTACTGAGCATGCGGTGCAACCGGCGTTCGTAGGGAAGCATATTTTCAATGGCCTCCTGCGCCTTGTGCAGCTTGGAAGACGCCACCATCTTCATCGCCGAAGTAATCTTCAGCGTGCCGTGGATTGAGTTGATTCTTCCTTTAACTTCTTTCAGTGATGCCATGGGATTTATGCTTTAAATTGTCCGGCCACTTCGGCAGCCAGTTTCTCAATAGTTGCGGTAATTTCGTCGGAAATCTTTCCGGAAGCCAGTACGTCAATCACATCGGCCTGATGGTTGGCACGCAAGCTGGTGAGGAACGAATCCTGGAAGGCACGTACCTTCGAGATAGGAATGTCGCGCATCAGTCCGTGCGTACCACAGTACAGAATGGCCACCTGTTCGCCTACCGGCATCGGTGAGTACTGCGGCTGAATCAGCAGCTGGTTGTTCTTACGTCCACGGTCGATAGCCATGGCAGTCACGGCATCCATATCACTGCTGAACTTGGAGAATGCTTCCAGTTCACGATACTGTGCCTGGTCTATCTTCAATGTACCCGCTACCTTCTTCATACTCTTTATCTGTGCGCTACCACCTACACGGGATACAGAAATACCTACATTGATGGCAGGACGGAATCCCTGATTGAAGAGGTCCGTTTCGAGGAATATCTGACCATCGGTAATTGAAATCACGTTGGTCGGGATATAGGCTGAAACGTCGCCGGCCTGAGTTTCAATGATAGGAAGCGCAGTCAGCGAACCACCGCCCTTCACCATCGGCTTCAACACTTCCGGAAGATCGTTCATGCTCTTTGCCACAGCGTCGTTTTCGATGATTTTTGCTGCACGTTCCAAAAGACGGGAGTGCAAATAGAAGATATCACCCGGATATGCTTCACGTCCTGACGGACGACGAAGAATCAAAGATACTTCACGGTATGCAACGGCCTGTTTTGAAAGGTCATCGTATACTACCAGTGCATGACGACCGGTATCACGGAAGTATTCACCAATAGCAGCTCCGGCAAATGGAGCAAAATACTGCATGGCAGCAGGATCGGACGCTGTTGCAGCAACGACTACAGTATAATCCATTGCTCCCTTTTCACGCAAAGCGTTTACAAGACTGGCAACAGTTGAACCTTTCTGTCCTACGGCTACGTAGATACAATATACCGGATTTCCTGCCTCATAATTGGCACGCTGGTTAATGATTGTATCGATAGCGATAGCTGTTTTTCCTGTCTGGCGGTCACCGATAATCAACTCACGCTGTCCACGTCCGATAGGAATCATCGCATCAATTGCTTTCAAACCTGTCTGCAAAGGCTCCGTTACAGGCTGACGGAAGATTACTCCCGGTGCTTTACGTTCCAGAGGCATTTCAAACAATTCGCCCCCTATCTCACCACGTCCGTCAAGAGGTACACCCAGAGGGTCAATCACACGTCCCAACATGCTCTCACCTACATTGATAGATGCGATACGTTTGGTACGCTTTACAATCATCCCCTCCTTAATCTGGTCAGTAGGACCCAGAAGCACTGCTCCCACATTGTCCTCCTCCAGATTCATCACGGTACCCATGATACCGTTTTCAAACTGCAAAAGCTCATTAGCTTCTGCATTGCGCAAGCCGTAAATACGTGCTACACCATCGCTGACCTGTAGTACCGTTCCCACTTCGTCAAACTTCAGTGAGTTATCGATACCTTGCAACTGACGCAGCAGTACTTCCGATACTTCGCTGGGTTTTATTGTATTTTCTGGCATAACTTTTTAATTAAAAAAATGATAAATGAAGAAAATCTTCCCTCTTCATTTACTTAAACAATTCTTCTGTTTCTCGCAATAAACTGTTGCTTAACGCGCTTCAACTGATTAGCCACACTGGCATCCAGACGATATCCTTCCAGCTCAATGATATATCCTCCTATCAGTTCCGGATCGATATGTGCTTCCATCTCGACTTTTCCCTGAGTACGGCTTCCTATCAAGTCGACCAAATGCTCTTCCAGACGTTCGGAAGGCACAGCCGTAGTAAGTTTTCCAACGAGGATATTTTTATCTTCACGATATAAATCAATATACGACCACAACATGAATTGCAAGAATTTTTCTCTTCTTTCATCGAGCACCAAAGCGAAGAAACGCATCAACTCCTCACTGACGTCCTTTCCTCCCGATGCTTCACGTAACAATTCACATTTACGTTTAGCGTCAAGTACCGGATTTTCTATGGCCCGACGCAAATCGGGAACATTTACATAATTGGCAGCAAGTGTCTTTACTTCTTCATACACCCGATCTTCTACCTTCTGCCCCTTGGCATACGCCAGCAAGGCTCTTGCGTAACGCATAGAAACAACTCCTGTATTCATGGCACGTTATTTTTTAGTAGATTCAATCATTTCATCAAGCATGCGATCAATCAGTTCTTCCTGTTCCTTGGCATCTGCAAGTTTGTTTCGCATAATCTTCTCGGCGATGCCAACAGAAAGTACTGCGACCTGACGGCGGATATCGCGAATCGCACTTTCTTTTTCCGTTTCAATCTGTTTCTTGATTTCAGCCATCAAGCGATTGCCTTCGGTAATAGCACGGTTCTGCGCATCCTTTATAATACGGTCGCGTGTAGCAGCTGCTTCAGCAAGGATACGGGCCTGCTCTTCGTGTGCCTGAGCAAGTACCTTTTCACCCTCAGCTTTCACGTTAGCCAATTGTTCATTGGCTTCACGCGCAGCTTTCAGCGAGTTATCAATATATGCTTTCCGGTCCTCCACCATCTTGATGATTACCGGGAAGCCGTACTTTGCCAAGACAAAGAATACGACTCCAAAGACGATAATCATCCAAAACAGTAGCCCCGGATCCGGAGTTAATAATCCCATAAACTAATGTTTTATTATAAGAATAATGTCAACAAACAAACAACGATGGCAATCAGGGCAACACCTTCTACCAATGCAGCTGCAATAATCATGTTCATACGCAGATCACCAGAAGCTTCCGGCTGGCGAGCCATAGCTTCCATTGCTGATCCACCGATACGACCGATACCAATACCTGCACCCAATACTGCGATACCTGCGCCAATAGCAGCACCTAACTTACTAATACCAACTCCTGCAGCAGCCTGCAATAAAACTGACAATAACATAATCTTTTAAAATTTTAAATGGTTATACTTTTATTTCTTATTTTTTTGTTATGCTTCGTGACTCTTTACACGCGACAATCCGATGAAGACAGCCGACAGCATTGTGAACACGTAAGCCTGGATGAATGCAACCAG
>OHSG01001147.1_pt1 | contig 10827 bp, 10 predicted proteins | sample 1578601 | NCBI WGS metagenome assembly OHSG01 (sample SAMEA3879534, study PRJEB24766) | human gut metagenome | biome: human-associated habitat; feature: feces | place: USA | collected 1985/1987
CTGCCTGTTTGGATTTTATGATTACGGCGGAACGCTTTCCGCAAAGCAGAAGAACCGGATGATTGCGGCTTTGGCCGCCGCCAGCGAGGTGCGCGGGATTGACGCAACCGGGATCGCGTATTGCATGAACGGCCATCTGAGCGTCTACAAACGGCCTCTCCCGGCGCATTGGATGCGGTTCCGCATCCCGGAACAGGCTGCTGCCGTGATGGGACATACCCGCATGACAACGCAGGGCTCGGAATACCGGAATTATAATAATCATCCTTTCTCCGGAAAGGCGGGCCAGCCGTTTGCGCTGGCACATAACGGCGTCCTTACGAATGACGGACTTTTGCGCAGACAGGAAAAGCTGCCCGTTTCCAAAATCGAAACGGACAGCTTTATCATTGTGCAGCTTTTGGAGCAGGCGGGCAGCATCGGCTTTCAGACGCTTCGCACTGCTTCGGAGCAATTAGCCGGTTCCTTCACCTATACGGTTCTGGATGGCGGTGGGCGGCTCTATATTGTGCGCGGCAATAACCCGTTCTGCCTGTACCATTGGCCGGAACGGGGCCTGTATCTCTACGCCTCCACGCAGGCGGTTCTGGATGCGGCTGTGTTCAAAATCCGGAAGCTGCTTTCCGGAAGTATGCAGAATATTCCGGTTGAAGAAGGAGAAATCCTTCGGCTGTCCCCGGATGGAAGCCGAGCAAGCGAAACTTTTTCTATGAAAAAGCTCTATCAATTCCAGCTCTGCCAGTCTCCGTATTACGGCTCCTGCTGGCCGGATGTGCAGGACAATACCGGCTACGCCGAGGAGCTTCGCCGGATGGCCCCGATATTTGGATTCTCAGCGCAGGACGTGGATACACTGCTTCGCGGCGGAATGCTGCCGGAGGAGATTGAGGAGTATTTTTATTGCGGCTGATATTTGCCGCAGAATCTATAAAAGATGGGAGGGATCAATATGCAGTGGACATTATTGGGATTTATTGTCTCGTTGGCGATTCTCTGCCTGATGGAGAGCCTGAGCGCCAAGAAGGAGGTGAAGAAATGACGATCCTGTTTGCCGTAGCCGGTTCCCCGCTGGCCTGCTTTGCAGAAGGAGCGATCCTTGCTGCAAGCGTGTACCTTGTGAGCCGAGGCGTAAAGAATCCTCTGCGGAATTCAAAAAAGTAAAAGGAAGCGAGGGAATTAGGAGGGGGAGTTGCGCGAATTGCTGCACCAGCAAAAGCTGGATGCAGCAATCCATCTCCCCCTCCTAAAACCACCCCCTGTCGCGAAGAGAGCGTTGGCTGTTCCTTCCGCATTCCGAATTACAGAAGGAATACTGCTTTTCCTTCTATTTGTTTACGCGTACGCGCTATTTTTTGGTATTATCTACTTTTTTCGCTTGTGGAATGAGAAATACGGAAGAAGGATAATCCTGCATTATTATTCCATAAATAGTTAGAGAATATTTGCAAGTTATTTTTTTCGGCACAATCCACAAGGATATTGATGGATGCGTCACTTTTCTGAAAACACTCTATGTCTCTTTATATTCCTCGGAATGAATTTCGCACGGTTTAGATACCAAAATATGTTATATGCAACTTTTAGATCAAATGCAGCTATACCACAGATCAGATCACAATAATCAGCGGATTGATATTCAAGGCTATCGAGAATCTCTCTTTTTAACTCAAGTAATAATCGTTGTTGGTCAATCGACTGGTGCATAAACGTCCACAAGGCGCAGGCGCCACGTCTTTTTAGAAAATCTGGCGTGTCTTTATGGAGCTTTGCGTCAGGTTTGCCCATACAAGCTTCCGAATCAAATTCGTCTTTGAAACGCTTCTGAAATTCCCCAAAAGATCTTCCCAATAAATCCTCGAAACGAGTACGGCGCCCCGATGATACTTGAAGCAGATAAGCAAATGTGTCTATCATCATATTCCGGACGTTATATTGTTTATCATTAGGGATTCCTGGTGGGAGAACTCCAAAGCAAAGAGTGGAAAGTACCATGTCGGCTTTTATGCTAGCCAGATTTCTTAGTGGATATATTGGTAATTTAAAATCTCTCCGAAAACTAAACGCCGAACAGGTCATAAAGCCGGGACATGTTTGACATTTTAGCAGATTCTTTGAATCTGCCAAACTAGCTGCCCCGGCTGAATGTTCTGAATCATCTGAACGCATCGAAACCTTTGAGCACAGCGACTCCCTCAACTGCCTAATATATTTTTTCCCTTTTTCGGTGGCCTTATATGCTTCGATTTCCTTATAGTTGGCGCAGTTTTGGCAGCGTTTGAGTGTAGATTTGTATGCTTCGATTTCCTTGTAGTCGGCACAGTGTTGGCAGTGTTCAGGTATGGCCTTGTATGCTTCGATTTCCTTGTAATCAGCACAGTTTTGACAGCGCACGGACGTGGACTCTTGTGCTTCGCTTTCCTTGCAGTCAGTGCAGTTTTGACAACGTTCGAGTACGGCCTTATATGCCTTGATTTTCTTGTGGTCAACACAGTTTTGGCAGCGTTCGAGTATGACGCGCATTGCGCTTGAGTCCCCGTTGATGAATCTTGGATGTTTATATAAAAATTGTTCAGGATCATCGGTATCTCCAAACAGATAATTGGGGGAGCATTCAAAGCGTAGACATATTCCGACAAAATGTGCTTGGTTTAGAGGCTTAGTAATTTTCTTCTCAGAATTCTTTTTATCCTGATAGGCCTTGCTATCTACGGCTTTTTTGCTGTTTGAAGCTTCTTTGTCACCTGAGGCTTCCTTGCCTTTTGTGGGTTTTGGGCAGCCTATGGTTCTTAGTTGCTGAACGTATGTATGCGATGCGCCAATGAACTCTCCTAAGTTTTGATCGCTGATGTTCTCCTTGTTTTGCAGCTTACGCAGGCGACCTGCAAAACATCGCAGCATTTCTTCGGTGATCCCTTCTTCAAAATATTCGCATGATATTTCATATACAGCATTGAACAACGTTTTGTCTTCGTACGTTTCCCGCTGATTCTCTATCATTTCAGAAATTGCATCTATGCTTTTTCGCCCGCCCTTGCTCATATATACACCTCATTCACGTAAAATTGCAAGTTATTTTCTCTGTACACTTTGTCAATTTATTTCCAGTTGACCTTATGCTAGAATGCTGGCATCGCTAGCGACGATTCTTTCAAAACCAAGGAGGTCTTTATGAATAAAAACGATAATACGTTGATTGCCGGGGTATCCGGAGGAGAGATTGAAAAGAGGCATGAGGGCAAGCGCGAATTGATCGATCCGTTTATTCTCCCGCCTGACTATAAACTCGGTGCATTCAGTCATTCCGTTGAAAGTGGCTGCTCGAAGCATGAGAAACAGGATGAGCAGAATTCTGTGAAAGAACCGGACACTGTTGTAAAAACCGATTGCTTTGATCTTGTCCGTCCGTTTCTGAAAGCCAGCGAGTCAGTATCCTGTGATGAGCCGATGTGCGCTGTTGCGCCTGCCGCCCCGCCTGCAGCTCCGCCTTCCAACCCGCTTGTACCGAAGCCCTTTATGCTGCCTTCGCCGCCTGATATCTGGAAGGGATCTGCGCCGACAACCTATAGGCGCAATGCACCGAACGCAATGGAACTGGAAAAGTTGTATCTCTCGCAGCGGCTTATTCGGACGAAAGGAAATGCAGTGTACATCTGGAACGGGAATTTCTATCGCAATATAAGCATGGATGAACTGAAGCGTGATATAAAGGGGCTTCTCCGTCCTGAATTGGAGATTAGAGGGACACCCAATCAGCTTCATGACATAATCGAGTGCATTTTGGCAGAGCCGACTATTGCGGTACGGGATGGGGTGGCTGATCCTCCGCACAACCTGTTGAACGTAGCCAATGGGCTTCTCGATCTCAATACCATGACGCTGCTGCCGCCCGCACCCCAGTATTTCTTTACATCTGCGATTAAAATTCCTTGGGATACCGAAAAAACGTGCCCTGTTTTTGAAAAGTTTTTGTTTGACTCTGCGGGGGGAGATCCGATTTTGGTTGCTCGGCTTTGGGAAGCGCTGGGTTATATTTTGACTCCGGATAACCGTGGCAAACGGTTCTGCCTGCTTCTCGGCCCGTCCAGCACAGGCAAGTCCGTGTTTGGAAACACTGTCAGAAAATTTTTCAATCCGGAATTTCTCAGTTCTGTATCGGCAATTGGGCTTGGCGCACAGTTTTCGCTTTCGGCGTTGCTGCATTCCCGTGTGAATCTGTCCATGGATCTGACGGATGCAGCCCTCACTCCGCAGGCTGTCAGCATTATTAAATCGATTACCGGACGCGATGCTATCGCCGTAGAAGAAAAATATCAGCCTATCGTAAATGCAGTGCTGGATACAAAGCTTGTCTTTTCGAGCAACCACGTCTTGAAGCTGATGGCAGCAGACAGCGCACTTCTGTCGAGAGTTCTCCTTTTGCCTTTCCGCTACCCTGTACCTAAGGAACGTCAGAACCCGCATTTGGAAGAAATGATTGGGAAAGAGCTGCCCGGAATTCTGCATCGTGCAGTGAGCGCATATGTCAATGTGGTCAACCGTGGGTATATTTTTACTGGCGATGATATTTACCAGCCCGCCGCCATGGAGCAGTCTGTTCTTGCGCTTGACAGCGGTTCTGATTCGCCTGAGGACGCTATGTGTGCATTCATCGCTGATATCTGCGTGTCTGACAAAGACGCCTTTACTCCTATTGATGCGATTCATGCGGCATACCGCAGGTTTGCAAATGCAAATCCGGCAGCAATCTCTTATGCCAACACGCAGACATTCGCCCGTATGCTCCGCCGTTGCTTTGAGATCATGAGTTTCCCTGTGAGTCCGCAGAAAAAATTCATTGATGGAAAAACGGCAAATGTATATTTCGGTGTCCGCTTGAAGCAGGAGGTGTAATCGATGAGCGAAGCGTTTGGAAACAGCCATTCAGCGGTGCTGCATTATGTGGATCTGATGCCTACTGAAATGGTCGAACGGCGGGTACAGTTGAAGAAACTGCTTGAACGGTATCCGGTTGCCATTCCGGTCACTGAGGCTGCAAACTTTCTCGAAATGAAAGAGGAAGGACTGCGTAAGAGTCTCCTGCAGGGTATGTGCCCGTTCGGTTTCGCGTACAAAAACGGAGAGAGGGCGGCCTATAAGATCCCCAGTGACACATTCCTTAGCTGGTTCAGCGCTGGTAGCTGCTAGCACCTAGTATTTACAAGCGGGAGATGGGCTTCCATCTCCCGCAGTGATAAAGAAAGAAGGAGGATAATTTGCCCGCGAAAAAACGTTATGAACACAAAATTACGCTGGGAAAGGATATAGACGGCAACTTGATCCGCAAATCTTTCTACAGCACGAAATCCAAGCGTGATGCGAAACGCAAAGCAGAAGAATACGCTGAAACGTATAAACTCAACCTGCTCTTGGTTGAGCCGGAAAAAACAAAAACAATCACCTTTGAAAAATGGGCAATTCGTTGTTTGGAGCTCTATAAGATGCCCTATGTCAAGGCCAACACATACAGGGATACCTACCTTGCGCCTGTCAAACGGCATCTGATCCCCCACTTTGGAAAAAGGGAGGTTCAAGCGATTCAGCCGGCAGAGATACAGGAGTACATCAACAGCATCAACGGAAAATACGCACCCGAAACAATAAAAAAGGACTTTAACATGCTGCATTTCATCCTTCAACATGCCAAGGAGGAAGGATACTGCAAAGAAAACGCTGCTGCATCGTCTGGCATTCGGTTGCCAAAATATCATACCGTTGTGGCGAAACACGCATTTTCCCCACAGGAATATAATACCACATATGAATTTGCTGTCAACCACCCGAAGGGACTTGCAATTATGCTGCTGATGGAAACCGGCTGTTCCAGAAGTGAGCTGTTGGGACTTCGCTACGAAGATTTTGACGCAGAACATGGGAATCTGCACATCAATCAGGGATTGGTTGCTGTTTCCGCGACCGGCGGTAAAAAGACGCTGCTGGCAGACGGTTTGAAGAATGGCTACCGCCAGCGCACAATTCCGATTTTGGAGCCGCGCCTGCTTGCAAGACTGAAAGCAGAGCCGAAAATCATTACATTGGAATCTGGTGGAGAGAAGCGTCAGGTCGAAGCAGAGTTTATTTTTCACAGTCCGGAAGGGAAAGCCTATTATCCACGGAATTGGTACGACCGTGAGTATCGTTCCTTTATGAAGGATCTGATCAAGGCACATCCGGAAATTCCGTCATTGACGCCCCATGAGCTTCGGCACACGAGAGCAACGCTCTGGTCGGCGCAGGGCGTACCGCAGCATTTGATCGCAGACCTGCTTGGACACTGCGACACCAGAATGCTGGAACGGGTCTATAATCACACAACGACGGACACGCTGAGACAGGCGTTGGAAGCCGTACAGACGAAGGAGGGAGAGAGAGCCTGACGGCTCTTTCTCCCTCCATTTTTGTATAAAGAAAACCACCGGCAATGCCGGTGGTTCCAAAAAGCTTTAGCTATGCATAGAAAAAATGTCCTCCTTTGATAAAATGAAGATGGTCTGCCAACCAAGAACAAAAATCAAAGGAGGAATCAAGTCCAAATGAAACTTGATGTCAGTAGTTTAGCACACACGAAGTGGGAATGTAAATATCATATGATTAGCGCCTATTAGGAAAACACACTGTCAAAGGGGTTCGTAGCGGGGGTTAGCCCGCTACTGTGGTATCTTCCGTAGTGTTGATTTCAATGTACTCGGCAATCTTGCGGAGCTCGTCAGCAAATTTGAATTTCACGCTGATATTGCCGTTTTCATAGACCTTGATATAGTCCACAAGTTCAACCAAGATTTCACGGTTGAGGGCTTCAATGTTCTGATACTTCATAAAGGCTACCAGTGCAGGATGCTCGTTGTCCACACCGTTTGCCAGTTCTGCGCGTTCAGCGTTCAGCCGGGTAAGCACCGCGGAAATATCAGAAGTCTGCCGTTCGTAGTCAGCCTTCATATCCCGGTATTCCTGCTGGGTGATTTCACCGTCTTTCCAGTCCTGATAAAGAGATTGCTTGTAGCGTGTTATCTTTGTCAGTTCCCGCTCTTTTGCAGCTATCAGATCGTCCAGTCTGTAAGACTGGCTTTTTTTGATTGGAGCGGAATTGATTTGCGTGACGATTTCCGAGTAGGAAACAGCCAAATGTACCTGATGCTGTACAGCGAACAAAACAGCAGCCTCCAGCCGTTCATGCTTGATTGAGTGCATGGTGCAGGCTGTCCGGGAACGGTTCTTGTAGGTTGAGCAAGAATAATATACATTGTTGTTCTTGCCAACGCATCGGGTAATGGCCCGCCCGCAATCGGCACATTTCAGAAAGCCGCTGAATAAATGTACCTCACGGCCTTTCGGGGAAGTACGGGTATCACGCTGTAAGAGAGCCTGTACCTTGTCGAAAGTTTCATAGTCGATAATGGCCTCATGCGTTCCAGCCACTTCCACCCATTCCTCGCGTGGAACAGCTTCAATCTGGTGTACCTTGTAGCTTTTCACCCGGCTTCGGCCTTGGGCTAAATCCCCGGTGTAGGTCGGATTGGTAAGAATGGAGTGGATCATGCGGACTCCCCACATAGGATCGTCATACCCTCTTGTCGAAACAGGCAAGCCCTTTTGTACCTTGTAAGCCGAGGGGCTCGGTACGCCGTGTTCGTTCAGGTACAGCGCGATAGCACGTTTTGATGACCCTTGAATAAGCATTGTGAAAATGAGTTTGACATTTTCAGCAGCATCGGGATCAACAATCAGCCTGTGCTTGTCCTTTGGGTGCTTTACATAGCCGTAAGGAGCAAATGCTCCGATATACTGGCCGTTGCGCCGTTTGTAATCAAATACCTGCCGGATCTTTTTGGAAGTCTGATAGCAGTAATTATCGTTCATCACGTTTGTAATGGGAACGATGATATTTGAAACGCTGTCGGGGTTCTTGTAGCTGTCCACATTCTCAGCAAGGCTGATAAAGCGAACACCCATTTGAACAAACAGGTTATCGATCAAACTTCCGGCATCGCTATAATTTCGTGCGAAGCGGGACAGGTCTTTTACTACCACGCAGTTAATTTTTCCGCTCATTACATCGGAAAGGAGCCGCTGGAAGTTCTCCCGGTTGGCGTCCGTTCCTGTGTGTCCATCGTCTACATATTCGGAAACACTTTCAAATTCTCCGATATGCTTCTGGTAAAAGTCATTGAGCAGATCACGCTGGTTGATGACGCTGTTGCTGTCGTCCTTTCCCTTTTTCAAGTCCTCCTTGGAAAGCCGGATATATTCGCCCAGCCGCCAGCGGCGGACGGTATAAGAGGGAGAGAAACTCTGTTGCAATCCTCTGTTTTTTGTTCGTGCCATTGTTCCTCCTTCCCTATCACATTACATCTATATTATACCTCTGCCCGGGCGGGACAACAAGGATGCCTCCGCCTCGGGACACTTTGTCTCGAAGTAGAAACGGGCCATAACCGAAGTTACAGCCCGCTTTTTTGCCGGAGAAGAAAGTCCGTCAGCGTGTCCTGCAAGGACGGCCCGCTTTCCGCAAATTCAATTTTTACACCGATCCCGCCGATGCAAAAGCAGTATGGATTTTCTACCGCCTGCAAAAACAGAGCGATCCGCTCCTCCCGGGGGAGAGAGGTGTCAAAGATCATACCGCTCACATCCGGCAGGGACTCGGGAGCCACTGCGCCGATGTCAACGCTTTTCATTTGTTCCAGTTCCTTTGCCGTTAATCTCACGGTAAAACCTCCTTATCAAAAATAGGATACGCCTCCCGCATATCATGGGGAAACGCAAGAGGGCAGCATCCAAACGATGCTGCCCTCTTGCCTCACTCCATGTAAGTATAAAATAGAGAACGCCGCTCCCATTTTCTTGCCCTGTCCAAAGACAACCATGCTCAAAGCGGCGTTCCCTCGCAGATAAGGGGACAGCCCGGAGGGACAAGCGGCCAGCCTGTCCTATGCCGGATCGTGGCCGTGGGGCGGCCCGGCCCAGTTGCGGCGTTGGTGTTGTTCGCTCGTTCTTCCGAAGAAAAAGTCACAGCGCACCCGCCACCCGGCTCCCCGGACTATGCCCGGGGCCGCCGCTGTTTATCTGCGAAAAGAAGAATATCTTCTTTCATAAACCGAGACATTTTTTCATCATTTCCAAGTGGGGAAAATGAAAAAATCAAAAAGTTTTTTTCATACGCTCAAGGCCACGCTTGATCGACTGGCGAACAGACTCCTCATGTACGCCCTCGGCCTCGGCAATTTCCTTGATGCTCTTTCCAAGAATGATGTGGGCATCAATCCTGCGGCCCTGGATCTCCGGCAAAGAGTTGAGTGCATTCCACAGACGGATGAACAGCTCCATGCGCTCCAGAAGCTCCTGGGGCGTTGGCTCATGCAGGCAGGCGGAATATTCGATCCCGTCATCGCAGTCCAGAGAATACTGCGCCTTATGCCGGGAGAGCCGCCGCTGGTAGGCCATTTCGTGCCGGGCATCGGACACAAACACTTCGGCTACCTCGTCAGAAACCTCAATAAACTGATCCTGTGTGTACCAATAATAAAAATCCTTCAGATTGATTGTAGTCATAAATAAACCTCCGTTTCGGTGTTGGGTGGATGAGTGACCGAAACGGGGCTCGGTGGGGAGCGGCATCCCGGGGAGCCGCCCCGCACCTCGGGACAATTTGTCTCGAAGTACAAAAAAGCGCCCGCACAGCAAGACGCTATGCAGACGCATGAAATTACATTATCATAATTGTACTGATATATTGTACCTTCATAGCCAGACTGTCCCGGAGGGGGAGCTACGCTTTTTTTAGCTGGTGAAGGTCATGGGAATTGTGAGAAAGTAAGATGGACACGGCGACACCCTCCTATGGGCCGCCGTGGGGTTACTGAATATCCAAAGAGAAACGGCGGCTCTGAAAATTGAGCCGCCGCTTCATGGGCGCATGGAGATATGTCTGCTGTACGACGGCTTTTTTTCTTTTGCCGTCGTGCGGCAGTCTTTACTCTTGAATTACGCTACAAGTACCAGAACTGGAAAACGCTTATTTTTACTTCAGTTAGCTGGATCTTTCAAAGAAATCGCATACACCGTATTGATCTGTAATGGATAGCTCTCTGCAATGTTACCATCGTAATAGACAATGACTTCATCACCAATGTTGAAATCAACCATGTCATCTTTGTTCTCTGCATCCAAAGAAACATCGCAATATGCTCCGTAAGGGTAAGCGTCTGTCTGGATGGAAATAAGTATGGAGTTGTTATAAACTTCTTCCACAACGCCGGTAATGCTGGACTCATTCTTTATGATGTCGTCCATAGAACGCCCACAGCCAACAAGACTTCCTTCCATTCCTATTCAGCAAGAAATAATTAAAAAATACTTTGATGCCAAAGATGGTGCTAACAATTATTACGCTAAGGCCGATGAATGTAAAACCAATGCTCTTATCAATTTTGAAAAAGAAATATTTTAATAAACGGATAAAGCCACAATCCCGGTAGTCTCCCTACCAACAATTGTGGCTTTTTATGTTCAAAGTTTTGTATGTGTGCCATCGCTTAGTAGTCCCTTACTACTAAGGATTTCTCCCAACACCTTTGCCTTTATTCCGATTCCGTCCATGAACCTTAGTAGTCGAAACCGTAGTAATTCCAATGCTTTCCGCCATATTCTGCCCCGCGTTGCCCCAGTCTGCGAAGGTATGCATTATCATAAAACTGGAGTGCCGTGGCATACGAAAAGTACTCGAATTATTGTTTTTTCTCCTCTCAAATTGCCTTGAAATGCCGTATTTTGCAAGGTTTTATCAGCATTTCA
>OHSG01001149.1_pt1 | contig 10809 bp, 8 predicted proteins | sample 1578601 | NCBI WGS metagenome assembly OHSG01 (sample SAMEA3879534, study PRJEB24766) | human gut metagenome | biome: human-associated habitat; feature: feces | place: USA | collected 1985/1987
AGCTCCGCTAGTCGCTTATTGAGAGCCCCTTGCGGCTGGTGGCATGTCCGCGTCTTACACCCTTACTTTATTGGTAACAATTCAGTACTTTGTGGTAAAAATAAAAAGAGCCGGTAAGTATAATAAATATACTTATCGGCTCCTAACCATCCTATACAAGACGTCGTATAGCAAGTATTGTATGACACTGCACTCTTCTGTTTGCTGTGATTCCTGCCTTTGTGGACTGTGCCTCCACTATAACACCACCACCTGCATATATAGCTACATGTCCCGGATATACCACTACGTCTCCCGGCTGTATATTATCGAAGGATACGGCCTGTCCCACAGACTTAAATGCCTGTGAATATCTCGGTGTGCTGATACCAAAATGTGCATATACCTCATGTACAAAGCCTGAACAGTCTACACCGTTTGTAAGACTGTTTCCACCCCATACATATGGATTACCCACAAACTGCATAGCGTATGATACTACAGAGCTTCCTGAAACTCCTGTTGAAGCACCCGGGTTCTTTCCACCGCCTGCTGCATAGTCACTGGCAATACCGCCATTGCCGGCTCCACCACCATCATAGCTTGAACTGCTTGATGAGCTGTTCGCTCTGGCAGCGGCTGCGGCTGCAGCTGCTGCCGCTGCTTCCTGCTCCTGAATGATTTTACCCTGTGCCGTAATGATATTCTGATAATTCTCTGCCTGCTGCTGTGCCTGAGCTATCTGGCTTGCATACTGCTCCTTCTGGTTTTCAAGAGCTACTATAGCCGCCTCGACATCTGCCTGCTGCTTCTCATAGTCATCCTGCATGGCTGTGAGCTCATTCATGTCGTTGTCAAGCTTAGTACCAATCTCCTTCACCTGCTCAACTGCTGCCTGATAAGAATCCATAAGAGCACGATCCGAATCATATACATCTGACACGTACTCTATACGATTGAGCATATCTGTGATACCATTTGACTCAATAATTGCTGTCCAGATATTGTCCTCAGCGCTGTTTTCATACATGAACTGTATACGCTTCTTCATGGCGTCATACTGCTCCTGCTGCTTTTCCTGAGCAGCTGCAAGATCCTTCTGATTCTGCTCTATCTCTGCCTGTTTATTTGTGATATCTGTCTGAAGCTTCTTTTGTGCTGCAAGAATCTCATCAAGCTTTGCGGATTTATTCTTTATATCATCAGCAGTAGTCTGCTGCTGATCCTTTAGACCATTAATCTCATTCTTCTTATCCTTGAGATTCTGCTCAGCCTGTGACTTCTTCTTCTCTGCATCCTTCTGCTTCTGTGTCTTGGCATATACCTTCTCAAGTCCACTGTTTATGTATCCGCTAAATGTAGTGCCCTCTACTGCCGGTCCTGTAAAAACGAGTGCCGATGTTAACACAGTACATATAGCACGTGTCCATTTCTGATTCATTTTATTCCTCCTGTAATACGACGGTCAGATTGACCTTTCCTTCCACAATTTATGTTCAATATACATTCGGATATATTATCGCACAAAATGAATCTTTTTTCCACATCTTTTTGTAAATTTACAGAATTTTCCACATTTTATATAATGATATGATTAAAAAGTCAAAAGGTATCTTGCCCCTAATTTATGATTCACATACGCGCTATTATAAGTCTATCATCAGGTTTGATGCTATCTGATGTCAGAGCATTTATTTCCATTATGTTTTCAACAGTGGTGCGGTATCTTTTTGCAATGTCCCACATTTTATCATCCTTCTGCACTATATAGCCAACCAGAGCTGCTTCCTCTTCAGTATCAGACGCTATTTTTTCCTGCTCCACCGATGTTATGACTGACACTTCATCCTGCTGCAGGGCAATAGCGTTTATGCTGACAACACCCTTAATTTCATATTCGCTGTTGTCGAGTAGATTGACCTGCACCTGGTCTACCTGCAGATTTACCTCGCAGCAGGTGTTGGCGTCCATGCCGGGTATCTCAACAAACTGTTCAAACGGCACAGAGTCTGTATGCATCTCTATCGGACAGCCATCATCCTCCACAATATTCACACAGTTCACCTGCAATACGCCTGACACAATAATTCCTGTGTCAGCATTTTTTATCTGTGCAATAGCGGCCTGCGTCTTTGTACCGCATATTCTTAAAATTCTCTTTTTGCTGTTTTCTCTGTACAACTGCTCCAAAATACGGCATTTTGTGTCATTTTTCATAAGAAGGCTGCATACCTTCATATTTTCAAATACAGGTTTTACCGGACATGATACGCTGTACATGTCATTGAGCACCTCTACTGTTTCCTCACTCCAGACCTTTCCATCCACCGCAAGCGCTGCCTCAATCGAAAGCTGCCTGAGCTCTCCGTCATAATCATTTTCCGCCTCAACCTGATGCATGGCAGGCTGTGTGCGAAGCCAGGCAATATTTCCGGCATTATCACCCTCACAGCGTATTTCATTTGAAAATCCCTCCTGCACCTCAAAGCAACAAATTTCCTGTTCTTCACTCAGATACACTATACACGCATGGCACTCGCCTGTCAGTGTAATATGGTCACGCTCGTATGTATACTCCAGATTTCTCATATCAACAAGACTTGATATGAGCTTGCATATATTCGGCTTGGTCTTTGGCAAAGTGACGACATTTTTAATTCTGACAATATCCCTTACAACACTGTCAAGCTTAAGCACCTTCATCTGCCCCATAAGCTGCTCCACATCCTTGTCATCAATCCTTTGTGCAACCTCAAGATTTTCTTCCCTCTCTCCATAAAGCTCCACGCTTATAATGCCTCTGACCGAGAGCTTTCGCGAATTGATAACCCCAACCGTAAGCTCATCAAGCCCGGTATACACACGAACTGTATCCTTCTCGCAGACTCCTTGAAGCACAAGCTTCTCCTGAAACGGTATTGCATCCTTTATATGCTCCACTCTGTTTCCGCCGATATTTTCCTCCGGCTCATCGCCTTCAAAAACTTCCTCTCTCGTATACAGCACTTCAAATTCAATGCTTCCACTCAGCCAGATATTCTCGCCTGACGCTTTTATCTCGTCAAGCTTTACCTGCCCGTTCTGACAAACCACTTTGGAAACATCAGGCTTATTGTCCTTTATGACATAATCCCTGTCGAAGCCAACCTGCGACATATCCTTTACCTTTTCTATGCATTGTCTGATTTTTTGTGTAATTAACTCCATAAAAAATACCCCACTTCAAATATGTATATAAAATACATATTCAAGATGGAGTAACTTTATGCAGATGCAAATATTTAAATTCATGATCATTATAATAAAGATGCAACATCTTTACTTCATGATACTAGCAAAGCTGCATCCTTATATCTTTTGTAATCACATCAGTGTAGGTGAAAGATAAGAGCTGTGGCGGATTCTGCTCAAACTCATCATCTATCAGAACCGTAAACACACTTGGGTATGCCTGCTGAATAACACCCTCCTGGATGTCAACCTTGTTGCGGCCGAGATCCTGCTGGATTTTTACCCTGTTGCCACACTGCTGGTGAATCGATGCTCTGACTTTTCTAATTTCTGTCTGTTCCATTTTAAGCCTCCTTATTGTGGATATGCCCACTGGCACATAACTATAGTCCTCATGGTAACCAGTATTGTAACGACGGTGTCATATATATGAAATCAATCTCTGTATAAATATAAAACAGGTCAAATCAATCAACAATTATATCAATCAATATATTTGAATATATAAATATGTCACCACAATATCTAGTAACTTTACTATAGCAAAGTATCGCAGTGATAGCAATAGGGCATTAGTACTGATTGTCAGTTTTTTCGCAACTTTTAACACAATTTACGAAATTTTCACTCAAACACAACAGGCATTTCACTCAATTCCGTCTTTATTACTATATACGGATAACTCGCCTGATTGCTGACCTTCTCGCCCTTATCCGGGGCTATCAGACGCGTATCAAAATACATTGCCTTATCCTTAACATAAAACTGATTAACCGTAATACTGTAGCCACCTGTCTCCTTTGTGCCAAAGCCTTCCGCTATGTATAAATATTCATCATCCTTGTACGTCAGCTTCATCGCCTTCGCCTTGTTTTCATTTATCTGCTTTTTAAACTCCTCCGGGATTTCATCCCCGCAGATCACCGTGTACTCAACCATCCTGTCACTCTCCGTGCCTGAAATATTTGCGCGACAGCCCGAAATCACTGTCGTTTCCAATATAACAAGCACACCTGCAGCCACCACCAGAAATTTTCTCAATTTTTCTGACATTTTTTCCTCTCTTTCTTATCATATCGCTTATGATATGATATAATATCAGTAATTATTCGAAACCACCTTTAGAACCAAAAAGCTGTTGCTTACATGCAAGCATGACGCATCAGCTTTTTTATTCTCAATGGTTCTGAATAGTTACATTACATTTTATATTATGAAAAAGAGAGGTCAAATATGCGTTCAGTTTTAATCGTAATATTCGTATTTTTCTATCTGCTGCTCGGTCTTCCGGTGCTCGGAGCCATGTGGATAATACACAAATTTGCACCGACATGGGCCGATATGGCACAGCTTCGCCTGGTACAGTGGGCTTTCCGTGTCATCATATTCCTAAGCGGAGCGGACATTGAATTTATAGGGGAGGAAAATGTGCCAAAGGACGAGGCTGTACTATATATAGGAAATCACCGTAGTTTCTTTGACATCATAATCACCTACTCCAGATGTCCACGCCTGACCGGCTACATCTCAAAGCAGAGTATCGCAAAAATACCGGTGCTGGGGCTCTGGATGAAGCGCCTGCACTGCCTGTTTTTGGACCGCGATGACATCAAGCAGGGACTAAAGGTTGTGCTTGCAGCCATAGATCAGGTCAAATCCGGCATCAGCATATGTGTATTTCCTGAGGGCACACGCTGCAAAAACAAAGATGACCTGACAGAGGTACAATCTTTCAAAGAAGGTACTTTCAAGATTGCCACAAAGAGCAAATGTAAGATAGTGCCAATGGCAATCATGGGAACAAATGAAATATTCGAGGATCACCTTCCATGGGTCAAAAAGAATCATGTGGTTATCCGATATGGCACTCCTATTGATCCGGCAGCACTCAGTAAAGAGGAACAAAAGCATCTCGGAGCTCATTGCAGAGAAGTGATTGTGGATATGCTTCATGAAATTGTATAGCTGAAAAAACCGCCCAGTCGGGCGGTTTTTCATATTTCTTCTTCAAATTTCTTTAAACTTTTAAATTTTTATTCTCATCAAATATTTTTTACTTCAAAACAAGCACCGAATACGCCGGCAGCTTTGCCGTTCCATCCTTATATGAAGGTGCTTTCTTTGTAGTCTGAAGCATTGCAACAGCATCATTTACTCCAAGCGATGACACATCCACACTTGCTTCATCCTTTAATGGATTAAATATAAGCACTGCTTTCTCACCATTGTACTCTCTTGTGAATATACACACATTATCATTTGACAGATCCTTTTCAAAGGTATTTGTACCTCGTGCTATCTCCGGGAAAGCATTTCTTATTAATATTGTCTGCTTCACAAAGTTGTAAATAGAGTATGGATCCTCCATCTGCTTATCAAGGGTATCGTATGTCTGCTCGGTTTCTTCTGCATTCTGAGGTCCCACACACATTCCCTTAGCTTTTGAATCCCCGCTCCATCTCATGGCAAGACGCTTCGTCTCATCATTGGCTGTGCCTCTCATGCCGATTTCCTCTCCATAATACAGAAAAGCATTTCCGGGCATAAGAAGATTCATGGCCTGCGCCATCTTTGTTTTCTCCTCGGCATTATCTCCGTTGTAGTATCCTGCGCTGCGTCCCATATCATGATTTGTATAAAAAGGTGCATCAATGTATGAGTCTGTATACTTCTTTATCTCATTTTCCACATCAACCAAAGCATTGCCGTATGTGCTGGCGCCATGATTTGCTGCACCATTTAACACCTTTCCAATATATCCATCCTGCTGTGAAAAATCAAAGTTGAACATACTGTCAATTCCACTCTTATAGTACTTCGCATACTCTCTGTATGTAGTCCAGCCCTCACCAACCATATAAGCATCGGCCTTTTTACTCTTCACATTGTTTACAAGCCATGTGAGGTCATCTATAGTCTCAGTCTGGTTATTATTATTGTAATAAATCACAGCATCCAGTCTAAAGCCATCTACACCGCGGTCAAGCCAGAAGGATGTAACCTTGTCAATCTCCCCTCTTACAGCTTCGCTCTGCAGGTTAAGGTCAGGCATGCTGTCTACAAACTGTGACTCGTAATACCAATTCGTGCCCGGCAGCTGGTTGTAGCCTCCGGTATTGGTTTTGCTAAAATTATAGTAATCAACATAAGGACATTCCGAAGAATCCGGCTCTGCCCCATCAGGAAGCGACTTGATATAATCAGCAGCCGCCTTAAACCACGGATGCTCGTTAGATGTGTGATTTATTACAAAGTCAATAATCACATTGATGTTTCGCTTGTGACACTCCGTAATAAGCGCATCAAAATCATCCAGAGTACCATACTGCTTGTCAATATTCATATAATCCGTAATATCATACTTGTGGTATGAAGGAGAAGGCATAATAGGCATCATCCAGATTTCATTGCAGCCAAGTCCCTCGATATAGTCAAGCTTCTCCGTAAGTCCCTTTAAATCCCCAATGCCGTCACCGTCACTGTCAAAAAAACTGTATACGAACACCTCATAGCAGGTCCTGTAATTGTCCTGAATCACATTAGGATCATTTTTCGCATTCATCTGCTCCATAGCAGAAGGCTTGTACTCCTTCTTTGCTGCCGTCTCGGTATTCTTTCCACCCGCAGCACACCCCGCAAGCATCGACACCGCCATAGCTGCCGTCAATGCCACAGCAGTCAACCTGCCCGCCAATCTATTCACAGCCCTGCCGACCATATTGCGGCCGCCTATTTTATTATTAATCATACGCACTCCTTTTCTTAACTAAATTCTGAGCAAATTTGTATCTACAAAATCACTACACATATTCTCACATCTTCCACAAAGTAGCAACAAACTTAGCACTGTGTGCCACACCGGCACCACACAACCTGAAAGTGCTAAGTTTGCCACACACCCCAAAATTTGCCATCAATATAAACCAAAAGCCGCCGCACAAAAGTGCAGCGGCCTAAATAAAACCAAATTAGCCTTTGACAGCTCCTGTAAGTCCATCCACGTAGAATCTCTGCATGATGATGAAAAGTATTGAGATAGGTATTGATACAACAACTGCAGCAGCAGCCCATCTTGTGAACCATCCGTTTATAAACTCTTTCTCAAGCATGTTGTAAAGGAGAAGAGATACTGTCCAATACTTGTCGTTTGGACCAACGATAACCTTTACAAATACGAAATCAAGCCATGGCGCAAGGAATGCTGTAAGTACTGTATATACTACGATTGGCTTACTGAGTGGCAGGATAACCTTGTAAAATACCTGGAACTGTGTACATCCGTCAAGGATAGCCGCCTCAGTAAGAGACTTAGGCACAGTATCAAAGAATCCCTTTGCGATATAGAAGCCTGTTCCTGCTCCTGCTGAGTAAATCAGAATCAATGAAATTCGAAGCATACTGCCCTCTGTAAGTCCGATAGCCTTTAAGATAAAGTATACGGCAACCATTGACATGAAGGCTGGGAACAATCCAAGAATCATAGCCAGATTCATGAAAGGCTTACGCATCTTAAATCTCAGTCGTGACATACAATACGCAACAGAAAGTACAAATACTGTTGAAATGATACATGAGCACACTGAAATAAACAGTGTATTAAAAAATGCTCTAGGGAAATTCAACAGTGTAGTCTCTGTGAACAGCCTTGTATAGTTGCTAAATGTAAGGCCATGTGGGAAGAAGTACTTTGTATAAGCACCACTCTCAGCTCTAAAGCTTGTCATAATAATCCAGAAAATTGGGAACAGCCATACTACAGCAAGTATTCCAAGAATGATATGAACAAGGGAATTCTTTGCTACTTTCTTAGCACGTCCGGCAGACATAGGTCTTTTTGCTTTTGCTACACTACTCATTACATGAATCCCTCCTCATCCTTGTATGATTTTGTATTTCTGTATGTAACAAGCGCTACGATAGAAAGTACAACGAATGTGAGGATACCGATAACGGCACCGATATTGTACTCCTGATTATCAATAGTCAGCTTGTACAACCATGTAACCAGAAGGTCCGTCTTTCCTGCACTGTCTCCGACAGGTGTAGGCTTTCCTGCTGATAACAGGTAGATAACGTTGAAGTTGTTGATATTTCCGGTAAACTGTGTGATGATATATGGTCCCATGATAAACATGATATATGGGAGTGTGATCTTAAAGAAGATCTGTGCTGCGTTTGCACCATCAATCTTGGCAGCCTCATAAAGCTCTGAAGGCACATTCTGTAATACACCTGTAACCTGAAGCATGGTATACGGAATACCTACCCAGCAGTTGATGAGAATAACAGAAACTCTCGCCCACATAGTGTTGGTCCAGAATGGAAGCGGGTTATCAATCCAGCCCCACTCCAAAAGCAGGTTATTAACAGCACCCTGTGGCTGGAACATCTGTCTCATTACAAGGAGTGATACGAACTGCGGTACCGCAATTGAGATAACAAAGCATGTACGCCAGAAAGCCTTGCAATGTGTCTCTTTACGATTGATAACGATAGCAAGAAGGAGTCCAAGGAAGTTACAAAGGAAGGTTGCAAATACAGCCCAGCAGATTGTCCATCCGAGTACTCTCCAGAATATCTTACCAAGCTTACCACCAAGTCCAAGCACCTGTCCGAATGAGGCAAAGCCTGTCCAGTCGAACAATACCAGATGATCACCCTTTACTGAATAGTTTGTAAAAGCCATTGGAATCATGAACAGCAATGGTAAAACTGTAAAAATAAATATTCCCATAAGTGGGAGAAACATAAGTGTCTTATGTAGGTTTTTATCAAATAAATCCTTGACATCTTTGCCAAAAGAATTGATTTCTTTTCCAGCTTTTGAAAGGCATTCTGCCTTATATCCGCTCTTTAAATTCTCGCACCACATGTAAATAAATAATACTGTGATGGCAATTGTTATGACGCCATATAACAGTAATAATACTGACTGGTCGCCTGCAACATATTCATAAATCTGCTTCTGCTCATTAAATACCTCTTCCTGTTTTCTCCAGCCAAGTGAAGGCAGCATGGAAATGTAATAAGCACCAGCGCTAACCATATATGCTATATATGCAATCTCTATAGCAAGAAAAATCAGACCCTTTATAATCTGCTTATGAGCCATATTGGCAAGACCCATTACGAGTGCCGATAGCTTAACTGTAGCTCCGCCTTTTGTGAGGGCATTGCCAACAGTATACGGAGTAGCAAATTCCGAAACTTTTTTCTTTTTGTTTGCTCCTATCATACTTTTCCTCCTGGCATGCATTATATATGCCATTCCTTTAAACTAATTTATTCCAAGATTCCGGCTACCCGGAACCTTGGAATCATAATCTGATCTACTTAATTATTTAAGAGAATCATTAAGCTGAGTATTGAAGTCCTCTGTCTTCTGAGCTGCATTGTCCTTTGTAATCTGGCCTTCTGCACCGTTCTGGAAAGCATCACCGAATGGTGTAGCTGCATCCCAGTAACCTGCCATATCAATGATAGGCTGTGCTACTGAACAATCAGATGAAACCTTAGCCATAGCTGCTGCTACAGGATCTGCTGCGATTTCCTCGTTTGTTACAAGATCTTTGTTTACAGGAGCCTGTGCTCTTAACTTGAAGTGAGCAAGCTGTGCATCCTCACTTCCAAGGAATGCTGCAAGCTTAACTGCTACTTCCTGGTTCTTGCAGTTAGGGTTAACACCGATAGCCTTAGATCCTAAGAATGCCTTTAACTGGCAGTCTTTTCCACCAATATTGATTGTAGGAAGAGCTGCAACACCAACGTTCTCCTCACCAAGATTCTCTTTAACTGCGTCATAGTTCCAGTTACCATTGAAGTAAGCGTTTACTGAACCATCCTTAAGTCCAGCAAGACCAAGTGATCCCTCATTGTTATCCATTACGAAGTTTGGATTTGCAAATAAATCTACGATGTAGTTTGTAACTGCTACTGCCTTATCTCCGCTGAAATCATATCCGGCAGCCTTGTCTGTTCCGTCTCCGAAGATTGTACATCCGTTTGCTGCATAGAATGCATTGAGATACCAGCCGTTATCAAATGGGAATGAAACCTTACCCTTTGTAAGCATTGTATCAAGGCTCTTTACATCATCCTCAGAGAAAACTCTCTTGTCATAGTACATGAACCATGTGTTTGATGTATAAGGAACTGCGTAGATGTCTCCATCATATGTAACAGTTGCTGCCATAGCCTCTGAGTTAGATGTCTTAACATAATCTGCTGCCTCTCCACCTAACTTAGCAATAGCATTAGCCTTAATTAATGGCTCAAGCTGATCGTTTGCAAACATGTAAACATCAGCTGCTGCCTTAGGATCCTTTGTAACAACGTCCTTTGCATCACTCTCAGATGATGTAACATACTTGAACTCGATGTTGAAATCAGGATTTGCTTTAGCAAATGCCTCGCACTCTGTCTTGAGCCAAGCACCCTTTGCATCATCTAAATCCTCTGAAGGTCCCATTACTGTAATGGTCTCCTTGCCGCCGGCCTTCTTGTCGGCTTTCTCTGTTCCATTTCCTCCGTTGCTGCTTCCGCATCCAGCAAACATTGTTGCTACCATTGTTGCGCACAGCAGTGCACTTACGACTTTCT
>OHSG01001150.1_pt1 | contig 10803 bp, 6 predicted proteins | sample 1578601 | NCBI WGS metagenome assembly OHSG01 (sample SAMEA3879534, study PRJEB24766) | human gut metagenome | biome: human-associated habitat; feature: feces | place: USA | collected 1985/1987
GGATTTTCAGTAGTATGGGTTGAATTCGACTGGAGCACCGACATATATCTGGCACGTCAGATTGTTTCAGAAAAACTTGCAGCCGTTAACGAAACTTTACCCGATAACGTAGGACAGCCAACCTTAGGTCCGCAGTCGTCAATCCTTGGTGAAGTTCTTATTGTAGGCCTTACAGCCGACAGTACTTCAATGACCGACCTTCGCACACTGGCCGACTGGACTGTGCGTCCACGCCTGTTGTCTACAGGCGGTGTGTCACAAGTAGCAGTATTAGGCGGTGACATAAAAGAGTATCAGATACTATTGCATCCCGGCCGAATGAACCATTACGGAGTAACACTTGCTGAAGTTCTTGCCGCAACCAATCAGATGAACCGCAACACTAACGGAGGCGTGATATATGAATACGGCAACGAATACATCGTTCGTGGCGTCGTGTCTACAGAAGACGTCAAGGAAATGGGCAATGTCGTCGTTAAGACAGTCAATGGTGACGCAATAACACTTAGCGATGTTGCAGATGTTCAGGTCGGACCACAAGTTCCCAAACTCGGAACCGCGTCCGAGAAAGGCAAACCTGCCGTGCTGCTCACCGTAACCAAACAGCCTGATACGGGAACTATTGAACTAACTGAAAGACTTGAGGCTGCACTTAAAGACCTAAAGAAAAATATGCCGGCCGATGTACACGTATCTACCGACATATTCCGTCAGTCGCGCTTCATTGAAAGCTCAATCAACAACGTAAAACAGTCGCTTTATGAAGGCGCAATATTTGTTGTCATAGTGCTGTTCTTGTTCCTTGCCAACGTGCGGACTACAATCATATCACTGATAACTCTGCCCATATCGCTGCTCATATCGCTCATTGTGCTTCATTATTTCAACATGAGCGTCAACACAATGAGCCTTGGCGGACTTGCCATTGCGATAGGCTCGCTTGTCGACGATGCCATAGTGGATGTAGAGAATGTATGGAAACATCTGCGCGAAAACAGGGCATTGCCACAAGACCAGCGGCTACCGATACTGAAAGTTGTATTCAATGCTTCGCGCGAAGTGCGTATGCCTATTCTAAATTCAACGGCAATAATAATAGTAAGTTTCATACCGCTGTTCTATCTAAGCGGAATGGAGGGACGTATGCTCATACCTCTCGGTGTTGCTTTCATTGTTGCCCTGTTTGCCTCTACCATAGTAGCACTAACGCTCACGCCTGTACTCTGCAGTTATCTGCTCGGTCATGACACAAAAGGCGGCATACCCAAAGAAGCATTTGTAACTGTATGGCTAAAAAAGCATTACGAACGCTGGCTCTCATGGGCACTCAGCCATAAACGTCCGGTCGTAGCCTCAACAGCCGTTCTGTTTATCGTTGCTCTCGGACTGTTCTTTACTCTCGGCCACAGTTTCCTTCCTAAATTCAACGAAGGCTCACTTACGATAAACATAAGCTCGCTTCCCGGTATATCTCTCGAAGAATCGGACAAGATAGGACAGCGCGCCGAAAAGATTCTTATGTCAATACCTGAAATACAGACCGTTGCACGAAAAACGGGACGTGCCGAACTCGATGAGCATGCATTGGGAGTGAACGTATCAGAGATTGAAGCTCCGTTCGAACTGAAAGACCGTTCGCACGAAGAAATGCTCAATGACGTAAGAAAGAAACTGTCGGTTATAACCGGTGCCAATATCGAGATAGGCCAGCCTATCAGCCACCGCATAGACGCAATGCTCAGCGGTACGCAGGCCAGTATAGCCATAAAACTCTTCGGTGACGACCTTAACAAGATGTTTGAAATTGGAAATCAGATTAAAGATGCCATAAGTACAGTTGACGGAATAGCCGACCTTAATGTGGAACAGCAGATTGAACGTCCCGAACTCGAAATAAAACCTAAGCGGGACATGCTGAAACTTTACGGAATATCTATAGCCGACTTCAATACCTTTGTACGTGTCAACATGGCAGGTGAAACAGTATCGCAGGTTTATGATAAGGGATGCAGCTTTAACCTCGTTGTGCGTGCAGCCGAACACGACCGCTGTGACATGGAACGCATACGTGACTTAATGATTGACACGCCCGACGGCCGCAAAATTCCTTTGGCAAATGTCGCAGAAGTCAGGTCGGCTATGGGTCCAAACACCATCAACCGCGAAAACGTAAAGCGCAAGATTGTCATATCAGCCAACGCAAGCGGACGCGACTTGCGCAGCGTTGTAAACGACATCCAAAAACGTATCAACTCAGAAATAACATTGCCTGAAGGCTATCACGTTGAATACGGAGGCCAATTTGAGAGCGAACAAAACGCAAGCCGTGTGCTGCTGCTGGCATCATTGCTCAGCATCGTAGTAATATTCCTGCTGCTTTACATGCAGTTCCGTAACGCTCTCGAAAGCGGAGTAATACTGCTTAACCTGCCTCTTGCACTTATCGGAGGCGTGTTTGCCCTTGTATTCACTACAGGCGAGGTAAGTATTCCTGCCATTATCGGCTTCATTTCGCTGTTTGGTATAGCCACGCGCAACGGCATGCTGCTCATCAACCGCTATAACACCCTGCGTGAAGAAGAACACCTGCCGTTGAGAGAATGTATAATGAGAGGCTCACTCGACCGTCTTAACCCAATACTTATGACGGCATTGTGCTCAGCCCTAGCCCTCATTCCACTGGCCTTGCGAGGCAGTCTTCCCGGCAACGAGATACAGAGTCCTATGGCCAAAGTCATACTCGGCGGACTTCTCACGTCTACATTCCTCAACGCATTCATCATTCCTATCGTATACGAATGGATGAACCGCAAGAACATTATCAAAACAGACAACAAAAATCAGGAACAATGAGAACAATAATCATAGCAGCCATAGCCCTTGCCGCAACAGCAAGCATTAAAGCCCAAGACATAAATGCCGTGCTGAAAAGCATTGAGCAGAACAACGTGGAACTGAAGGCACTGCAAAAAGGCAACGAGGCTGCAGGCATAGAAATAAAATCGCAGAACACACTTGAAGATCTCTCAATTGAATATAGTCCGTTCTTCCAAAACAAAGTAAGCGGTATAGCAAGTTCGGAACTTGTAATAACTCAGGGCTTCGACTTCCCCACCCTTTACGGCGCACGCAAAAAGGCCGGAAAACTGCAGCGCAATGTGCTCGACATGCAGTATCAGACAGCACGACGCGACATTCTGCTCAACGCCAAAAAACTTTGTCTAGACATAATCAACTATAACAAACAGAAACAACTGCTGCAGGAAAGGCGAAAAAATGCTGACGAACTGCTAGCCATGTTTAAGGTTAAATTCGATAACGGAGAAGCAACTTCGCTCGAGCTTAACAAAATAAAGCTCGACAGAATGAACCTTGAAACCGAACTTGTTCAAGCCGACACCAAGCATGCTAACGCCCTGCAACAGCTACAGGCACTTAACGGAGGCCTGCCGATAGAGGTTAACATGAATGAATATCCAGCCGTACCTGCCGACAATGACCAAACGATGTACGAAAAGGCCGTGGCCACAGACTGGAATGTACGTACTGCACAGGCATCAATCCTTGCTGCGGAACAGGAAGTAAAAGTGAACAAACAAAGCTGGATACCAAAACTTGAAATAGGATACAGAAGAAACACCGACGGTGACATGGCAAGCAACGGTTTCCTAGTAGGCGGTTCTATACCTCTGTTTTCAAGCAAGAACAAAGTGAAAATAGCAAAGGCAAGACAGAGCGAAGCTGTGATGCAACATGCAAACGCACGTATAAATGCAGAGAACTCTGCCCGCGCACTGGTCAATCAAATGAAACAATTAAAAGCTTCTGTAGACGCATACGACGTGCCTTTGATGCGACAGACATTGAAATTGCTGCGTACAGCCGTTGAAAACGGAGAGATATCCGTTACCGACTATTATGTTGAGGCTGAAAACATCTACAAAAACATGACTACGTACATGGACATTGAACGTCAATACCAAGACGTGGTAACAGAAATATACAAAAATGAACTGTAAGACTAAGTAGGCCGAAACCAGACTATAAAAAGTATAATATCAAAGGAAAATCCTGAAAGTGATAAAAAATCATGTCATTGGCAAATGACGCATGACGATGAGCAATAAATTATCACTTTCAGGATTTTCCTTTTTTCTTTGTCTCACGGCAGCACCTGATTAATTAACTTAATTACATCGCCAGCCCAATCTAAAAGAATCATACTATATCCATCAAAATCTTCTTCACGGCATCTATTGTCAATCATCCCTGCCAGCTTCAGCACCCTTTTGTCGGCATCAGGAACAACGTCTGCCAACTTGCTGAACTTGGCTATATAATTTTCTGTAATATAATAATATTTCATCCGCACTATAAACCTTGCAACCTTATACAGTCTGGCCAAAACATACATGCTCCTCGCATGAAGCAAATTGTGTGAACATGTATGATACAGGTTGCATGCTCCTGCTATTACCGCACTGCGTATATCCTCTTTGGTAAACGAAACACCAAAGCTGTCAAGTGAGCCTACAATAGGCCGGGTGTCAAGGAACAACTGAAGTAAGTCAGACTTATCCCATGCCGCCAGCTCTTCCGCACCAGACACAAAACCGCAAATTTTACTGCTGAATTCCATGTCGTCAATCATTTTCCTGTAAGCGAACAAATCTTTATGTGTCATGCCGTCAATAATCACGACAACATCAATATCGCTATCTGCCGAAGGCTCATCACGCCCATAACTGCCCTGAATTCCGAAAAAGCGCAAACGATTGCCAAACAGTATAATAAGCTTTATCCTAAATTCTTCAAGCCATGCATTTATATTTAAATCTTCCGTCATATTCATTATCATTCATTTTATGTAATCAGTTTAACACAAACAAGCATAAAAAATAACGCACGCATATTTATATTTTATGACAATAATAAAAAAGAAATAAGTTAAGGCACAATAAATTCATACAAATATTTTGACAAAACTTATCTCGTCTTACATCTTGACTATACAACAATATTACCAATTTAAAAACATTTAGTCAACCATTCCGCACATAAAACAGGACAGAAAAACGATTATGACATCAATGCCAACAAGTCGTAGAATCAAAGATTAATCTCAAAATGCTGATAGTCCTTTGAGTGGCGCCATGCCCCGCCCCATCTGAATCCGGCCTCTATAAACAGCTTATATGCCAAATCATTGCGGTCTATCTTATAGGGAATATCCTTACGCTTATCGCGGTTGAAGGCGTAAGGGCGTCCTTCTTTAGGCTCAATTGTCCAGGTGCCGTTACTCTTCTTGCGGACATAAGGATTGTAAAGCGTATTAATGTCTATTGCTAGTCCCTGCCCATGCTTTGAAACACGTGTCTTTGAGCCTGTCATAAACCTGAAATTAAAGCACGAAGTATTGTTTGCACGCATCGAGGCCTGATCGTCTGCACCATAATCATCGATGAGCACCATACGTTCAATGCGGTAACCTGAATCGTAAAGCGTTCTGAAAATACGCAGCACTTTGTCGGCTATAGCCCTGTTTACAACCATTTCGCCGAGTTGTGTCTGCCCCTTAGCGTTGCGGTGCAGCATTTTGAGATAACAAAGCTGGCTGCGCTTCATAGTGCAGTTGCGTTTCCATGACTTTAGCCACATACGCTTGAACAGCTTGTCACTGATGCTTTCCTTAACAAAACAGCGCGACACGCCAACCGACTTGATATCAGTCTCACTTATCACAGTGCCTGCATGCCACGTCGACAACCATGAAGGCTCAGAAGATGGCGTATTGGCGTCAGCAGATGACATTAGTGACAAAATCGAAATAACAATAAATAATATTCTTCGTATATCTTGCTGAAACATATTCTACTTAAACTTAAATTTGTCAAATGATTCAAACGGTCAGGCTGAGACGCAAGCATTATGCTGATTAACCATTACATGGAATTCACAAATGATGTAATATTGCCAAAACGTCATGTCTTTAACAGCATCCAACCGGCTGAAATCAACTAACCATATTAAATACAAATTATAGAATAAGCTACCAAAAATCGTGCCATAAACTTAAAAGTTTAAACCCTTTATATCAACATCACTATGCCAACAGAGCAAACACAGAAAAGAAAAAAAACAAATAGAATGTCCATGGCACTAATATCGATTTCACAACTGGAGAAATCATATTAAAGAAAGAAAAGATAAGCATATGACATATATACAAAATTGGACTTTAACAAGATAATAATGAAGTAAAAAATCAGGACACGAGTTTTCTTAAATCTAGAAAACTTAATATTAATTTATGTTTAAAAACAGCAATAAAACCGCCATATAATTAACATCAGTTTATAGACGGCACTAAAAACGACCATGAAAAGACGAGTTTTCGGGACATAAAACGTACATATCTACGACAAAAGACGGTGGATTGACCATGCTAAACAGGCCGTTTGACATAGCCAAATGGCAGAGTAATGTTTTTTAACAATAGCAATTTATAATGAATAACCATATAAACATCTGACAACCAGCAACTTAAGCAAAATGGCTGAAAGACGTCATTTTTCACATAAAAATTCGGTTTTATAAATAACACAGCTATTCCGGAGGCTTTAAAAAACAAAAGTTTTCTATCTCAATAGAAAAATATATTTACAAAAAAATAGTCTGATAATATTTAGACAAAACTACTTTAACACATATCAGCCATTATGCAAAAAATGATTTGAATAAAGACTTGGCAAACACATATAAACAAAAAAGCCGGCTCAAATGATGAGCCGACCCTATTCTAAAATCTTTTTTAAGAAAATTAAGCCTCAGCAGGTGCCTCTTCAGCAGAAGCCTCTGCATTTGCAGCAGCCTCGGCCTCAGCCTTAGCAGCAGCTGCAGCAGCCTTCTTTTCAGCTACCTTCTTAGCTATCTCCTCATTTACTTTCTTCTCAGCGTCAAGAGCTTTTGCAGCAGCATCTTTCTTGCTCTTAGCCTCGTTTTCACGAACCTGGTCAAGACCCTTAACCTTGTTAGCTTTCCAAGCATCAAACTTGCTCTGAGCTGCAGCCTCGTCGAAAGCGCCTTTCTTTACTCCACCGCGAAGATGTTTCATCATATAAACGCCCTCACCTTTAAGGATATTGCGTACTGTGTCTGTTGGCTGAGCGCCTGTCTCAACCCAATAGAGAGCACGGTCGAAATTCAAATCTACCGTAGCAGGATTGGTGTTAGGATTGTATGTACCAATCTTCTCTGTAAACTTACCATCACGTGGTGCTCTTACATCTGCGATGACAATGCTGTAGAAGGCATAACCTTTACGGCCACCTCGCTGTAATCTGATTTTTGTTGCCATTTTTTATTTGTAATTAGGTTTGAATTTATGCTATCAACTCGTAATAGCGGCGCAAAGGTAATGCTTTTAGCCGATAAAAGTGTTATTTTGCCTCGTATTAACTAAACATTTAACTATTTTTATTCAAAGTCAGCACATACCTTACTCCTTACGGCCCAAATTTTACTGCTTTACCAACTTAAGTCCGCATTCAAGACCGTCCATTCCGCCAATAAGAGAAGCGGCTGTCTTCAAAGTAGAATTCTGTGAAACAGAACCAAGCATATTTACATATTGCAGAAGCTTAGAGGCATCCATAACGATAAGAAGATTATCACCGTCAAGCTGTGTTGTACCAACAATCTGTGAAACCTTGCCGCCGTATTTCAGCACAATATTTTTATCTTCAATAGTATAGGTACCGCTAAGATTCTTGCCCATAAGCGTCTGTGTGAAGTTACCTGACTTATCAAAAGTCATTGTGACACTTCCTTTCTTAAAGCCATACGACTCAAGTTTGCTTTTAAGCTTATTTTCAACGGTTGAAGAAGCGATTTTTCCTCCAATATTCTTCAGCGCGTCATCACTTGAAAGCACTACGGCAGGCTCTTCATAAACCCAAGTTCCAATGATTTTGTCCTCTGTAGCAACTTTGCTGGATGAGAAAATACTAGTCAGCGCAGACAACAATCCACTGCCAGAAGATTTGCTCGTAGTAGATTGTGTGGTTGTAGTCTTATCTGTAGAGCCACCTGAAACTACATTTTTCAAGATGTTACCCAAACTAATCTGAGCGTCAGCTTGAGCTGAAAACAAAAATGCGGCACATATCAATGCACCCTTAACAAACAACTTTTTCATATCCATCTAATTTAATCATTTAAGTTCATATGCCCCGCTGGGGCTGTTTCTCTTTAATACGTCCAATTCCAATGAGTCAATTTTCCGATTGTCTGAAGAAGTCAATCCCATCTCAACAGTCTTACGGGCAAGTTCCGGATGATTGTTCTCCTGACTCAAATGACAGAGCCATACATGGCTTAGTCTGCTTGTGGCATTGTCGGCAAGATATTTCGCACAGAGTCTGTTGGATAAATGGCCGTTGCCTCCGGAAACTCTCTTCTTAAGATACTCAGAATATGGCCCGTTGCGCAGCATGTCTTCATCATGATTAGCCTCAATCACCAGATAGTCAGCCTCTCTGATTACCTGAGCCATCTCGTCAGTAACATGTCCTATATCGGTCATAAGACAAAAATTGACATCTTCATATTTTATTTTAAAGCCGATATTGTCCCGGCTGTCGTGCGGCACATTAAAGGCTGATACAGTAAAATCATCCAGGACAAAGTCTTTTCCTTTTTCTATTATACGTATATTAGCCGCGTCTATTTTCTTCCTCACACAATAGTTGCATCTTATCCCCTCATGAACTTCTTTAGTTGCATAAACAGGAATATTCAGACTATTGCTGAAACTTCCAACAGATTTAACATGATCGGCATGGTCGTGAGTTACCAGTATATATTTTACATCCTTCACGTTTAATCCATAATCATGAAAGTATTTTTTCAGCTTTCTTATCCCTATGCCGATATCAATTAATATGCCGTATGTCTCGGTGTAAATGTAGTAACAATTACCGCAACTTCCACTACCGAAAGATATAAAATTCAGCATCCCAATATTTTTTGGCTGCAAATTTATAAAGAATTGACTATGGAACAAAAAAAATTTCTATCTTTGTAGAAATTTAATCAATATGAAAATTTCTTTCTTAACAATAGTTTGTCTATTAATTTTCTATTCCTGTACAGAACATTACGAATCTGAAGAAGAAGAAAAGATTATTGCACAGGGTAATGCTCCGTTGAATGATGACGGTACATTTGTCCGCAATAAAGTTAAATCTCGTCAGGACGCTGACTTCCCGGTTGTAGAACCGTCTGAAGTAGATTTGATGGACGTTTCTCCTCAGCAGATTGCATCAATCGCGGCTTCATTGATTCCGTTCCTGGAACATGATGATGCTAACCGTGCATTGATGGGTTCTAACATGATGCGCCAGGCAGTTCCTTTGTTGCGTACAGAGGCTCCTATTGTAGGTACAGGTATCGAAAAGCAATTGGTTGAAGATTCTCGTACTCAGATTGCTGCTGAAGGTGACGGTGTGATTGAATATGTAGATGCAACCACTATCCGGATTTTGTATGACAGAACGGAAGATGAGGAATTTGTCAGCTTCGAACCTGCTTTGAAAGAATATAGAATTCCTAAATTCCGTAAGACTAACCAAAGCATGACTATTGACCTTCGTCCTATTTGTGATAAGGGTCAGCGTGTAAAGAAAGGTGATATTCTGACGGAAGGTTATTCAACACAAGGTGGTGAGTTGGCATTGGGTAAGAACCTGTTGGTTGCTTATATGCCTTGGAAGGGATATAACTATGAGGATGCTATTGTATTGAATGAACGCGTTGTACGTGAGGACTTGCTGACTTCTGTACACGTTGATGAATATATTTTGGAGGTCCGCGAAACGAAACGCGGTATGGAAGAATTAACTTCTGATATTCCTAACGTGAGTGAAGAAGCTACTAAAGATTTGGATGAAAACGGTATTGTACGTGTAGGTGCACGTATCGAACCGGGTGATATCCTGATTGGTAAGATTACTCCGAAAGGTGAATCAGATCCTTCTCCGGAAGAAAAATTGCTTCGTGCTATTTTCGGTGATAAGGCAGGTGATGTGAAGGATGCTTCATTGAAAGCTTCTCCGTCATTACGTGGTGTCGTTATTGACAAGAAGTTGTTCTCACGTGTTATCAAGAGCAGAAGTGAGAAGAATGCCGATAAGGCTATTCTGCCTAAACTGAATGATGAATTCGAAGAAAAGGCAGCAAAACTGAAAGATATCTTGATTGAGAAACTATTGGTTTTGACTAATGGTAAGGTTTCCCAAGGAGTGAAAGATTATTTGGGAACGGAAGTTATTGCCAAGGGGGCGAAGTTCACCAAACGCGATTTGGAATCATTGGATTATACTATTATCCAGTTGAGCAAGTGGACAGCTGATGCTCATAAGAATGACATGATTCGTGACTTGGTGATGAATTATTTGAAGAAATATAAAGAATTGGATGCTGAATTAAAGCGTAAGAAGTTTGCTATCACTATCGGTGATGAACTTCCTGCGGGCATTATTCAGATGGCTAAGGTTTATATTGCCAAGAAGCGTAAGATTGGTGTAGGTGATAAGATGGCGGGACGTCACGGTAACAAGGGTATTGTTTCTCGTGTGGTTCGTCAGGAAGATATGCCGTTCTTAGCAGATGGTACTCCAGTAGATATCGTATTGAATCCGTTGGGTGTGCCTTCTCGTATGAATATTGGTCAGATTTTCGAAGCCGTATTAGGTCGTGCCGGAAAAGAGTTGGGTGTGAAATTTGCTACTCCTATTTTTGATG
>OHSG01001153.1_pt1 | contig 10793 bp, 9 predicted proteins | sample 1578601 | NCBI WGS metagenome assembly OHSG01 (sample SAMEA3879534, study PRJEB24766) | human gut metagenome | biome: human-associated habitat; feature: feces | place: USA | collected 1985/1987
GCGTCCGGAGCAGGGCGAGCTCCACTCCAAATTGCATTTTGGAGTGGAAAATACGCCTCCGTAATGTGCCGTCCAGTCGGGACGCACGACCGTTCCTACAGGAGTCGTATCTGTGCGTGCGTTGCGCCAAAGCGTTACTGCGTTCGTGGTTTTAACGGGGACGGACGCACAGATCGTGCGTCCCTACAGGAGTCGTATCTGTGCGTGCGTTGCGTCAAAGCGTTACTGCGTCCGTTGGTTTTAACGGGGACTATTTCAACCCACGTTTGACGGGTGGTGTCGCTTGGGACTGGGCAGATGTTGATCGTTTTGTGGCGCAGCTTCTCTTTGTGCTCTATGGGCGTGCTTGCAAGCTACAGACAGACACAGAGTACACTGGAGCGCAGAGCACTGGGGGGAGGCGTATTACTTTTGCACGGTCTATCTACTAGGAAGACGGCTCGCGCTCCTCCCTCTACTGCACCTCTCTGAGTGCAGTCTTTGGGACAAAGAGATAGCGGGACCACCCCACCATCGTGAGATGATCCCGCTATCTGTATGTTAGGCTGTGGCGCTAGGCTAAGCCTCTTCTGGTGCTACCTCCTCGCTCTCTGACTCATCGTCATGAAACTTGAGTAGCGTGTTGATCTCCTTCTGTAGCTCAGCGTGAAGCTTGTAGAGCTCTTCGATAGAGAGTGGCTCCTGCTCGTCAAGTGTGACTAGCTCCTTAACCTTCGTTGCGAGAGCCTGCTCCTTGGCTTGCTCCTTAGCGGCAAAGAGCTGCTCGCTGTTTTGCTCCATAGCGTTGTTGACGAGGCTATCGATGAATTCATCGTTGGAGAGTAGCTGACCGAGACCAGCTGATTGAACTTGTCTCATGACACCCTCTCTGACGATATTGCGAACTAGCTCGTTGGTGACCTCAACGCCTAGCTGCTTATTGAGGTCGGCGACCATGCACTGGTAGCGTACGTAGGGCATAACCTGGTTGATCCGCTCGTCGTACTCCTCTTGTGTCTCCTCCTCCGTCTTTTCGTTGAGTAGGAGTGCGAGGTGCTTGTCAGAGAAGGGCAGACCCTGGATCTGCTCGACGACATACTTAGAGACGACCGTGGTGAAGAGGTCGCTGGCCATCGATGCGTTGCGCTCCTCCTGCATCCGCTTTAGCTCAGCTCTGAGCTCCTCCTCGCTGGTCACCTCGGTCGTTGGCCCGAGCATCAGCTTAAAGAGCTTCTCGTCGATAGCATGTGGCGTGTTGCGTAGGATGCGGTTGATCTTGATCTCAAAAGCGTTCGTATGCTCCTTGACCTCCTCCTGCTTGATCTGTAGGAAAGAGGCGATCTCCACCTCGCTGCCGTCATAAGCCTTGTGTAGGTCTATGGTGAGTGTGTCACCCTTGTGAGCCTTAAGGATCTTCGCACGAATCTCCTCATTGGTCACATACTGTGGCATAAGGAAGCTCTCCTCGAGGGCGATGCCCTCAGAGGCGTGCTCGCCCTTGTCGTCTAGCTCCTGTACAGAGACGTAGAGGACATCTTTCTCCTGTACGTCCTCTACCTCGGTGCGCTCGCCAGCACTCTCCTGAGCGTTGCTGATCATCTGATCGATCTCGGCTTCGTCGACCTGGACGGTGTAGTGGGGGAGTGTCACGCTGCTATCGATCGTCTCGGGGAACTGAGGGAGCAGTCCCGTGGATATCTGTAGCTGGTAGTCTGTCTGCTCAGGCGTATAGCTGTTGTCGTCTTGCTCCAAGAGAAGACCTCCGATCGTCTTAATGCCCTGCTCCTTGAGATAGCTGACAGCCTCATTGGATGTGGCCTTGTTGATAACGCTAAAGCGTACAGCCTGACCGTACTTCTTCTCAATGAGTGCTGCTGGGGTCTTGCCTGGGCGGAATCCTGGCGTTTCAGCTGTCTTGCGCAGATGCTTCAACTGATCGGTGACTTGCTCTTTAATTTCGTCACTGGTGAGCGTGATGTTCAAGAGAACCTGATCTTCCTTAAGCTCGTGTGATATGTTCATAGGACTAAGATGCTATATGCGTGTATATTTAGTTATAGGGGACAAAGGTACGAAAAAGAGATTAGAAGTTAGAGATTAGATATTAGAGGTTAGAGGTTAGAGAGCTAGTGGCACTAGTGGTACTAGTGACCCTAGTGGTACTAGCCAATCGCCAGTTGCTAGTGCTGGCCGTTGAGGATTGGCTGGGCGTACATCTGAAGGAGCTGCGTGCGTAGTTCGTTGGTGCTGTAAGCGTCGGTCGATGCTTTCGCTATCTGCTCTTCGAGGTAGCGGAGCGTCTTCTCCTTGTCAGCTTCGCTGTATAGCTCCTTCGGGTGCGCCTTGTCGGGGTGAAGGAGGTCGTAAGCGATGTAGTTGATCGGGTATAGGCGGTAGTTGCTATGTAGCTCCGTGTCGATGATCGTGGCGAGACGCGGGTAGAGCTGTTGCTTGGGTAAGGCTCGTAGCTCGGCCTCTAGCTCAGGTGTGATCAGCTCGTTGAGGCGCGTACCGACGGCAAAGTGTACGCGTCCCTTGTAGCCGAGTAGACCTGTCTTCATATTGATCAAGTCCTCCTCGGCCCCCTTGACATACTGCTCGTTGGGGTGATGCTTGCGCCAGAGGAGCTCGCACGCCTTGAGGATGTCGCAAGGGTCGTACTCGTAGCTGATAGTCGTGGGGGCGATGTTGACCCGCATCAGCTGGGTCAGTGGGTCGTTGCTTTGCGAGGAAGCGATCATCTTGAGGACGCTCGGCTGTGTCTGGTCGCTATTGTCCTTGGCACGCCCCTCACGCTGGGCGATCCATACCGACTTATGATCTTGCTGTATGCTCTGGTCGATAAAGGCGGAGAGCGCCTGAGCTGCTAGGAGCATCTGCCGGATCGGTAGCGAGCGACGTACGACAAAGGAGTCGTTGAGCTTGACCACCGCCTCGATCCATGGTCTGCCGAAGAGGTTGTCGCCGATAGCGATGCGTGGCATCAGATAGTTGCGCTCCTGCATAACTAGGTTGAGAAATGCGGAGTCGAGTATGATGTCTCTATGGTTTGTGATAAAGGTCGTGGGCAGATCCCCGCCTAGTCTACTGGCTCCGCTAAGGGATACGGAGAAAGTGGTCTGCTTCGCTAGCTTGACCACGAGGGGGTAGGATATAAGTTCCTTAAAGGCATCAACACTCTGGATGCTCTTTAGGTGCTGTAGGAGCGTAGTCGTCTCCTCCTCAGAGAGCAGCTTCGATAGCAGGTGACGTAGCTCAGGTTGGTTGGCTAGCTGTGCGGTGACAGCTGGCACCTCCTTATCAAGGTAGGGACGTATAGAGTCGTACTCGTACGGCTGTGGGGCAGTGTGTGTGGTCATGATAGTTTGCTCTGGATGATACGTGTGATGAGGTCGCTCAGCTGAAGACCAGCTGCACGTACCTGCTGTGGGATGAAGCTGGCCTCCGTCATGCCTGGGGTCGTGTTGACCTCTAGAAGCGTGGGTATGCCGTCCGCCTCGATGATGTAGTCTATACGTACGAAGCCGTAGCAGTCTAGTAGGTGGGCGATCGTTAGCGATGTCTCCTGTACGCACTGTGTCTGCTCTGGCGAGATGCGTGCGGGAGTTATCTCGTCACTCTTACCATAGTACTTAGCGTCATAGTCGAAGAAGGTGTCGTGCGCTACCACCTCTGTGACTGGCAGGGCAAAAGAGTCATCGGGAAGGATCACGCATCCGCAGGTCACCTCGGTGCCGACGATGCACTCCTCGACGAGCACATCGGGTGCCGCTGTGTAAGCGTTCGCTACGGCTGAGGGTAGCTGCTCCCACTGGTCAATGCGTGTCGTGGCGATGCTGGAGCCACCTGTATTGGGCTTGACAAAGAGTGGCAGGCGCAGGCGAGACTCGATCAGCTCTTGCTCTTCGGACGAGAGCTCTCGGGTATGATTGCGAAGGCAGTGGGAGCGAGCGATGCGCAAGCCGTGATGCGCTAGATAAGCGTTGCACGCCTCCTTATTAAAGGTCAAAGCCTCGCAGAGTACGCCGCCTGTCGTGTAGGGTATGCCGAGCATATCTAGGTAACCCTGTAGGAGTCCATTCTCTCCAGGGGTGCCGTGGATAGTAATGTAGGCTAGTGCGAAGGTAACTTCGGCTGCACCAAAGCGTGCGACTAGTGCACGATCGATCGTTCCCGCCCTTCCCTCAGCATCGGTCACGCTCCATGCGTCGACCGTGATGGTGACTAGATAGGGGGTGAAGAGGGTTTGATCGATCTGCTTGAGGATCGTCTGGGCGCTACGCTGCGAGACCTCCGCCTCGCCAGAGTATCCGCCACAGATGATCGCAATATTGGGTTTGTCCATAGGGTATGATGGGATATTGCAATGGTTCTTTTAGTTAGAGAGTTCGAGCGGTGCCACATATCGTCTCCACTTGTCTATGAGCTGTCTCATATCGTCGGGTAGTGGTACCGAGAAGTGCATCCGCTCACCCGTCACGGGGTGATCGAAGGCTAGGGTCTCAGCGTGCAACGCTTGGCGGGGGCAGATCTTGAGGCAGTTATTGACAAACTGCTGGTAGGAGCTGGTGCGCTGTCCCCACAGGATCTGGTCGCCACCGTAGCGTTCATCGCCAAAGAGCGGGTGGTCGATAGACTTCATGTGAACACGTATCTGATGGGTGCGTCCCGTCTCCAGTTCGCACGCTATGAGCGTCACAAAGCCGAGTCGCTCTAGCTGCGTGTAGTGTGTCACGGCTGGCTTGCCTATCTCACTCGTTGGGGGATAGACGGTCATACGGGTACGGTCGCGCGGATCACGAGCTATATTGCCCTCGATCGTTCCTTGCGGCTGGTCGAGCTTGCCCCAAATGAGAGCTTGGTAGCGACGTCCTGTAGTCTTGAGGAAAAACTGTCTCGCCAGTCGTATCTTAGCCTCTGTACGCTTTGCCACGAGGAGTAGTCCACTGGTGTCTTTGTCAATGCGATGCACCAGTCCTACGGAAGCATCGTTCGGATCGTAGAGTGGGTCGTTACGTAAGTAGTAGGCGAGGGCGTGAACGAGCGTGCCACTGTAGTTGCCGTGACCTGGGTGTACGACCATGCCCGCAGGCTTATTGACCACCAATAGCTGATCGTCCTCATAGACTATGTCGAGCGGTATGTCCTCTGGTGTGATCGACCAGTCCTGCTTCGGATGCGCCAGCATCATCGTGATGGTCTCCAGGGGCTTGACCTTGTAGTTGCTCTTGACCGGCTCGCCATCCACCCAGATGAGTCCCGCCTTGGCGGCAAGCTGTATGCGATGGCGCGAAGTGTGTGGCATACGATCCACTAGGAAGCGATCGATGCGTAGTGGTGTCTGTCCTGGATCTACCCGCACACGGTAATGCTCGTAAAGCTCCTCGCCGTGTGTTCCTGCGACCCACTGATCCTCCTCGTCGGTAGCTATAAGGTCAGCCTCTAGCTCCTCAAGGGGGAGCGACTCCTTGTCGGGATTACATCCAGGACTCATCCTCATCAGGCTCTAGAACGTGTGTGGTCGAGTCAGCGGGGAGGGCTTGTCCTCCTGTTCCCATAATTGAGTCGTAAGGCTCGAAAGCTCCTTGTGGTATGCTGTCACTGGTAGCCACAGAGACTAAAAGTATGAGTGGTGTGGCGAGCGGTATGCGGGTGCCAGGAGCTAATGTCTGTCCTGAGGGAAGCTGTACGCCCATGACTAGATCGTCAAAGGCTCCCGCTACGTAACTGGGGGTGATGTTTTCGAATCCCAGGCTGACGAGACGCGCTCGTGCTTGTCGCTCGGATACATCGACGAGTGAGGGGATGATGCCGTTGCGAGGTGAGGAGGCGTTGAGCGTGAGGAAGATGATGCGTCCCGCTTTGACTCGGCTACCCGCTTTAGGGCTTAAGTCGTAGACTGCCCCCTTGGGTACTTCCGTAGTGTATACCGAGTCGATCACCTCGTAGCGCAGATCCGCTTTGTCTAGGAGTCGCACCGCTTCACTTGCAGGGAGACCATATATATTAGGTATCTCGACAGAAGTGCCGTGGCGTGTGAAGAAATTCATCCAGACGAGTGCCAGGACGACGATGATGACTGAAGCTAGGATCATCAGACCAATGTGAACCAGAAGGGAAGGACGTCGCATAGGGTATATCTATTAGCGGAGACTATGCAAAGGTAACGATAATTTGATAGTGTCGCATCATCAAGGTAAAGGTGTCAGACGATAGCCACGTGGAAAATGTCAAATCTCCACGTGGCTATTTTTTTATCTCCACGTGGGAGAGGAAAAATTCTTCGGAAGTTTCATTTGATTCCTCCGAAGTTTTATTTCGTCTTCACGTGGAGATTATTTTATCCCCACGTGGAAATTCGAAAATATCCACGTAGAAATGCCCTTGACGGGTGACGATGTGTAGGGGAGCTCGTCTCGTTTTGACACAGCGGATATCCTCCCGCTAGACACTATCCGTGCGTTGCTACGGTTCGCTACTCGTCTTATCGGGTGGCTCTTGAAGGTAGTTGCTGGTTGCCAAGATTTTTGTACCTTTGTCGTCAGCTTTGCGTAATCTCTGACAGGAAGAGAGACCGAGCCACTAGATTTGGGTCTCGCCAGTCGCCTGTGTATATTACGTTTAGCTCATAGCTAATCAAAAAAGTAATACAACATTATGGACTTTATCAAGCTAGTCGAAGAAGACTTTAAGAGTGGCAAGCAGCTACCTAAGTTTGCCCCTGGTGACACGATTGTCGTGGACTACCGTATTAAGGAGGGTAACAAGGAGCGTATCCAGAAGTTTCGTGGTACGGTCATCCGCATCAGCGGTCATGGCGACCAGCGTCGCTTCACCGTGCGCAAGATCTCAGATGGTGTGGGCGTAGAGCGTATCTTCCCCTTCAACAGCCCCTTTATCGAGGAGATCCACGTAGAGCGTCACGGTAAGGTACGTCGCGCTAAGCTCTACTACCTACGTGAGCGTCGTGGTAAGGCTGCTCGCATTCGTGAGCGTCGTACGCTATCAGCTAGCGTTAAGTAAGCGACACGTTAGCTCAAAGACAAACAAATAAAGAGAGGCATCCCAATGCGGGGTGCCTCTCTTTAAGTTATTAGAGGTTAGAGATTAGAAACTAGAGATTAGAGCGGAGGTATTATCGAACGACCCTGACGGGGACGAATCCCGCACTTAGCTCTGTGGTAGCTCTGCAGCGACCTTGCTCAGCTCCTCCTCGAGGTCGAAGGGAATATGCTCTCCACGCTCGAAGGAGGCAAAGAGCTCACTGTTGAGACTCTTATACTCTGGGATCGCCTTCTTGAGTAGATAGACGACTCCGTTGACATCACCCTGTCGTGCCAAGCGCTTGAAGAGCAGAACCATCTGGTGGATTCGCTCGAACGACTCCTCACGGGTCTGTACAATGTGAATCTTATTGTGTGCCGTGGGAAGGTCTTTTTCCTTATCGTGGATGGTCTCTTCGTAGAGCTTCTCACCAGGTCGTAGCCCCGTGTAGACGATCTTGATGTCCTTGCCAGGCTCGTAGCCCGCTAGGCGTATCATGCGCTCAGCGAGGTCGGCGATCTTGACGAGATCTCCCATATCAAAGACAAAGACCTCACCTCCATGCGAGAGCATACTAGCCTCTAAAACTAATTGGCTAGCCTCGGGGATAGTCATAAAGTAACGCTCGATGCGTGGATCGGTGACGGTGAGGGGACCTCCACGCTGTAGCTGCCCCTTGAAGGTGGGGATGACGGAGCCGGCTGAGTTAAGCACATTGCCGAAGCGGGTTGTCGCAAAGCGTGTCGGCACAGTCGCTTGGACCTCTCCTCGTTTGATCGCTAGGTCTAAGCTCTGGACGATCATCTCGCAGAAACGCTTTGTAGCTCCCATGACGCTACTGGGATTGACCGCCTTGTCTGTCGATAGCATAACCATCTGATCGACACCATACTCGAGACATTTGCTCGCAATATTGAAGGTGCCGATGATGTTGGTGGCAACCGCTTCACAGGGATTCTCCTCCATGAGTGGAACGTGCTTGTAGGCAGCTGCGTGAAAGACTTTGTCAGGGTGGAACTTACGCATAACAAAGTCTAGTCGCTGAGGATTGCGTATGTCACCCATAATAAAGGCGAAACGTCCATTTGGATAGTCCCGTTGTAGCTCTAGACGAAGCTCGTGCATAGGGGTCTCTGCTATGTCAAAGAGTACGATCAGCTGGGGCTCTAGTCGAGCGAGCTGACGGACGATCTCACTACCGATAGAGCCTGTCGCTCCAGTCACGAGGATAGTCTTGTCGCATAGTGCCTCCGAGATAGGCTTCATATTGAGAAAGATGGCCTCACGACCCAGTATATCCTCGATCTGTATCTCTCCGATGGGAGGACGACTATCTACGTTGAGTATGCGTCGAGGCTCCTGATCAACGAAAAGTCGGATCTTGCGGTCTATGCAGATTGATGCATAGACCGCATTCTCGTGCAGTACATCATAACCTGAGAAAAGGAGGGTGGAGATGTGATACTTATCCAGTAGAGCGGAGAAGCTGGTGGTGTCTGGAGTATAGAAGATTGGTTTGCCACCGATGGTCATACTTTTAGTCGGCTGCTCGGTCTCAACGAAGCCAACTACGTAGAACCCCTTGCCTTGATAGGAGTTGGAGAGCTTGTCGGCAAGCTGCGAGGATCTATCGTTGACACCAAAAATAAGGGCTGGCGTACGATTGACTGAAAAAGAAGCTCCATTGATGAAGCACCAAATAGCTTGTACGATAGCCCTAAACCCAATCAAGAAGAAGAGAGTGAAGAGCATATCGAGTATAAAGTACAAAACACCCAAAAGCCACTCTCTCGACAGAACACCCAAGACTAAGGCTAATACAACCGATTTGCTTAGAGATAACCATAGATAGTTAAAGCCATTAGAGAAGGTGCGGATGCGGATGATCCCCTTATAGACAGGAAAGAGGAGCAATGCTAGCATTGAGATCCCCAGCGATAAGATAATGAAAGAAAGGGTCGGATGGGCAATCCCTGTATACTCGATGACGGACTGATGAAAGTAAACTCCCGTAAACGTCAATAGAGCATAGCTAGCCATAAAGACAGCACTCAGCGAGGCGACGACGCTCAGGAATAAGTCGATGAGGGCGATGATGCGGTAGTTGACGTATCGACTACCTAAGCATTTGCGTAGGAACTCTTTTGTTTTTACCGTAACCATGCTTCGATTAGTTTTGCGGGGGGGCTGGCAGACGTTCATAAGCGGGCGGTTTTTTCTCTTTAACTTTACTATATGAGATGCTCTAGATGTGCATTATTCGTGTGGAGACACGAGTGTTTGGTTATTGCTCATGAGAGCGCGTATAGGCTCTTCGTAGCGAGCGTAAGTCTTGGCAGATGCGATCGTCTTACGAAAGCGTTCTATGCGATGGGTGTCTGTGCCTACAAAGCTATAGAGACCTCGCTCGAGGAGCTGCTGAGCACGCTTCTCGACACGCTCTCCATACATGCCTGTGAGGCTGAAGAGGTTGAGCTGAAAAGCACAACCCGCTCCTCGCAGGCGACTATACTCCTCATCGCCCATATAGAGGTATCGCTCTGGATGAGCTAGCATCGGGATAGCCCCTGCCGAGATGACAAGCTGGATGAGCCTGTAGAGATCTAGAGGAGCACCTACGAACGATGTCTCTATGAGCAGGTACTTACTGCTGCCCAGTGTGAGAAGAGGCTTGGTAAGCTGCGTCTCAAAGCCTTCGTCCATCATATATTCAGCTCCGAGCGTAAGTGGCACGCCTAGATCTGACAGGTCTGGGAGTATTCGTTCTAGTCCTTGCTGGAGTGTATTGCTGTCGTTGTGCGGATAACGTCTGTAGATATGTGGCGTGGTGATGATGCGCTGGATGCCGATAGAGCGCATCGCCTCGATCAGCTGTCGGGATTCGTCTAGCGACCGACTGCCGTCATCGACCGCAGGGATGAGGTGACAATGTATGTCTGTCATACCTTCGAGCCACCCCGCCGAGATGATGTCTACCTTTTTACGCTTTGTAAGCCACCACATAATATCTAGAGATCTATCGTAGCGATGGTTTGTTTTTTACTCCTTTTCACTGCCATAGCTCCCATAGCCGTAGCTCCCATAACTATATCCATAAGAAGAGGCTCCTACACCTGCATCATTAAGTACGATACTGAGTCCCTTGAGACGCTTCTCGACATAGAGCTTCTCCAACTCAGGCAGAAGACGGCGTGGTAAGTGATTCTCTCGGACGACCATAATGGTGATATCCGTCAGATGACTGATGACACGGGTGTCAGCGAGGTTGAGGACAGGTATGGTGTCCAATACTACATAGTCAAAGGCACCATCGGCGTATTGTAATAACTCCTCAAAGCGTGACGACATCAGTAGCTCCGTGGGATTGGGAGGCACGGGGCCACTAGGCACGACACGTAGCATCTCGGATTGGGCTGTGGAGCAGATGATCTGCTCTGGGTTTATCGTACCATCGGAGAGATAAGAGGTGAGTCCTAGCTGTCCCGCATGGTGCATACCGATAGCCTTAGAGAGCGTATTCTTGCGAACATCACAATCTATCAGCAATACGCGATTGCCTGCTTGCGCTATGCTCAACGCTAGATTGGAAGAGGAGAAAGTCTTTCCTGATCCTGGTATCGCAGAGGTGATCAAGATGCGCTTGACTTGCTGCGTACTATTGGGCTTCAAGAAGGAGATGTTGGAGCGTACGACTGTAAAGGCCTCAGAGACTACGCTACGTCTGTGATGCCCGACGATAAACATACGAGCTGCTTGGTCTATAATCTCGT
>OHSG01001155.1_pt1 | contig 10786 bp, 7 predicted proteins | sample 1578601 | NCBI WGS metagenome assembly OHSG01 (sample SAMEA3879534, study PRJEB24766) | human gut metagenome | biome: human-associated habitat; feature: feces | place: USA | collected 1985/1987
TCCCCCCTCACTTCTTGGGTCTGTCACAAGAATAAACGGACATCCGAAGCCTCGCATCATATAGTAGCCCTCAAAGCCCTCCTGAGTCCTGTAGCCTGAGAAATAGACAGCAAGCGGTGGCTTCATATCACCCTTCTCAAAGTACACAAAAACTTCCTCTCCTTTAGAAGAGACAAGCCTCTCACCTCCGGGCAGGAAAAATCCGTGTCCACGGCGGGAATGTCTGTCGTGCAATGATATGATATTCAGGCTGCCGGTGCCCCTTGCAAGGATAGAAACAAAAACAGGACCCTGATCTGATTCATTATCTATTCTGAAAACATCCTGAAGCTGTTCCTCGTCAAACTCCCAGACCTGCTTAATATCACCAATCGAGCCATAGTAGAACTGAAATAATCTAAGCTTAATCTCTACATCCCCAGTTTTCTCATATTCAAGATACATATCAATACACTGTCCCTCAAAAACCGGGATATTATATCTCCAGTATGCAATCTGCGAAAAATCCTCCCCAAACTCTCCATCTAGAACCAAGTTATAGTTTCCATCACATGCTACCCTTCCTGTAAAGGAATCACTGACAGCAAGCTTGGCAGGATTAAACTTCTCACCATAAGGATTTGGATAGTAATTTCTCACCTCATGAGCCAGAAAATACTGCACATCGCCGGTATACAGATACTGTCCCATTCGTGCCTTGAAATATCTGCTCGTCGCGCTGTTTAGCATCTGCACATTTTCCGTAGCAAAAAGACAGTAGCCCCTTGTAAACTTCGTAAAAGCCTTTTCCTCTGAGAGTGTTATATCCCTGTCAAGAATAACTAAATCCATGAGCTTTCTCGCAGGTCTGTTTGCCGTTAGTTCACTCTCATCAGACTCGTATACTTCAAACTCTATATTGTCCGGAATGCTGTATTTAGTTGTCCAATCGTCATCGCCAACATATAAAACATGAATCTTACTCACTAAAATTTAGCACCTTTCTCCACTTCTTAAGCAGCACCGATGTGGTATATTTCTGACCAAGCTCATAGCACTCCACCAATGCCTGATTCCAGTTTTCAAAGCTGTCCAGATAATAGGTCAGACTCCTTCCGATATCAGAAAAATCATCTATGACCATTCCGTTTTTTCCTGAAACAAGAAACTGGTCTGCACTCAGGCTGATTCTCGGCACGCCCTTGCTGATAGCTGTAACATAAACAAAAACATCCATCGTGCCTCTCATATCGAGGATGACTCTCTGCTCGTTGATACACTTGCTGATATCACGCTCATCCACACATACATCCACGAAAAATCTCTGCTCCACCGTTTTTTCTATATCCCCCAGCTCATTCTCGGCAAATACATCAGCCCCGCTGCCTCCAAAGCCGAGAGCTGCCTCACCATCGCCTGTTACCAAACGGGAATCATAGCCCATACTATCAAGAAGCTTTACCGTATCATTCTTTATAGCATCCTCATGCCCCCATGAGGCATCTCTTGTAAAGAAATGAACTCTCGCAAGGTCATTAATGGTCAGATAATCCGCAAGCCCCTTTATAATCCGAGCAAATGCATCCTCAGTCAGTCCATCAACCGGCACGAGTATGTTCTGCACACGAAGCTGCGAGCTGATACCGAAGTCCATCCTGGTATCATATGGCGGAATATCTGTGATATTTAATCTGACCGGCTTGTTATTTACTGCACCCAGATTTTCCATAATAAGCTTCGTCGTATAATCAGAATCCGTAATGATATTTTCCGCATGCTCTAAAAAATCCGCTGCCAGTGATGTCTGCGTGAAATCAAATCTGTTTTCAAAAAATGTAGCAATAATCCTTTTCCCCTTAAGCACATGCTCTGCAACCCTGATATGAAGCGGATGCATCGCCACGAAAAAGTTGTCATTTTGCCTTGTGAGATTCACATAGCTTGCAAATACCTCTTCGATAACCGCCTCGAGGCTGTCATATTCAGCCTTTGTAAAGCGCATCTCAACCGGCTCACCTGCTTTGCCGCTCTTAGCATCAGGCACCACATCATAGTCAGGGCACGTTGGATTGACAACCACATGACCATCATTTTTATACTCACGTATCTTCCAGATGCCGTTTTCCATCAAAAAATCCTGATACTGCTCTATGCCGTTTTCGTAGATAACAGTACTGGAAACAAAGCCTCTGTCATCATAATAGTTGCGCCTGCAGATTTTGCCATCCTCAAACATATCTATGGATATCGGATTGCCATCCTCACCAAACTCTACCTGTGCATACTTCACATCGCCCTGCAAAGCAATTATAGAAAAAGGCGAATACACAAACTCCAGCCCCTTCGGCCACTTGATATCGTGATATGACAGCACAGCGACCTTCTTTCTCCTGACCTGTGCTATCGCATCAAAGCATGACCAGTACTTCGAACGGTACATGCCCTGCCTGTGTAGGAAATGCCTGAAATTTGGCGAGTAACCGAGCACGAGAATCCTGTAAGGCCTGTCCACATTTCTATGAAAAAGAGTAATCTGCTTTATAGTCTCGTCAAACTCTGACTTGAGCCTGCGCTTATACCACTGTTGCTCGTTTTCGCACCACATATTCTGTTTATACCATGCCGGTATAAAATATAGCATTATGATTCCTCCTAATTCTTAATTCAAAGCGCCGGGCGTTATATAAATGTATGATATCTATCCATATTCCGGTACACCTCTGCCTCGCGGTACAGCGAAATCCAAAGACCTGTCGTCATCATGATAGAGCACGGCAGCATAGCAAGTGATGCGTCCACATATCCTCCAAACTGTAAAAACAGCGGTCCACCCTGACATATACAGATAATGATTGAGCTTATAACGGAAAAGCTGAGCACTGTGCCAATCAGATATCTCTTCGTAGGCTTTCCTGCATATATATCCTGTATAGAATCACCCGACTTAAGCAGATCATCTGCTGTCCTGCCCGGAGACAGCATAACCATAGAAAAGATAATTGTAAGCAGACATATAATCACCATGTATACTACAATTCCAAGCGGTGATGTGAGCCTCATATTGTCCATCCACCACTGAATATCAGCATTGTCCGGAAACAGATAATGAAGTCCATTGCACATAAACTGTGGAAGCAAAAAAGCGGCTGACGCAAACATAAGCGGCGTAGCACCGACAGGATTGAGCTTGTAAGCGATATAGTTCTTATCCGCATATATATTGTTTATAGAAACTCTCTGTACTGCTATTCGCTTCTCTGTGGTCTCTAGAACTATCATGACAGCAATCTCTGCCACTCCTATAGCTACAGGCAGTGCCAGCTTCTCAAGCGGCTTTCCTGTAAACATGGTCATCATACCACTGACCATATTGACCATGAACACACTCACCTTGCCTCCGATACCATACTTAGTAGCTCTGTCGCACATATACACCACAATCAGCATCCCCGCAATGAGCTGTATGAAAACTATTATCTTATTCCATATAAGTTCATCTCCACTAACTCTATACATAAGTGTCTGTGTTTTGTGATATGCCTGAACGGCTGCGATAATCATCATGATGGTAACTGTCCATATGTTTATCTTCTTCGGTGACAGCTTCCTGGTGTGGTCAAGCGACATGATTGCAACTATCAGTATGGCAAGCATGGATGCCAGCATGTACGGCCACAAGCCTATGATAAAAATGGAGCAGTTCTTCATATCACCTGAAATAGCCTGTAAAAGTATGGACTGCGCATCTACGTTTACATTGCTATATGCATCTATATCTATCCCGTAGAGTGGTATATTTCTGCCTACCATGTACACGAGCATGGTCATGAACGAATATAAAAGCTTATATAATAATACGTGTTCCTTCTGTTGTTTTTGTTTTTTCTTCTTTATACTATCCTTCTGCTTCAAGGAATTCACCTTTCCTCACAAAGTAATTTCGTCTTACTACAAAACAGCTTAACGAATTAGTGACCATCCGCTACAGATGGTCACTAATATTATAAAACAATATTGTTAGTATTGCTATTAATTATTTATTTCTCATCAGAATTATCTTCTGAATCGTCGCTCTTTGCAGGTTTTCTTCTGCGGTTGTCATAAACACCCTTTCCTGTGATAGCTGCAACTGCTGCTGCAATCCACCACCACCATGTTTTGATACCGTCCTTGGCTGTTCCGCCTGCTGCAAGAGGTGTATCCTCATCCTCGATGTTCTGAAGATTATCGTCTTCCTCATTTACTGCAAGAGGAACCTGTGCATCCTGAATTGGTGTATTCTGTGCTGCCGGTGCCGCAGGAGCTGCTGGTGCAGGTGCTACCGGTGTAGCTGCTGCAAGAGGTGTAGCAGCCGGTGTGATAGTTGTTGCAGGTGCAGGAGCATTGTCTACTGCCGGTGCTGGTGCAGGAGCCGGTGTCGGTACCACATTTGCAGCTGACTGACTCTGACTCGTACTTGTGCTTGTGCTGATGCTCTCGCTTGTGCTGAGTGACTCACTTGTGCTGGTTGATTCACTCTCACTTGCTGATGTGCTCTCTGACTCACTTGCGCTGGTTGAGGCACTTGTACTTGCTGATGTGCTTGCACTAGTTGATGCACTGGTGCTTGCTGAGGTACTTGCGCTGGTCGAAGCACTGATACTAGCTGATGTACTTGCACTTGTTGATGCACTTGTGCTTGCTGAGGTGCTTGCGCTGGTTGAGGCGCTCGTACTTGCTGATGTACTTGCACTTGTTGATGCACTGATGCTTGCTGATGTACTTGCACTTGTTGAGGCACTTGTACTTGCCGATGTACTTGCACTGGTTGAGGCACTTGTACTTGCTGAGGTACTTGCACTGGTTGAGGCACTTGTACTTGCTGAGGTGCTTGCACTTGTCGATGCACTTGTACTTGCTGAGGTGCTTGCACTGGTTGATGCGCTGGTTGAGGCGCTCGTACTAGCTGAGGTACTTGCACTTGTCGATGCGCTGGTGCTTGCACTTGTTGATGCACTTGTACTTGCCGATGTGCTTGCGCTGGTTGAGGCACTTGTGCTTGCACTCGTTGAGGCGCTAGTACTTGCCGATGTGCTTGCGCTTGTTGAGGCGCTAGTGCTTGCTGAGGTACTTGCACTTGTTGATGCGCTAGTTGAAGCACTTGTTGAGGTGCTAGTACTTGCCGATGTGCTTGCGCTGGTTGAAGCACTTGTACTTGCCGATGTGCTCGCACTTGTCGATGCACTTGTGCTTGCCGATGTGCTTGCACTTATTGAGGCGCTGGTTGAGGCACTTGTACTTGCTGAGATGCTTGCACTTGTTGATGCACTGGTACTTGCCGATGTACTTGCACTCGTGCTTGCTGATGTACTTGCACTGGTTGAGGCGCTGGTGCTGGCTGAGGTACTTGCGCTTGTTGAGGCACTGGTACTTGCTGATGTGCTTGCACTTGTTGATGCACTGGTACTTGCTGAGGTACTTGCACTTGTTGATGCACTTGTACTTGCCGATGTACTTGCACTTGTTGACGCGCTAGTGCTTGCTTCAACACTCAAACTCTCTGATATTCTTACTGATTCACTCTTCTCATAGTTTGGATCTGCATCATCCAGTAAATCAATGGAATCCCCATGCTTATATGCGTATTTATACGTATGTACTCCACCTGTACTACTACTTCTAAATTCTACCCATTCATTATCAGACACTTTTAATACAAACGCATTTCCGTCACATATATACAATTCGCCAGTTTTATTATGGCTGGTTTCCCACCAGAGAATTCCTTCTGTCCAATTAAATGTAACTTGATCAAAATTATTAAAATATTCCCACTCACCTGTATATGAATTCTTTACTCTATACTGAAAATTTTTATCTTTCCATTTCTTCGGTTTTACATCATTTATAGATTGAACATCAGATCTAGCTAAATCTTTAAAATTACTTGCCGTAATCTTAGTCACATGATGTACCTGATCTGATACACAATCATCTCTATTTGTATCATTACTTGCAAGCTGCGGCATTCCACTCATTCGAGCATAAACAGCCGTATCCTGTTCTGCATCATCTGTGTATGCAGCCGCTACAACATTATCACCACTTTGTTGTTCTGCATCACTCTGCTTCGCACTTTCGCTGGCGCTTGAACTTTCACTTGAACTTTCACTTACACTCACGCTCTCGCTAGTACTCTCTGAAGTACTTTCACTCATGCTCTGTGTTGTACTCTCGCTATACTCTGTACGTTCGCTCTCAGACAAAGAGCCTGCGTCAACTAATGAATTGGAATCTGCTGCCGATTCATTAATTGCAGCCATAACCATATCAGCCCCCTGGATAGAGCTGACTCCACCCATGGCAATTCCTGCTGCGGTTATACCTTTTAAAATACTGTCAACCTTCTTCTTATTCATATAGTCTCTCCTTATTCACATGAATCCGGATACTTGGATTATCTGTTTCCTAATCCTCTTTCATCCGGACATAACTATAGTTTTCCTCTTTAACACTATAAATATAAACTCCTAGGTGTATCTAAAATCGTATAAAAACATTTATATACCGCCAAATTATAGCCTTTCTCCACACATAATCAAGGTATCCAGCAATAATTTTCTGGTATATATTCCATTTATGAACAAATTTTGCAGTTTTTTGACATTTGCGTAGTATTGACTCAATTTATCTTCCGATTCTGATACAGCTATCCGGTATACATCTTCAAAATCTGTCGCTGCTGCTCCTATTTCATTATCTATCACATACTTTTCACAGCTCAACCCCTTTTTAACTATCACTGGGATTCCGGCAGCCATATAAAGTCCAAGCGCCTGTTCATCCGCATCCCAAATCAATCCAAAGCCTCCGTCTGACAACCTGAGTATAGATTCCATGGCACGGTACTCATCATATTGCACCACCTCTATATTCAAATTGTTCAATGGATATTCATTTTGACTCGTTTCCGCCATGATATATAGTTTTTTATTTTTATGCTCATTTGCGCAAATGTCTGTCATATAATCCGGTATATTCTGAATCAGATAAGGTTTTTCTTTTAATCCATTTGCGATATAGTAATCCCGCAGCGCAGCTGAGGCAAAAATAAACATATCAGCCCTGTTAAGCAGCGTGATTTCATCACTCAAAGAATACTCACTGTCATCTCTATCGGATGCTATTTCCTGTATAAACGCAACAATTTTTGTTCCATGATATCTTCTTAAATGCTCAAATAAAAATCCATCGTATCTGGGACTCTCTCCGCTTGGATGCTGAAAAATCACTATATCCTCCGGACAAAGTGATGCGATTATGCCATCCATCCTAACATGAAGCTCATCATCACTATCATATGCATCAGGAAATTTAAATAAACTCATTTCTTTAAAGCCAAGTGTTTCACCAGCGTTTTTCACTGCATTTTGACGGAGACCAATCAATCCGCCTATGTTATAAGTTTTTGTAATATGTACGCTCATAATCTCTTCCCCATTATTCCACTGTAGCAACTATCTGTGATTCATACACCTGATCATGGTCAAATACTATATCCTGTCACTGTTGATTTGTCTGCTAAATCTATATATGATCTTGATATCTGTTTTCAACCGGTGTACAGGCATTTTCCAAAACCTCAATTATTGCATCCTGAAGTGTTTTTCTTGTATATGCGCCATCTAATATCAGCTTTTGAATATTCTTCACATTATGGTAAAGCTTTATATACTCTGCATCCGTAATACTCTGAACTAGTTTATCAGCTTCATCCAACGTATCGACTGCATATCCCAGACCGTTTCTTTCGACAAATTTCTCATGAACACAGCCTCTTTTTACTATAACTGGTATCCCTGCTGCCAGATTTGTACCGAGCTTGTACGGCTGATTCATCGAATAATATCTGTCAAAATATTCGCCATCACTCCAAACAAGCCCAAAGCCACCTTTGGAAAGCTCATGCATTAGCTTTTCCTGCTCAAAATACCCTCTCCAGCAAAAGCTGTCATCATTTTCTCTGTCCGGCTTATTTGCATCATATTGATAAATCGGTGTCTTGCCATGGTACTCTGCCAGAAACGGAAAACGATTATAGTTCCCGGCAAAGTGAAAGCATCTCGTTACAGCATGATCCACAAAACAAATGTCTGATGGCATATCCCAGATAGTCTGATAGATAACAGGCTTCTCATCAAGCCCATTTTCTTTCAGATAGCGATGCATCTTCTTTGATGGCAAAATAAGTAAATCCGCCTTATTGAGAGTTCTGATTTCCATATCAAGAATTGCCTGCTCAGAATCAAACATGAGCTTTTGTATATCCTGAACAAAAATTATCAGCTTTGTATCCCGGTACGACTTTATCTTGTTTACAAAGCTCTCATCATAATTCACCCCAATCCAGCTTGGATACTGAAAAATCACAATATCACCATAGTTAAGAGGCGCTATTATCCCATCAAGACGTTTGTCTATCTCCTTTGCATAGTCTGGTTTTAGAGGATAAAAAGATAAGCCCATTTCATGGCAGCCAATACTCTGCGCCACCTTTAATACTCTTCTATGTGCCAGACTGGCAGTTCCTGCCATGTTGTTTAGTGTAGTAATGTGTGTTTTCATTGATACTCCTGTCTACAAGCCTGTTGTTTCATTGATGTTTTCCAACATTTCTCTCATACTCAAGCCAATAATCCTTAGGATGTTTTACCTTCATGTTACTGCATCTCTCTATAAAATTAAGTTTGACGGATTGAGGTCTAGTATATTTTTTATAAGCTGCATCCATTTTGATTCTATTACATGCTCCTTATATTCTTCAGCAATCATATAAGAATTTTCATGAAATTTCTTCAATCTGTCATCATCCTCAAATATTTTAACTATTGCTGCTGCCGTTCTTTCACAGAGCTTATCTTTATTTTGAAAATCTGTCTCAATATCAAAATCCACAAGGTATCCATTTTCATCCTGATGTATAAAAAGCCTGTTCCCATATCTTACATCCAGTCCAACCATGGCAAGTCCGTCTCCTACAGCCTCCATAAGCGAAAGTCCAAATGTTTCCCACAAAGAAAAGGATGCAAACATTTCATAGTGTGGATAAATCTTTTCAAGATTACAGCGCCCTTTAAAGTGAATATAATCATCAGCACATGCATCTTTAACTATATTTTTTAAATATATAGTATACCCATCATCGCCACTTCCATATATATCCAGATTAATTGTCTGATTTATCTCATGAGCTTTTATCACACTTTTAATAAGAATATCAATACCTTTCCTTGGACTAAGTCTTGAAGCAGATATTATACTGCCTCGCCAACGATTATTTTTACTTTTAAGTTTGCCTTCTGGTATGGCGCCCGGTGGAATAGCTGCAATATGCGGAACAAAACAATCATACTCTTTTAAAAATGCTTCCAGACTTCTTTTATGTTCATCCGTACCAACAACAAAATAATCTATTGCCTCTGAATATTTGAACCAGTAATAATACTCATAGTTCATGTATAATGAGCTTTCATCCTCATATATTTTGTAAAAATGATCTGAATGTAATACAGCTATCAGCTTTGATTTGCCTTTATTTTCAAAAAGAGGCTGTATATAATCAAGATATCCCGCTCTATCCATTATACATATATCATTCTCACAAAGATTAAGTGCCTTTACAAATCTTTCTAGAAACTCTACATTGTCTATAACTTCACCATTTTTAAACAGATATTCAACATTATCTTTATAGATACATTGTTCATAAACCATCTGTCCTTGTTTGTTCCAAAAAATTCTCCTTTCCGGATTTAAGCCATCGTTCGAATCATTATCCCAATTATACAGTTCTGTATATGACAAGCTGTCTGTATAATAATTTACTAAATATTTTTTTCCGTTTTTAAAGAGACTTTCATTTATAACAAATCCATCTTCATCGCATAATATTTCAACTGATTTTTCACCGGAATTATATAGACGAATCACCTTTCCATCCTCATCTATATTGTCATACTCATAGTTTTCTTTTTCATTTTCTAAAAGAGCTTCTTTTTTCACAGACAAACTCATATCTAATCTTCCGGTCATAAAAAGATGTGCAGACATAATCTGACCACGTTTTATTTTTTGCGATCCATACAGTTCCATATCCCTAATTGTCGGCAGCTCTGTAAAAATAAATTTAGCGTTTACATTGTTTTTTGCAAACAATCTTGCTCTAAATCCCTGAGCAACATCGACTCCGGAAAATTCATATCCACTAAGTAATGTAAAATCAAATACTCTCATCTGTATCACCCATAACTACTTTTGCAGCTAATTGTTTTAATTGCTTCTTTTGCCTGTCTATATATTCATTGAATATCGTCTGACTAGTTATTATATTTTTTAGAGTTTCTTTCATCTTCACATAGTTGCTGCTTTCAAAAATATTTCCCATTGGATATAATTCTTTTGAATGCGCTGTATTGTCAAACGCTAGTATTATCATATTATTAACCATTGCCTCGTTTACTGCATTGTATAGCTCTCTGTAATGATTAATATCCAAATAAATATCGCATCTTTCAAACAGTTCTTTTCTCTTTTGTTCCGTAATACATGGATATAACTCAACATTATTATTTATATCCAGTCTCGTTAATTTATCTGACATAATGGTACTGGCAGCTATATGAAAAGTTATTTCCGGAAAGTCATTTATAAGCTGTTCAATATACTCAAGCTGATCCGATTCTGTAATAGTAAGTGCTTCCTTTTTTCCAAATTTTAATTCATTATTTTCAAAATATGAATATACTCTGTCGCATTTATAATTTGAATT
>OHSG01001159.1_pt1 | contig 10763 bp, 9 predicted proteins | sample 1578601 | NCBI WGS metagenome assembly OHSG01 (sample SAMEA3879534, study PRJEB24766) | human gut metagenome | biome: human-associated habitat; feature: feces | place: USA | collected 1985/1987
AGCAGATGAATGAGCTGCATGCTTATATGCAGCGTGAAATTACTGCAGCTGGTGGCAAAATAGAAAAAATCTATTACTGCCCGCATCATCCCGAGGGCAGCGTGCCGGAATATGCCGGTGTGTGCGATTGCCGCAAGCCCAAACCGGGCATGCTGCTGCAGGCGCTGGCAGAATATGATATCGACAAGGAGCAGAGCTTCTTAGTCGGTGACGGTAAGCGCGATGTGGAAGCAGCGGAGGCTGCTGGTGTCAAAGGCTATCTTTACACAGGCGGCAATCTGCTGGATTTCGTAAAAAATATTGTAAGCGAGAGATGATAATGGAGTATCGGAATATCCTGTTAATCAAAATGAGTTCTTTAGGTGATATCCTGCACACTTTGCCCTTTGCGGCAGCGCTGCGCAAGCGTTATCCCAAGGCGAAAATCACCTGGCTGGTACATCCGCAGTTTGCCGGCTTTGTACCGGATCCTCCGGTGATTGATGAGGTGCTTTATTTTGATAAGGTAAAATTTAATAAGCTGGGCTTCAGTGATAAGCTGAAATATTTTTGCGAAATGCGCTCTTTGCTGCACAGCAAGCATTTTGACCTGGTGATAGATATGCAGGGCCTTTTCAAAAGTGCGGTGTTGTCTGCTATCAGCGGCTGCGATAACCGCATCGGCTATTGCGAAATGCGCGAGGGCAGCGGCCTTGTGAGCAAGGCGATTGGCGGAAGTCATAGTAAGGACCATGTTATTGAGCGCTATCTTGACGTGGCACGTTATCTTGGTGCCAAGGTTGATTCGTTGGATGATGTGGAATTCCCCATGCCGGATTTAAGCACGGAAACCGCTTCTGTGCAGCATAAACTGCAGGAGACCGGCTGGCAGGGCGGCGATTACGTTGTTATTGTTCCCGGTGCACGCTGGTGGACGAAGGAATGGCCAGTCGAGCATTATATCGAGCTGGCGAAAAAGCTTACGGCTGACGGTACTGCCGTGGTGCTGGCAGGCGGTCCGGATGATGCAGTCAAGGGACAGAAGATTGCCGAAGGAACAGCGAGCTCACTGGTTATCGATTTGACGGGACAGACAAGCCTGCGTGAGCTGGCGGCGCTGATTAAGGGCTGCAGCTTCTACATCAGTGCGGATACCGGACCGCTGCATTTTGCGGCGGCTTTGAAAAAACCGCTTATAGCAATGTACGGACCAACGAAGGCTGACCGCACCGGACCATACGGCAGCAAAAATTCCACGGTATTGCTTTCACCGGCAAAGTGTGCAGGCTGCTTGAAGAAAAAATGCGATAACTGGCATTGTATGCATGATATAACGCCGGAAATGGTTTATAAAATTTATCAGGAAAAGGTGGCAGAAGGCTGATGGCACAAGCTGTAGAATTAAATGGCAAAAAAATATTGGTAACATTTTTGATGCATCTGGGAGACCTGACGCTGACCACGCCTTTCATCCATGCGCTGCGTAAGGCAGCACCGGATGCGCATATTACCTTTCTGGCAGATGAAAAGCTGAAGGATGTAGTGCTGCATAATCCGTATCTGGATGAGGTTATCACGATTGACAAGAAGGGCAAGGACAATAGCCTGCTGGCGCTGATGGCCTGCGCCCGTCGTCTGAGCAAGATGGATTTTGATGTGCTGATTAACCTGCATCCGAATGAGCGTTGCAGCTTTATTGACGCTTTCACCAAAGTGAAATTGCGTTGTGGTACAACACACACTTTGTTCAAACCGCTTTGGGATGTGTTTACACCGCTCAACCGCAAAATTCATGCGGCTGATATGTATCTTGATGTGCTGACGCAGCTTGGCGTACAAAAGCTGGAGCATAACGGTCTGGAGATTTTTCCGAGCGAGGAATATCAGCAGCATGCAGAAGAATTCTGGCGCGAGCACGGTGTGTTCGCTTCGGACAAGCTGGTGGGCTTTAACATCGGCAGTGCTGTTGTTACCAAGCGCTGGGCGCCGGAGCGCTTTGCCAAGGTAGCAGATATTCTTGCGGAAAAGGGCTATAAGCCTGTATTCTTCGGCGGTACGATGGACGAAGAAATGGTGCAGGAGGCAGTCAGCTTTATGAAGACGACACCTGTGGTAGCAACCGGCAGCTTCCGTATTGGCGAGCTGGCGGCGGCAATGCGTCGCTGCAGCCTGATTATCACCAACGACAGCGGCCCGATGCACGTAGCAATCAGCCAGAAGGTGCCTATCGTAGCGATGTACGGTCCGTCCAGTCCGAAGCTGTACGGACCTTATACCAAGGATGCAACTATTGTGACAGCGTTGCCGCCCTGCCCTGGTTGTGCAGGTGGCATGAAGCATAAGTGTGATGATATGCAATGTATGACACGTCTGACGGTAGAGCAGGTTGTACAGGCTGCTGAACAGATGCTGCAGCAAAAGGAGAAATAATTTTGAGTAAGCAAAGCATTATTACCGGAGAGGTTTTATTGCTGTGTGAAAGAGTGGAGATGGCGCAGTTTATGCACGCTTATCTCCGGCATTTATTTAAGCAGGGTATCAGCTTGCCTAACATGCAGATTGTAAATTATCAGAGTATCGATAAGTTAGGCTTGCTGACTAAACGCCTTATACAGCTGGAAGGCAGAGAAATAGTGCAGAAGGCAGTATTCTTTGCTGACGCGGCTGATGAGCGCGAACGCCGAATGCAGAAATTTTTTGCAGTGCGTGACAATACTTTCTTTAGAGGAGTGGAGTATTGCACGCACTTTTTCTTTCCCGGCAAAAAAGCTACTAAACGTTGGCAAAAGGGTTATCTTGAGGATATGCTGCTGCAGTCGCTGCGGCGGGAAAGCTCGGAGTGCAGTGATTATTATAATCTGTATAATATGAGTGCGGAATATTTGCAGTCAGTAAATTGCTGCCGTGGGCGAGAAAACAGATTAGTGAATTATAGCAGGCATTTACTGTACACATATCTGGCAGGAACAGAAAGGTATGTGGGCATGCGCTTGGGCGAGGCGGCTCTGGCAGGAGCCTTTGATTTGGAGCATCCGTGCTATGCGAGTCTCAAGGAATGCTTGCAAGGCTTAAACTAGAGCAGCAGAATGCGAGGTTATCAAAATAACTTAATTGATTTATTATATTGTGCAAAAGTGTTAGCTTTGTTAGCTGTCGTCCTTTCTGAATTTTGGAAAAGCAAATAAATATGTTATAATTAACAAACAAACTAAAAAAGGGGGAGCAACATTTATGTTCGGAGAAATCATTGGCGCAATCAGCAATTTTATGTATAGTTATTTGCTGATTATTATGCTCATCGGTGTAGGCCTGTACTACACTTTGCGTACTCGTCTGGTGCAGGTACGTTTGTTTAAGGAAACTATTCGTGTTATTTTGGAGAAGCCTGTTGAATCAGGTGCGGTATCATCCTTCCAGGCTTTGATGGTATCTACTGCGTCCCGTGTAGGTACCGGTAATATTATCGGCATTTCCACAGCTATCTGCCTCGGCGGTTATGGTGCTGTGTTCTGGATGTGGGTTATTGCTGTTGTCGGCGGCGCTTCTGCTTTTATTGAAAGCACCCTGGCACAGATTTACAAGAAACGTGGTCCGCACGGCAGCTACGGCGGCCCTGCATACTACATCGAAGCTGCTTTGGGCAGCCGCGGTCTGGCAGTACTCTTTGCTGTGGCCCTGATTGTAACCTATGGCTGCGGCTTTAACATGCTGTGCTCCTACAATCTGCAGTCCACCTTTGCTGCTTTAAGCTTCTATAATCCGGATACAACTCCTTGGATTATCGGTGCTGTAGAGGCTGTGCTCGTAGGCTATTGCCTGCTGGGCGGTGGCAAGCGTGTTATCAAAGCAACCTCTACTCTGGTTCCTTTGATGGGCGTTATCTACATTTCTGTAGCATTTATCCTGACCATTATGCATATCAACCTGGTTCCCGGTGTTGTAGGCAGAATTTTTGCTGAAGCATTTGACTTCACTGCAATTTTCGGTGGCTTTGCCGGCAGCTGCATGATGTTCGGTATCAAACGCGGTCTGTACAGCAACGAAGCAGGTGTTGGTTCTGCGCCGAACGCTGCTGCTGCAGCTGACGTTTCTCACCCGGTTAAGCAAGGTCTTGTACAGATGCTGTCTGTATTTATTGATACTCTGCTGATTTGCACCGCTACCGCTTTTATGTGCCTGAGCTCCGGCATCGAGCCGACTAAAGAGCTTGCCGGTGCGCCTTATGTACAGGCAGCTCTGGCAGCAAGCATGGGCGATTATGCTAAGCTGTTTATCACTGTATCTATGGTACTGTTTGCCTTCACTACTCTGCTGGGCAACCTATATTATGTAGATAATGCTTTTGCTTATGTTCTGAAGCATGTTCCGGGCAAAACCTTTACTCTGTGCTACCGCATTCTGGCTTGCGTACTGATTTTCATCGGTGCCGGCTCCAGCATGGGTACAATGTGGGATTTGGCAGATGTTACCATGGGCTTCATGGCAATTATCAACTTGCCTGTTATCTGCATTCTGGGCGGTCCTGCTCTGCGTGCGCTGGATGATTACACCGAGCAGCGCGATGCCGGTAAGAATCCTGAGTTTAAGGCCAGCAAGATTGGTTTGACTAAAAAGCTGGACTACTGGCAGGATTAATATTTGTTCGTTTGAGCTGTTACGAGCTTTCGTAGCAGCTCTTTTTATATGCCATGATAATGATATATTATCGTCACAATTCACATTACGTTTCGTTCAGAGAAAATTTTTCCCGTGTCCGCAGGACACGACGCAACCGAGAAAATTTTTCTTTGCTACTAGCAGTATTTTCAGAATTAATGTAGAATAGATACGTAATAAAGCAATTTTTTGGTCAAGGTTGTTTTATGTCCTTTGCGAAGGAGGGAAAGACGATGATTTATAATTATTATCCTGGCTGCACGCTGTCAACGAAGGCGAAGCAGCTGGATATGGCAGCACGACGCTGTGCTGAGGTGCTGGGCTTTCCGCTGGTGGAGCTGCCGGAATGGCAGTGCTGCGGCGCGGTTTACCCTATGGCGCCTGATGCTATTGCCGAGCGTTTGAGTGCGGTGCGTGCGCTTGTGGCGGCGCGTGAAAACGGCGGCGTTCTGGTGACGCTGTGCAGTGCGTGCTACCATGTCATCAAACGTGTGAACCACGATATGGCGACGAATGTGGAGATTCGCCAAAAGGTGAATAATTATCTGCAACTTGAAGAGCCTTATGCCGGTGAAACACGAGTTTTGCATTACCTGGAGGTTTTGCGTGATGAAATCGGTTGGGAAAAGCTGGCGCAGCTGGTGAGTCATCCTTTGAAGGAACGCAGGGTTGGCGCTTATTATGGCTGTTTGCTGCTCAGACCGGGAGCAGTTTTAGCCCTCGATGACGTAGAGAGTCCAACTGTTATGGAAGCATTTATTAAAGCGCTTGGTGCAGAGCCTGTTATTTACAGCATGCGCAACGAATGCTGCGGCGGTTATCTGGCGCTGAAGGATAAGGCGCAGTGCGAGCAGCTTGTCAGCGAAATTAAAAATAATGCTGCCAGCTGTGGCGCGCAGGAGCTGGTTACTGCTTGCCCGCTGTGTGCGTATAACCTGACGGCCAATGGTGCCGCAGGCAGCCTGCCGACACGCTACTTTACGGAGCTTCTTGCTGAAGCGCTTGGTGTTGCGGAGAGCGAAGGAGGTGCGGAATAATGGCTGTTGATGAAAAGCAATTGACAGAAGATATTTTGCGCCTTGCTGCTACCGACGTGCGTCGCTGCATGCAATGCGGCCGCTGTAGTGCGAACTGTGAAGCTGCGTCTAAAATGGATTTGCTGCCCCACCGCGTAGTTTGGGACTTAAACAGCGGTTATGCGTCCGAGCTGCTGGAGGCAGACGCACCGTGGCAATGTCTGTCCTGCATGGCGTGCGAGGAGCGCTGCCCACGTGGCGTGAGTCCGGCGCGCGTTATGGAGGCGTTGCGCTTGCTGCAGATTCGTCAGCAGGGAAACAACAAGCTGCCTGCCGAAAGCGTGGAGCATTATCCTAGCGATATGCCGCAGCAGCTTTTGGTTGCAGCCTTTAGAAAATACAATAAATAGGGGGAAGCTACGTGCAAAAGATTGGTGTTTTTGTTTGTTGGTGTGGCAGCAACATCGCCGGCACGGTAGATGTTGCCCAGGTGGTAGAGGCAGTGCGCCAAATTCCGGACGTTGCCTATGCCATCGATTATAAATATATGTGCTCCGAGCAGGGCCAGGAGCTGATTCGCAAGGCTGTGACAGATTATAAGCTGGACAGACTTGTTGTTTGCAGCTGCTCGCCGCGTATGCACGAGGCAACCTTCCGCAAATGTGCAGAGGGCGTTGGCATCAATCCATACATGGTAGAGATTGCCAACATTCGTGAGCAATGCTCCTGGGTGCTGAAGGATAAGGCCGAAGCGACTGCGAAGGCGATTAAATTAGCCAAGGCAGCCATTGCCAAGGTGCGCTTTAACGGAGCGCTGAAGCCCGGCGAAAGCCAGGTAGTGAAGCGCGCACTGGTTATCGGCGGCGGTATTGCCGGTATTCAGACGGCGCTGGATATTGCGGAAGCAGGCTACAAGGTAGATATTGTGGAGAAGGAGCCGACAATCGGCGGCCGTATGGCGCAGCTCGACAAAACCTTCCCGACACTTGACTGCTCTGCCTGCATCCTGACACCGAAGATGGTGGATGCAGCAAACCATGAAAATATTACGCTTTATACTTATAGCGAGGTAGAAAGCGTAAGCGGTTTCGTGGGTAATTTCGATGTGACAATCCGCAAAAAAGCACGCAGCGTGAAGGCTGATATGTGCAGCGGCTGCGGCATCTGTACCGAAAAATGTCCGTCCCGCAAAACTCCAAGCGAATTCGATATGGGCCTGAAGAATCGCGGCGCAATCTATATTCCCTTTGCGCAGGCTATTCCTAAGGTGCCTGTTATCGACCGTGAGGCCTGCATCAAGTTCAAGACAGGTAAATGCGGTATCTGCTCCAAGGTTTGTCCTGCGGGAGCCATTGATTATACGCAGACCGATGAGCTGATTACGGAAAAATACGGCGCGATTGTACTGGCAACCGGCTTCGAAACGATGCCTCTCGATAAATTCGGTGAATATGGCTACGGTGCCAGCAAGGACGTTATCACCTCGCTGGAGCTGGAGCGTCTGACGAATGCGGCAGGTCCTACCGAAGGACATCTCGTTTGTCCGTCTACCGGTAAGGAGCCGAAAAAGGTTATCATCGTTTCCTGCGTGGGCTCGCGTGATGTGAGCGGCCGCGGCAAGAGCTATTGCAGCAAAATCTGCTGCATGTATAATGCCAAGCATGCGATGTATATCCGTGAAAAATATCCCGATGTTGATGTAACTGTATTTTATATAGATGTACGTACTCCGGGCAAGGGCTTTGACGAGTTCCAACGTCGTGCGGTAGAGGAATACGGCGTGCATTATGTACGCGGTCAGGTAGGCAAGGTTGTTGTCGACGGCGATGGTAAGCTGACTGTTTTCGCCAGCGATTTGAACAGCGGCCGTCACCTGATGCTGAATCCTGATTTAGTAGTGCTGGCGACGGCTGTACAGCCTTCTCCCGATGCGCGCAAGCTGGCGACGATGCTGACTGCCAGCATTGACAACGATGACTTTTACGTAGAGGCGCACCCGAAGCTACGTCCTGTTGAAAGTCCGACGGCAGGCATTTTCCTCAGCGGCATGTGCCAGGGACCGAAGGATATTCCGGAAACTGTTTCGCAGGCCGGTGCGGCGGCCGTTAAGGTCGTAGGCCTGCTGGCGAAGGATAAGCTGCTGACAAACCCCTGCACTGCGCAGTGCGATACAAGCATTTGCAGCGGCTGCCTGGCTTGCACGCATGTCTGCCCCTATGGTGCGATTACCGGCGAGAGCAAGCAGGTTATCACGAAGCTGGGCGTGCGCGAAACACGCACCGTTGCTGTGGTAAACAATGCGCTGTGCCAGGGCTGCGGTGCCTGCACGGTAGCCTGCCCCTGCGGTGCTATGGATTTGCAGGGCTTTACTAATCAACAAATTCTGGCAGAGGTGGATGCATTATGCTAGAGAAGAAAAATTTTGAACCGAAAATCGTGGCCTTCTGCTGCAACTGGTGCAGCTATGCCGGTGCTGACGGCGCCGGAACGGCCCGCAAGCATTATCCCGCTAATATCAAAATCATCAAGGTTCCCTGCTCCTGCAGAGTGAATCCGCTCTTTATCCTGCGCGCGTTTCAGCGTGGCGCGGATGGTGTAATCATGTGCGGCTGCCACCCAGGTGACTGCCATTATTCTACCGGCAACTATTATGCGCGTCGTCGTATGACGCTGCTGCTGAGTATGCTTGATTATCTGGGAGTGGCCGGTGAACGCTTCCGTGTGGAATGGGTTAGTGCGGCCGAGGGCGCACGCTTTGCACAGGTGATGAACGATTTTGCCGAGCATATTGCGGCATTGGGTGAGAATGTAAAGTTGAGGGATTTGCGATGCAAAAAATAGAAAAGCTGCTGCAGAAGCGTGCAGCTGAGCTGTTGGCAGAGGGCACAGTAGAGCGTGTGCTGGCATGGCAGGCAGGCGAATTCTTTTACGATAACACACCTGCAGCCGTAAGCAGTGCGGACGAATGCGACAAGCTTGTTTATAACGAGTTCTGCCCTGCCAATCTCTGCAAATATTTAATCGAAACAAGTCATGCAGGCAAGAAGACGGCTGTTTTCTTAAAGCCCTGTGATACATACGGAGTAAACCAGCTGCTGAAGGATAACCGCATTAAGCGTGAGCTTGTGTACGCCATCGGCACACCCTGCAGCGGTATGCTGGATATCAATAAGATTAAGGCTGCCGGCGCTAAGGGTATCATCAGCGTGAGCGTGGACGGTGAAGAGGTTGTTGTCAACACTGCTTACGGTGAAAAGCGTTTGGCAAAGGCTGACGTGCTGTTGAACAAATGCCTGATGTGCAAGGGCGCTGCTTATAAAATTGCGGACGAGGAGCTGGCCGAGCCGTTGCCTGTACCGCAGTTTACCGGTGATAAATTCGCCAAGGTCAAGGAGATTGAAGCGATGAGCGCCGAAGAGCGTTTTGCATTCTGGCAAAGCGAGCTGTCCAAGTGTATCCGCTGCAATGCCTGCCGTGATATCTGCCCGGCGTGCAGCTGCGAGCAGTGCATTTTTGATAAGCCCGATACTCCGGTAGCAGGCAAGGCGCATGCGGACGAGGTTGAAGAGCAGATGTATCATATCATCCGTGCCTTCCACGTTGCAGGTCGCTGCACCGGCTGCGGCGAATGTGCACGCGTTTGTCCGCAGGGAATTCATCTGGAGCTGCTGAATATGAAGTTTATGAAGGATATCAACAGCTTCTTCGGCCAGTATCAGGCCGGTGCGGACAGTGAAACACCTGCACCGCAGGTAAGCTTTAAGCAGAATGATCCCGAGGCCAACAGTGCGGTAGAAGGGAGGGAGCAGCATGTATAAGATAGCAAAGGATAATATGCCAAAGTTATATGCAGCCCTGCAAAATATCGGTACGCTGCTGCTGCCCTGCAAGAACAAGAGCGGTCATGCGGACTTCGCACCGTACCGCGAGGATGCGGAGGTTGCGCTGGATGCACCGCTGACAAACCGCAGCGCCAAGGACGTTTTCTTTCCGCAGGTAGAAAATCTGCTGACCTTTAAGACGAGCGGCAAGGAGCTGGCGCTAGAGCAAAATGTTCCGCCTGCCGGCGTGACGATCGTCATTGGCGTGCGTGCCTGCGATGCGCGCAGCTTTAAGATTTTGGATAAGGTCTTTTTAAAAGCGCCTGTTGATACATATTACAAAACAAGACGCGAGCAATGCGTGCTTATCGGCTTAGGCTGCAGTGCTCCCGAAGAAACCTGCTTCTGCCACGCCTTTGGCATTGACGCTAGCGCTCCGGAGACGGATGTGCAGACCTGGCTGGCAGGCGAGGAGCTTTGCTGGCAGGCTGTGACTGCCAAGGGCGAGGAGCTGACAGCGAAGCTCGTCGAGGGCGGTGTGCTGGCTGAGGCGGAAGCTGCGGCTGCAAAAGCAGTCAGCGAGCAGCAGGAGCAGACGCAGAAAATTTTGAGCGTACTGCCTTTGCATGATTTCAAGGTGAATGACGAGCTGACTAAGGATGAGCTGAAGGTCTTCCACAGCAAAATCTGGGAGCAGATGGCTGCAGGCTGCCTGTCCTGCTGCACATGCACCTATGTGTGTCCCACCTGTCATTGCTATGATATCCGCGATTATCAGGAGACGGAAGAGCGCACGCAACGCTATCGCTGCTGGGACAGCTGCATGGCGAAGGATTTTACGCTGATGGCGCATGGCAGCCCGCGTAAGACGAAGGTGGAACGCTTCCGCCAGCGTTATATGCATAAGCTGGTATATTTCCCTGAAAACAATGATGGTGAATATGCTTGCGTCGGCTGCGGACGCTGCCTGCAAAAGTGTCCGGTGCAGCTGAATATTGTCAAGGTTGCCAAGGCCTTGGAAAAAGCGGAGGTGAAGCAGGATGTGTAATTGTCAGGATACCTTGATTCCGCAGATTGGCGTGGTGACGGATATCTGCACGGAAACGGCTGATGTAAAAACCTTCCGCGTGGAGAAAATCGGCGGCGGTAAGCTGTTTGAGCATCTGCCGGGACAATGCGCTATTCTTTCTGTTCCCGGTAAGTATCATAGAAATCGCCCAGTTCTGATTTTAATATGCTGGTTCTGATGCTTTGCGAGAAATTTATCAGAATATCTTCGAAAGGACTGCGT
>OHSG01001164.1_pt1 | contig 10713 bp, 10 predicted proteins | sample 1578601 | NCBI WGS metagenome assembly OHSG01 (sample SAMEA3879534, study PRJEB24766) | human gut metagenome | biome: human-associated habitat; feature: feces | place: USA | collected 1985/1987
ACGGAAAATAAAGATAAAAAAAATATGACAAGAAAAAAAATAATTAATTATGTGCTGAACAATCATGTTACATCCAAGGCAGAAATCGCAAAAGAGTTAAACTTGAGTATGCCGACTGTATTAGCAAATGTGAATGACTTGTTAGAAAAAGGGGTGTTGGAAGAAATTGGGGAATATGCTTCAACCGGTGGAAGGAAGGCAAAAAGTATAGGGATTAATAAGTCATACTGTCATGCAATGGGAATTTTGATTACAGCGAATCATATAGAAATGGTATTAGTAAATCTTGGAGATGAGATTATAAAAAAAGATCGTATCCGCTTAAAATTTACGGCAGAATTATCCTATTGTACAGAGGTGGCACAAAAGGTCAAAACTTTTCTTGAAGGCGAATTAGCGAAGGATACGCTGCTTGGGATTGGAGTGGCGATTCCGGGGATTATTGATCAGAAAGAACGGATCGTTTTAAAATCCCATGCTTTAGGTATAGAGAATTATAGTCTGCGCTTTTTAGAACAGGCTCTGGAAATTCCGGTATATTTTGAAAACGATGCTAATGCTGCAATGCTTGCAGAAAAAAAACAAAAGTATCCAAATGCGATATATCTGTCTTTGAACCACACCTTAGGAGGTGCATTCTGCATAGATGGAAAGCTGTTTCGAGGGCAGAACCAGAAAGCAGGGGAGTTCGGTCACATGATACTCGTTCCCGGTGGAAGAAAGTGTTATTGTGGTAAATCAGGATGTGCAGATGCATATTGTGCTGCAAGTGTACTGACACAAGATAACAGGCAGTCACTGGATGCATTTATGGAAAAAATTGAAAGTGGTGATGAAAAAGTTTTGCAGACATGGAATGAGTATCTGGATCATCTTGCTGTTTTGATATCAAATCTGCGGATGGCATATGATATGGATATCATACTAGGAGGTGATGTGGGAGGTGTATTGTCAGATTATATGATACCACTGGGAGAAAAAGTGATGGCATATAATGGCTTTGAGCATGATGTTTCATACTTGAAAAATTGTTCGTATAAGAAAGAAGCGTCAGCTGTTGGAGCCGCGAAATACTTTTTTACAAAACATATGGGTGAATTGTAAATTTTTTGATCCTCATATCATATTATAGTAAAAAACGGAAAGAAAACAGTAACTACGGTTTTCTTTCCGTTTTTTTTGCATGTTAATTGTGAAAAATATACAAAAAATATATTTTGAAATTATGAAATATATAAAAATATGAAAAAACATATTGACAAATTGTGTTTACAAGGTAATAATGTAGTTACTTTAATAAAACAATTTATAAAACATAAAATAAAACAACATAAAAAAGGAGGAAACAATTATGTTACAGCAGGTAATGACAAATCCGGGAGAAATTATTTTCAGAGAGGTTCCGGTTCCGGAGGTAAAGGAAAATCAGGTTTTGGTAAAGATTATGAATATTGGTGTTTGTGGATCAGATATTCATGTTTATCATGGAAAACATCCGTTTACAAAATATCCGGTAACACAAGGACATGAGGTTTCAGGTGAGATTACAGAACTTGGAAAAAATGTCACAGAGTTTCATGTGGGACAGAAGGTGACGATAGAGCCTCAGGTATATTGTGGACATTGCTATCCATGTCGTCATGGAAAGTATAATCTCTGTGAGGAATTAAAAGTAATGGGATTTCAGACGACAGGAACAGCATCTGAGTATTTTGCAGTAGATGCATCTAAAGTAACACCTATTCCAGAAGATATGTCCTATGAAGAAGGAGCTATGATCGAACCTCTTGCTGTGGCAGTTCATGGTGTAAAACAGATGGGCGATGTGGCTGGCTTGAATATTGCAGTCCTTGGAGCAGGACCGATTGGAAATCTCGTGGCACAGGCAGCAAAAGGAATGGGGGCAGCGAAAGTGATGATCACAGATATCAGTGATCTTAGACTGGCAAAGGCAAAAGAATGTGGAATTGATGTGTGTGTGAATACCAAAAATAAAGACTTCGGTGAGGCAATGATCGAAGCATTTGGACCGGATAAGGCGGATGTGATCTACGACTGTGCCGGAAACAATATCACAATGGGACAGGCAATTAAATATGCAAGAAAAGGAAGCACAATTGTACTGGTGGCTGTTTTTGCAGGAATGGCAGAAGTAGATCTTGCAGTGGCAAATGATCACGAACTTGACATTAAAAGCACGATGATGTACCGCCATGATGATTACATAGATGGAATCAGACTGGTGAATGAGGGAAAAGTTCATTTGAAACCGCTTATCTCAAAGACATTTGCTTTTAAAGATTATCTGAAGGCATACCAGTATATTGATGATAACCGCGAGACAACGATGAAAGTAATTATCAACGTCAATGAAAAGTAAGGAGTTCGTATGGAAAATAAATATGGAATTGTCGGAGTTGCCCATGTCGGGCTTCCGACAAACGATTTACAGAAAACAGTTGAGTTTTATAAGAGTCTTGGATTTGAAGTGATTTTAGAAACCTATAATGAAAAGGCAAAAGAAAAGGTTGCGTTTTTGCAGATTCAGAATTACTGTATCGAATCGTTTGAGAACGGACAGGCGGTAATGGCAGACGGGGCATATCAGCATGTCGCACTGGATGTGAGAGATATTGAAGAAATGTATAAAAAGATCTGTGAAAATGGATATGAAGTCATTACGGATGGAATTGAGCAGCTTCCGTTTTGGGATAATGGTGTAAAGTTTTTCATGATTAAAGGACCGAATGAGGAGAGAATCGAGTTTTGCCAGAAACTCTGATGAAGTAGGAGGAACGTATGGGTAGCGAGAACAGAAGTGGAAAAGTGCCGCTGATCAGCAAAATTGCATATGGTTTTGGTGATGTGGGATGTAATTTCAGTTGGATGTTTGTCAGCAATTTTTTAATGATTTTTTATACCGATGTATTTGGAATCAGTATGGCAACAGTGTCTGCACTGATGCTGTTTTCCCGATTCTGGGATGCCATTAATGATCCGATTGTCGGGGGACTGACCGACAAGACAAAGACAAGATGGGGAAGATACCGTCCATGGCTGTTGGTGGCAGCACCGATCACATCAGTGCTTTTGATCCTTTCTTTCTGGGCGCACCCAGATTGGTCAAATACATCGAAAATAGTTTACATGGTAATTACATACTGTCTTCTTGTCTTAGGATACACTTGTGTAAACATTCCATATGGAACACTTTGTGGTGCTATGACACAGGATATTGATGAGCGTGCCAAGATCAACACATCTCGTTCCGTAGCAGCAATGATTGCAATCGGAATCATCAATATCGTAACAGTGCCACTGATCAGCAAACTTGGAAGCAACAGTGTAAAGAACGGTTATCTGTTTGTTGCAATTATTTACGGATGCATCTTTGCTGCATGTCATTTCTTCTGTTTTGCAAAGACAAAAGAACAGGTGACAATTCCGGAGAAAGAAAAAATCTCCATTAAAGTACAGCTGAAGGCCGTTATGCAGAACAGACCATATCTGCTTGCATTAGTTGGACAGGTGCTGTTCGGATTCACACTATATGGAAGAAATGCAGATATTTTATATTACTTTACTTATGTAGAAGGAGATGCGTCCTATTATACAACATATTCCATGTGTATTATTATTCCTTCAATTATCGGTGCAGCTTGTTTCCAGCCGGTATTCTGTAAGTTGAATAATAAAGGAAGAACAGCATCTGTTTTTGCATTACTTACAGGAATCGCTATGCTTGCAATGTTCTTCTTTAATGTAAAAGAATCTCCAATTGTATTCTATGCATTGGCAGGTATTACACAGTTCTTCTTTTCAGGATTTAATACTGCAATCTACGCAATCATTCCGGATTGTGTGGAGTACGGTGAGTGGAAAACCGGATTGCGCAACGATGGATTTCAATATGCGTTTATTTCGCTTGGAAACAAGATTGGAATGGCAATTGGAACAGCACTTCTTGCCGGATTACTCGGAAAATACGGGTATGTGGCAAACCAGACACAAAATGCAGCCGTACTTTCCATTATGAAACATGCATTTACAACCATTCCGGGGGTTCTCTGGATTGTGACTGCTGTGGTATTATTCTTTTATCGGCTGAATAAAAAGCGTTATAATGAAATTGTGGAGGAATTAAAGAATGGAAAAAGAGGTTGATATTGTAGCACTCGGCGAACTGCTGATCGATTTTACCGAGGCAGGATACGGAAAAGATGGAATGAAGCTGTTTGAGCAGAATCCCGGTGGTGCACCGGCGAATTTGTTGACGGTTGCAAGCCATATGGGATACCGGACATCGTTTATTGGAAAAGTCGGAAAAGACATGCATGGTGCATTTTTAAAAAGAACCTTATAGGTAATTGCGAAACTCGCGATGCTCGTTCGCAAACTTGAATCAAAATAGAAACAGAATTGAGCATAGCATGATTTTAATGACGAAAACGGATATTGAGCTGTTTTAGGCGCACTTAAATAAGCCGTAGACTTTATTGAGTTGGTAAGTCCTAAGCAATAAGAGGTTTTAAGCTGCGAATAAATTCGTGATGATTGATTTTATCCGAAAGTACAACTGTTATCAGTTGGGTAATTCCTGCAAGGATCAGATCGGCGTGAAGTGTTTTCTCATTCTGAGTTCTTCTTCCGGCCAGACAAAGATTATCCTTGATGTGGTTAATATCTCTTTCTACGGTGGTTCTGATTTTGTAAGTGTTATTCCATTCTTCTGTACCACGGATAGCGCCAGGATAGGCACGGAGATCCTTTTCAGGATAAATATACACCATTCTGCCACAAGAAGAAGCTGTACATGGATCATCACATGTACAGTGACGCTGGGATCTGCCAGTAGATGCATTTTTGATCCACTTGATTTTAGGACAGACAAACTTATATCTGGTAACACCGCTTCTGAGTTTTGATATTCCTTCATATTTCATGGGAAGTGAATCATCATGAGGACAGCAGGGAATCCCATTTTCATTAATCGTGTAGTCCTGTTTTTCAAGACCAGCCCTGGAATTCAGAGGGATATAAGCTTTATCAAAGTGTTTATGGTCTCCGAACGTATTACCGGTAAGAAGTTTGGGATAGAGTGCCGCAGTATCAAAAGCAGCATCGCCAAGAAAAGTTTTGGGATTAATCAATGGATGCTTTAAAAAGAAATCTTTCAGGGTTGGAATTAAAAGCCTGGAATCATGGACAGACTTGTCTTCATCAGGTGAATCAGATTTCTTTTCAACGGTAATGTCAGGATGGGAAGCTATAAAGTTTTTGTTATAAAAAGCGATATGCCTGATGATTCCAAGACCGTTGGTAATGATGCCAAATTTGAAGACATAACAGAAATGCCCATTGATGTATAACTGTTTAATTTCAGGATTAGCAGACGCGTGCGAAGGCATAGAACCATAAGCGGCTTTATAAGGATCATAATTTTTGTCGAAGCTGTTAGCTTTTGCATAAGCCTTAAGCTGTCTGATAATGCGGTTAGCATACTTGGGATTATTCTCAGTAACAAAAGCTTCAATGCCTGAAGAATCAAAGATGGTCATATCGGCTTTTGAGGAATCAACAGCCTGACAGATTGGTTCGGTGATATCAACAAGTTTATCAAAAACAAGCTGCAGATCATCTAAAAAGTCCTGTTTGAAGCGTGTAATCTTAGAGGCATCAGGGACTTTGGTAAAACCGCAGAAATCACGAAGCGGTTTCGAGTAAACCAGAAAAGTTAAAAGAAGCTGGTCTGTAGGGATTGAGAAGATACGCTGGATAATCAAAGCCCACAGGAAAGCACGTAAAGGGTATTTACGGGATCTTCCCGTTGATGCATAGAAATGATTTCTAAAAGAAATCGGAATAAACTCATCAATATCGATATGGGTTTCTAATAGAGAAAGAAATGCAGGCTTGTCATTATTAAATTTATTTTGGCAATCTTGAAAAATATCTGCCAAAGAAAGCTGTTTATATGGTATCATATGTATCAGAATAACTCCTTTCTTGGGTACATGGTTTGTAGTTTTTAGTCAACTCTATTATACCATATCCGGTGAGGAGTTATTTTAATTTGGTAACAAAAAATGCCGTATTTATGCGGTCTGTGGCGTTTCGCAAACGCCTATAGAATATACTATTATTAGGAGGAGTTTTTCATAATGAACCAACAAAAAGACATTATAAGAGATGCCAGGGTTTTGGGTACGCCGAAAATGCTGCTGCTTGGTCTGCAGCATATGTTCGCTATGTTCGGAGCGACAATTCTTGTACCGATTCTGGTAAACAGCTATTTTCAGAGTACCTCACAGGTATTGTCCGTACAGGTGACATTGTTCTGTGCAGGATTCGGTACCTTGTTTTTCCATCTGTGTACCAAATTTAAGGTTCCTGCTTTTCTGGGATCTTCATTTGCTTTTCTGGGAGGCTTTTCCAGCGTTGCGGCACTGGATACCGGGATATTTGCCAATATGGCAGATAAAGAAAAACTGCAGTATGCGTGTGGCGGAATTGTCGTGGCAGGATTGTTGTATCTGATCCTTGCACTGATCATCCGGTGCGTTGGCGTAAAACGTGTGATGCGTTTCCTTCCACCGGTGGTAACCGGCCCGATCATTATCTGTATCGGACTGAGCCTTGCACCGTCTGCGGTCAGCAATGCATCCACAAACTGGCTCATTGCAATTGTGGCACTGGCGGTCATCATTATTTTCAATATCTGGGGAAAAGGAATGTTCAAGATTATTCCGATTCTTCTCGGTGTAGTGATTTCGTATGTGTTCGCACTGGTTCTGCAGGGACTTGGTTTTACGAATCCGGACGGATCTGTTATTTTAAATTTTTCCGGCGTTTCCTCGGCGGCTGTTGTCGGACTTCCACCGTTTATCCTGCCGAAATTTAATCTTACAGCGATTCTTATCATGGCACCGATCGCCATTGCGACCATGATGGAGCATATCGGCGATATTTCCGCGATTTCTGCAACGGTAGGACAGAACTTTATTGAGGACCCGGGATTGCATCGTACCCTGATCGGTGATGGAATTGCAACTTCCATTTCTGCAATGATCGGAGGACCGGCAAATACAACCTATGGAGAGAACACAGGCGTTCTGGAGTTGTCCCGTGTACATGATCCGAAGGTTGTCCGTCTTGCGGCATGTTATGCGATCGTTTTAAGTTTTATCCCGAAAGTAGCAGAGATTATTGCTTCGATGCCGGCATCCATTATTGGCGGTGTCAGCTTTATTCTTTACGGTATGATTTCTGCTATCGGTGTAAGAAATGTGGTTGAAAACCATGTGGATTTCACCAAGTCCAGAAACCTCATTATTGCAGGTGTGATCTTAGTTTCCGGTCTCGGATTCTCAGATGGACTGACCTTTACGATCGGAAGCACTTCCATTACCCTGACATCCCTTGCCATCGCAGCGATTGCCGGAATCGTGCTCAATGCGATTCTGCCGGGAAATGATTATGCATTTGGAAAAGACCCGGAAGGAGATGCATCTCGCGGTGTGGATCTGCGTCCGCATGAGCTGGAGCAGGAACTGAAAAATCAGAAATAGAATGTTTATCCAAGAAGTGCAATGCCAAAGACGGCCAGGACGAGATTTTTGACCAGCCAGTTGAGAAGTACAATGGCAAGCGCGATCCACAGATAAATATCACGATAATGCATCCCGATGGCAAGACGCCCGCGGGATGCTTTTTCTATGGTCTGGGACAGCATAAACCAGCCGAAAAAGACAGCGGTATACACAACAATCGGATGGTAAAAGAAAGAGCGCACAATATGTCCGTGCAGCAGGGCATGAATTGCGCGTGTGCCGCCGCATCCGGGACAGTAGTACCCGGTCAGATTGTGCAGGACACAGCCATCCGGAGGGAATATCCACAGGAAATAACCGCTTTTCCATGCAAGTCCGAGTACGAATGCGAGAATAAGACATACCCAGCCGATGATATAAAAAGAAAAATCTAAAGTTTTGTCGGTGCGTAATATATTTGAAATCTTCATGGAAATTATGTTAGCAAATGGATGGGAAAAAGTCCAGCCGGTGTTGACATTTTCGGACAATGTGAATATAATAACGGTGAAAAATAAAGAAGGAATTCTTCGGGGCAGGGTGCTGCGGATGACGCATATTCCCGACCGACGGTATAGTCCGTGAACTGCTTTTTGCAGCCGAACCGGTGAGATTCCGGTACCGACAGTATAGTCTGGATGAGAGAAGAAAAAGTGCAAATCAATGTTTGCACTGTTGACTGTATGAAGTAAACCCCGATAGAGAAGTCTATCGGGGATTTATTTTTTTGAATAATATATGCAGGCAACACTCCTCTGGAATTCCGTTGATTCTGAAAGGAGAGTTATTATGAGTGAACAGACAAAGACAGCAGTAAAGCAGGGAGGCATGAATACAAAAGTACGCTATATTACGGTTACAGCGATGCTTTCTGCCGTAGCGTTCGTGCTTATGTATCTGGAGATTGCCATTCCGATCATGCCATCATTTATCAAATTTGATTTTTCGGATCTGCCGGCACTACTTGGAAGCTTTGCGCTCGGACCAGTGTGTGGGGTATTGATCTGTCTGATCAAGAACGTTCTCCATCTGGCATTTTCAAACAGTATGTTTGTTGGAGAACTTTCCAATTTTATTCTCGGAGCCGTATTTGTGGCAATTGCAGGTAATATCTACAAACATAAAAAGACCAAAAAGAGTGCGGTAGTCAGTGGTCTGGTTGCAGCATTGGTCATGGGAATAGTCAGTGTGTTTTCCAATTATTTTGTGGTTTACCCGGTATATTACAAGGCTGGTATGGCAGAGGAAGCCATCCTGCAGATGTATCAGGCAATTGCACCATCCATGAAAAGTGTACTGCAGTGCCTGATCTGCTTTAATCTTCCATTTACAATTGTAAAAGGACTGATTGCAGTTGTCATCTGTATGCTGATTTACAAACCGTTATCTCCAGTTTTAAAAGGACGTTTAAGTGAATACTAAATGGTTTTGGGAGCACCCGTGGGGTGCTCCTTTTTTTTCTCTTTTCTTTTGTTTGGAAAATTGTTATAATATGATACAACGTAATGGTTTTCTGTGTGATACGCAGAAAGCCTTATCATTTATTTTGGATAGGAGAAGAAGGCATGAAAGCGTCATTTGATGTTACATTATCACCAAAAGACCTATATCGGTTTAATATGTACCAGACGTATACCGGGTTTCAGGGATGGAGTTCCATTGCGCTTGGAATTCTTGGATTTGTTATGGCTGGAATCAGTTTTCAGAATGGAAAAACATCTTACACCCTGCTCTATATTGCAGTAGGATTTTTGTTTCTTCTTTATATCCCGGTTGCACTGTGGTTTCGTGCGAAGGAGACCCTGAAGACAAACAAGGTGCTTGCCGGCACACTGCATTATGAAATTACAGAGAAAAATATTCATGTATCCCAGGGAAAAGAAACTGGGGATATGGAGTGGCAGGCAATTTATAAGATTGTAGCGAATGCAAAGCAGATTTTAATCTACAGCAATCGGAAAAGCGCATATATTATTCCTATGGAGCAGATTGGAGATCAGTATGCAGCGTTCCGGACACTTGCAGAACAGAAACTGGAAAAATATAAACTCAGAATGAAGGCGTAGAGGCAGTATGCAGGATAAAAAAGTTATAGAATTTGAAACTTTTTCCCCAGAGGAAACTTTAGAACTCGGTAGAAAACTGGCAAGAGAGGCACGGCCTGGGGATGTATATACACTTGTCGGGGATCTGGGAGTCGGCAAGACGGTTTTTACACAGGGAATCGCACAGGGACTTGGAATTGAAGAGCCGATCTGCAGCCCGACATTTACCATTGTCCAGGTATATGAAGAGGGGCGGATGCCGTTCTATCATTTTGACGTCTACCGTATCGGGGATATCGAGGAGATGGACGAGATCGGATATGAGGACTATTTTTACGGTGAGGGTCTGACGATGATTGAGTGGGCCAATCTGATTGAAGAGATATTGCCGGATCATTACCGGGAGATCACCATTGAAAAAGACCTGGAAAAAGGTTTCGACTACAGAAAAATAACAATTTTAGACAGATAGAGGACAGAATATGAAAATACTAGCGTTGGACAGTTCAGGACTGGTGGCAGGGGTTGCGGTCACGGAAGACGACAATCTGCTGGGAGAATATACCATCAATTATAAAAAAACACATTCACAGACACTTCTTCCAATGTTGGATGAAGTCGCAAAAATGATAGAACTTGATCTGAATACGATTGATGTGATTGCAGTGTCCGCAGGACCTGGATCTTTTACGGGACTCAGGATCGGCTCTGCAACGGCCAAGGGACTCGCTCTTGCCCTGAACAAACAGATTGTTTCCGTGCCGACGGTGGATGCCCTGGCATATAATCTGTGGGGATGTGAGGATCAGGTATGTCCGCTTATGGATGCGCGCCGGCAGCAGGCCTATACCGGACTGTATACTTTCTCCGATGGGCAGATGCAGACACTTCTTCCGCAGTGTGCGGTAGGAATCGATGAAATTACCGCAAAGATCAATGAAAGTGGAAAGAAAACCGTATTTTTGGGCGATGGTGTGCCGACGAATAAAACCGCTTTTACGAAAAAACTTGTATGAGATAGAAAAAAATCAGGGAGATTCATATCAAAATCTCCCGTTTTATTGTTACTTTTGCATACG
>OHSG01001169.1_pt1 | contig 10690 bp, 11 predicted proteins | sample 1578601 | NCBI WGS metagenome assembly OHSG01 (sample SAMEA3879534, study PRJEB24766) | human gut metagenome | biome: human-associated habitat; feature: feces | place: USA | collected 1985/1987
CCGCCAGCTGGCCGCCTACGGCCACATGGGCCGCGAGGATCTGGGCGTGTCCTGGGAAAAGACCGACTGCGTGGACGCCCTGAAGGCGGCGCTGGGTCTGTAAAAACCCAATATAAAAAGAGTCCCGCAGCATTGCTGCGGGACTCTTTTTTACTTGTCGCGGCATTGAAGCCCCAGCTGATAGAAGGCCACGGCGCTGGCCGCCGCCACATTCAGACTGTCCACTCCGTGGGTCATGGGGATCATCACCGTATAGTCGCACTGCGCGATGGTGCCGTCCGCCAGCCCATCGCCCTCGGTGCCCAGCACCACGGCCAGCTTTTCGGCGTCCAGCAAACGGGGATCGTCCAGCCGCAGAGAGTCCTGCCGCAGCGCCATGGCTGCCGTGACGAAGCCCATTTCGCGGAGCGTCCCCGTCCAGTCGCCCTCCTCCGGCAGATACGTCCACGGCACCAGAAACACGTTGCCCATGCTGACGCGGGACGCCCGCCGGTACAGCGGGTCGCTGCCCTGCTGGGTCAGCAGCACCGCGTCCATGCCCAGCGCCGCCGCGCACCGGAAAATGGCCCCCACATTGGTGGGATTCATCACGTTTTCCAGCACGGCGATGCGCCGCGCGCCGGCGCAGACCTCCGCCACGGAGGGCAGGGGCGGACGGCGCATGGCGCACAGCATCCCGCGGGTCAGGTGGAAGCCGGTGAGCTGCGTCAGCACCTCCAGGGAGGCGGTATAGACGGGGAGGTCCGGGTCACAGCGACCCAGTATCTCGGCGCCTTTGCCGGTGATGTGCTGCGGCTCCATCAGGAACGACACCGGTACGCACCCGGCGTCCAGCGCACGGCCGATGACCAGCGGGCTCTCGGCGATGAACAGGGCGTTGGCCGGGTCGGCCCGGTTGACCAGCTGGTTTTCCGTGGCCCGGGCGTAGACGTCCAGCGCCGGGTCGGAAAAGTCGTGTATCTCAATGACCTGTGCCATATCACTTCCACTCCTTCAGCAGCGTTTCCAGTGCCGTCCGGTAATAGGCGGCGGCGTTGACCCGAGCGTCCTCAAGGGTCGCCCCGGCGGGGTTGATACTGCGGACGGCCCGCAGATCCAGCGGTGCCCATTGCTCCGGTGTCAGTGCCACACGCCCGGCCAGCACGGCAGCGGGGACACGCAGCTTCTGACACCGGCCTGCCACGCCGCTGATGGCCTTGCCGCCCAGGCTTTGGGCATCAAAGGAACCCTCGCCGGTGACCACCAGGTCGCAGCCCACTGCGCGGCGGTCGAAGTCCACGGTGTCCAGCACCGTCGTGATACCGGAGCGCAGGGCACCACACAACAGCGCAGCGCAGCCCGCGCCGAAGCCGCCGGCGGCACCGCCGCCGGGGAGGGTATCCACCTCCGCACCCAGCTGTGCATGCAGCACCGCGGCGAGATGCCGAAGTCCCGCGTCCAGACGATGCACGCAGGCATCGTTCGCCCCCTTCTGCGGAGCGAAGATGTACGCCGCGCCGGTTTCACCGTACAGGGGGTTGTCGATGTCGCACATGACCGTCAGCACACCGGGCCGCAGGCCGGGATGCCGCCCGGACAGGTCGATAGCCTCGATGTCCGCCAGCGTGCCGCCGGTGGGCACGAAGGGACGGCCCTGCCGGTCGTAAAACCGAACGCCAAGCGCCGCGGCCGCACCGCAGCCGCCGTCGTTGGTGCAGCTGCCGCCCAGACCCAGGATCAGGCGCTTTGCGCCGTGATCCAGCGCGTGGGCCAGAAGCTGTCCCACACCGTAGGTGGTGGCCGCCTCCGGGTCGGGACGGCCCTCGGCCTGGTGCAGGCCCGCTGCTGCGGCGCACTCCACCACCGCCGTGCCGTCGGGCAGCAGGCCGTAGAAGCCATCGATAGTGCCGCCAAAGGGACCGGACACGGGAAGGGCGATACGCTGTCCGTCGCAGGCATCCAGAAAGCAGTCTGTGGTGCCCTCGCCGCCATCGGCCACCGGCAGGGCGTCGATGTGCCAGCCGGGGATATGGAGACTGCGGGCGATGCGGCAGATGTCCGGGGAGGACAGCGTGCCTTTGAATGAGTCGGAGAGGACAAGACAGCGTTTCATGGAGCGAACTCCCTTCGTTTTGATAAGGGGATTATACCAGCCGGGAGAAAAAAACACAAGGGACGGCGTAGGCCGTCCCTCATGTTTTGTACGTTATTTGCTATACCGATTTGAGGAGAGGAGAGAACTTACTTGGCCAGCAGTCTGGCAGCGCGCTTCTTGCCGTACACGCAGCAGCCCACCACATAGGCGATGGCGCACACCACACCGATGATGTAGGCGGGCGTCCAGGGGATGTTGAAGCCGATGTGGGCGTTGGCGATGTAGGTGACGCAGATGAAGGTGTAGAAGCAGCCGGGGATCATGGGGATCCAAGCCCACTTGCCCTTGCCGTTCTCGAACATCCACGCGGTGATGCACAGGAAGGCGAACAGGGACAGGGTCTGGTTGGCCCATGCGAAGTAACGCCACAGGATGTTGAAGCCGTCGGCATTGGTCTTGGCGAACACGAGGATGGCGATGACCAGCGCGAAGATGGGCACAGCCAGCTTGATGCGCTTGCCGTTGGTGGACTGGTCGATGTGCAGCGTCTCAGACAGGCTCAGGCGCAGGGCGCGCAGTGCCGTATCACCGGAGGTGATGGGCAGCACGATGACGCCCAGCAGGGCGATGATGCCGCCCACATGACCCAGCAGGTACTTGCAGACCACGCCCACGGTGCCGGTAGCCAGCGCAGCCTTGGGCTCCTGCAGAGCCAGATTGTACACGCCCATAGCACCGGCAGCCCAGACCATGGCGATGAAGCCCTCCAGCACCATCATGTTGTAGAAGGTGTTGCGGCCCTGACGCTCGCTCTTCATGGTACGGGAGATGATAGCGGTCTGGGTGGAGTGGAAGCCGGACAGAATACCGCAGGCCACGGTCACGAAGAAGATGGGCAGGAAGTGCTTGGTGGAGAAGTAGTCCGCGTAGGTGAACGTACCCACGGTGCCGTCAGCACCGGTGAGGCTCAGCACGGGAGCAGCCCAGCTGTCCCAGATGTTCAGCAGGGGCATGCCGGTGACGAAGATGCCGATGAAGATACCGATGGCGGAGAACAGCAGGATACCGCCGAAGATGGGGTAGATCTTGCCGATGATGGCGTCGATGGGGAACACGGTGGCGATCAGATAATACAGGAAGATGACACCGTAGATGACCCACGTGGAGACGGAGGTAGCCTTGCCGTCAAAGCCAAAGAGCTGCGTGGCGGCGATGTCGCCGGGGGTGTAGATGAACACAGCGCCCACCAGCAGCAGCAGTACGCACACGAACACGTTGTAGAACTTATAGATACCCTTGGTGGAGTACCGGCGGATCATCTCGGGCATCTGGGTGCCGCCGTCGCGGAGGCAGATCATGCCGGAGAAATAGTCGTGCATGGCGCCGCCGATGATATTGCCGATGGGGATGGTCAGGAACGCGATGGGCCCAAACAGGATGCCCTGGATCGGCCCGAGGATGGGGCCGGTGCCCGCGATGTTCAACAGGTTGATCAGGCTGTTCTTCCAGCCGCGCATGGGGACGAAGTCAACGCCGTCTTCCTTGGTATAGGCGGGCGTCTTGCGGTCGTCAGGGCCAAAGACCTTTTCGCAGAAGCGGCCGTACAGTGCAGCACCGCCCAGCAAAATAACGAGGCCGATGATGAATGTCGTCACAAAAACACACTCTCCTTTGTAAAGTGGATTTTCTCTTTCCGGAACGTCCGGATCGTCCCGAAAAATCATGCTCAGATTATAACACTGCGTGAATAAATTGCACGTTAATCTTTGCGGCGTGTACATAAAAATGTCATAAATAAAAGGTCGAAACCTGTAAAGAATTGCCGTAAAAAGAAACTTGTAAAAGTATTTAACAATGAGGGACTTTTACGAGTTTTCCTGTCGCGAACCAAAATACAAACGGTGTTTGACTGCCAAAATTTTTGTCTGGCGGTAACGTTGTCGGGGAAACGGCAAGATCACCTGGGCACTTGCCCGCTTTCGGCAAACGTGGTATCATAGCAATAATATGAGAAAGGGAGGATATGCCTGTGGAATACAACAAGCCCATCAACGCCATGACCCCCGGCGACGAGATCGAGGGCTACTACATACTCAAGTCCGCCAACCCCAAGGTGGCCGCCAACGGCAAGCCGTTCCTGACCGGAGCGCTCAGCGACCGTACCGGCACCATGGAGCTGAAGGTCTGGGACTATACCGGGCCGCTGACCGCCGCCGACGAGGGCACCGTGGTCAAGGTGCGGGGTACCGTGGGGGAATACCGGGGCACGCCCCAGTTCACCGCAGGGCGCATCCGCCCGGCGGCCCAGGAGGATCCGGTGGATGTGTCCGCCCTGGTGCCCACTGCGCCCATCGACTGCGGCGCGGCGATGGAGGATCTGCGCCGTGCGGCGGCCTCCATTACGGACCCGGACTACCGTGCCATGGCCGAGGCCATGCTGGAGGCCCACGGGGAGACGCTCGCGTCCATCCCCGCCGCCAAGAGCGTACACCATGCCTTCCTGGGCGGCCTGCTGATGCACACCGCCAACATGGTGAAGATCGCGGACTTCCTGGCGGGAATGTACCCGGAGACGATCGACCGCAGCCTGCTGCTGACGGGGACGCTGCTCCACGATATGGCGAAGGCGCAGGAGTTCGTGTTTTCGCAGCTGGGTCTGGCCACGGATTACTCCATTAAGGGTCAGCTGCTGGGGCACCTGGTCATGGGAGCGCAGGACGCGGCGGAGACTGCCGCCCGCCTGGGTGTGCCGGAGGAGAAATCCGTGCTGCTGCAGCACCTGATCCTCTCCCACCACGGTGAGCCGGAATTCGGCGCGGCAGTGCGCCCTCTGTGCGCCGAGGCGGAGCTGCTGAGCCTGATCGACGCGGTGGACAGCCGTATGGAGATCTACCGCGAGACGTATGATACGATGGAGCCGGACACCTTCAGTCCGCGCATCTTTGCGTTGGAGAAAAAGGTGTTCAGGCACGCGTAGGCTCTTGACAAACGGCGGCGCGGAGGGTACCCTGTCGTCAGTGCCCGCAGGGCACAATACACATTTTATTAAGGAGACGCGTTTGAAACTCAATACCCTGACACTGGAGCGTGTGGCCTGACCGGGAGGTCTGGCAGCCATCGATTGACAAGAGCAAACACGCCTGCCAGTGTCGATCGATGGCGATATGCACGCCATTCCTCCCGGAGCATGAAAACACATCTTCAGGAGGAAACACCATGAACCGCGAAAACAAGCGGAAGACTTTTGAAAAAGGCTACTACAAGACCCATCCCTGCAATGACACCTTCACCTGCAAGGTCTGCGGCCGACTCTGCACACCGCAGGAGGCCGGCAGCGACCACCGTAACCACTGCCCCAACTGCCTTTCCAGCCTGCACGTAGACATCGAGCCCGGCGACCGGGCTGCCGACTGCGGCGGCATCATGGAGCCGGTGGCGGTCTGGGTACGCAGGGGCGGTGAATGGGCGATCATCCACCGCTGCAAGCGCTGCGGCGCGCTCAGTTCCAACCGTGTGGCGGCGGATGATAACCCCATGAAGCTCATGTCTATCGCCATGAGGCCTCTGTGCGAGCCGCCGTTCCCACTGGAGCGCATCGAGGAGATGACCGCCCTCATGGCCGGCGACGGCCGAATGAAGTAGCCCCAGCAAAAGCAAAACCACCCGTTAGGGTGGTTTTGTCTTTGCTGTTATCTTATCATGGCACAAATAGATTCGAACACGTCCCCATACCGCAAGGGAGGCGCTGCGTGCAGGGCGGCCTATTAAGGGAGCAGCTTCAGATCAGCGAGGGTGCATTGCTTTCAATGGCGGGTATCTGCATAAGTGGTACCTCCCGGCAAAGCCCTTGTGTATTTGCGGATCATCGAAGCGGCGTAAAGCATGACCAGCAGCTCCGTGACTGGCATCGCAAACCAGATCGCATCGGCGTTGACCAGCGCAGGAAGAACCATGATCAAAATGCCGCTGATGACAAGTCCCCGTGCCACAGAAACAACGAACGCTGCCTTCGGCTTCATGATCGCCTGGAAATAATAGGTCGAGAAGATGTTGAACGGCAGCAGCAGGAAGGATAACGCATAGGTGCGGACAATGGTAGGAGCCATCCGCTTCGAAGAAGGTCAGGATGGGGCGCTCGAAGCATATGGCCCCGATCCATGCCAGAATGGATAAGATCACTGCGCCGATCACGGCCGATGTGAAATACTGGTTCTCACTCCCGTTGCATTTCTCGCTGCCGCGCTTTGTACTGAAAATCACGCTGCCGCCGATGCCCATCAAAAGGCCAAGACTGTAGATGATGTTCCAGACCGGAGCGACGACCGCCAATGCCGCCGTTCCCTGCGGCCCGTGGTACTGGCCGAATAGACCGATGTGATCATGGCGCTGCCAAACGCAGCCGACAGATATTTAAAGTACATTGCATCACCTCCAATAATCTATTGTAAAAAACGTCGAAATGTGTTAGAACAAAATAGAAATATATTTGAAGGAGTGGTTTTATGCTAAATTATACTTTAGGAACGATAGAAGCTTCTGAAGCCTTGATCAAAGATTTATATATTGATTTAAGAGCAAAAGTTAATGCATGGTCAAAAATAACTCAACAAACGCCTCAGGCACGTATGGGATATGTTGGTCAGCATTTGGTGAGTGTCGTAACAGGATATCCTGGCGGAAAATCCGGTGCTCGTGGTTATGATTTAGTTATAGATGATGAAAGACATGGTGAAATTAAAACTTGTTATAGAGTCGATCAATTAGGGTCTTGTAATGCTTGTGGTGCAGTTGTTTCAAGTTTAGAAACGGAATGTGCTGTATGCAGCTCTACAAGCATTAATAGGAAAGATGATTCGAAGTGGTTAATAGCAATCCGAAACAATGACGAGTTTGCAAAGTTATTGGATCCTTACAGATATTACTTTGTTCTTTTTGAATTCGAATCCATATATGATAGCAACAACAACGACATTATTGCATCAATATGGGAAGTTGACCCAAAGAGTAAAGGGTTTGCGTACTGTATGATTGACTATTATCTCAATATTCGTTCACAGTCAACATCTAAAGCACCGTTTAACATGTGGCCTCATATGCTAAAATTCGCATTAACAGAACCAACTTTGATTTACAGATCAAAAATCACAAATGATGGCAATATAATCACCGATGTATTCCCATCCAAAAACAATACTTATTCAGATGTACTACTTCCTTTAAGTTCATATTCTGGATCAACTACCATAAGTGTAGCTAACATTAAAAATGTTATTAAAAAATACAGCCCATCTGCTCGTGTTAATGGATTAAATAAAGAAAAGCTATTGCAATTATTAGAAGACATAAGGAAAAATAATAATATAACCAATGCCGATCTATGCAACAAATTCGCAGATGAAATATATTTGCCTAAAATCGTTTTGAAAAAAGCAGATATACCACTATCGTTACGCTCACAGTTTATCGATTTAAGATAATTATAATAGCGTCATCTGTCTACATGCTAATCGTTCTAACGACTTTTCGTAATACTCTTGTTCTATTTCAAATCCAATATAATTACGCTTGTTATTAATACAAGCCAAGGCTGTTGAACCTCCACCCATAAATGGATCTAAAACAATATCGTCCTCATCACTGCTTGCAAGAATTAGTCTTGCAAGCAGTTTTTGTGGTTTTTGGGTAGGATGGATGCGGTCTTTTTCTTCATAAAAATTCACATCATCCCATACATCTGTTAACCCAATTTGTGCATGATATGTTTGACTAATCTTATCGTATGGAATGTTAAATTCAAGAATTGTTTGCAATTTGTCCCACAATTCTTCAGTGGGTAATTGCTCGCAAACATTTTTGCCTGTATAAATACTCCACATACCGCCACCGTTTGATTTGACACCCAACATCTCATTGATTTGTTTTGCGGAATAACCTAATTCTTTTTGCCTTTGCTTTAAAAAGGATTTTGCAAAAGGTTTGGGATCTTTACATAAAAATAAAATACTTTCGGTCACATTAGGGAACATTCGATAATTTTTAGTTGCTCGCCCAGATACAGCTTGCATGCCTTTATTCAATACTATTTGTTGTCTAAGTTCAAAACCATACTTTTCTAAAATAGGCAACAATCTACTTAACATTCTAAAATAACCAAACAAATAGAAACTGCCGCCCATTCTTAAAACACGGGCAGCTTCTGCAATCCATTTTTCTGACCATTCAAGATAGTCTTCTTCTGTTCTCCAAAGATAATCCCATTTTTCGCCGATAACCTTAAAATATGGTGGATCCGCGATGATAAGGTCTATAGACGCCTCATCTATCATTTGATTCATTCCGGCGACGCAATCTATATTATAAATAATGTTTGTATCCATTTTTTCACCTTCTCTTTATTTATCGAACCTGATCTCCATTAGCTAAAACAAAATACTGTTCATATTTCACATTGAGCACATTAGCAATTTGATTTAGCTCATCTTGTGTAACCGTATTTCTCTTAAGTTTAACACTGAAATTTTGTGGTGTTTGATTTATTCTTCTTGCCAATTCTGACAAACTTACGCCAGAACGCACACAAAGAACTCGTATCTGTTCAGAAGTAGTCATAATAAGCCTCCATACAACTATTATCACAGTTGACATTATAAATCGTTTGATTGATAATATCAACTGTTTCTTTGAGAAACGAGGGTGGCAAACTCGTTAAGTTAAGTTGATATGCAAAAACGAGGGAGACCTGAACTCAAGTCTGACAATGAAACAAAAGAAACCTTTGAAAAATTCAAGGACTGCACAAGTAAACTGTCCTGCATCACTGAGTGTGAAGCGTTCAGTTCAGGATTTATCTTGGACACTCGCATCATGGCGGAAGTGATGCAAGGCTTGGAGGAGACCGAGAATATGCTACAAACCACAGTAATTTCTAAATTATAAAAACTCATAAAAATCAAAAATCCGAACGTATCACCATTGATGATAATGTTCGGATTTTTTGACTTGTGGTGGAGCTGAGGGGAGTCGAACCCCTGTCCGAAAGCGCTTTGACAAGACTTTCTCCGGGCGCAGTCAGGTTTCAGCATTCCCTCTCCGCGCAGACACCTGACAGACTGCGCGGTTCAGTAGAGTCATAATGCATGGGCGGGGCAACTCTTACCCGCCGCACGTCCGCCGCATAAACGACGCCTTCCCCGGCCTGCGGCCTCTCCGGTTCAGACGGCTGCCTTTAGTTAGGCAGCGACAGCAATACGATTGTTGTCAGTTAATTTTTAAGTTGCCCGTTTTATGGCGGTCAGGCGCCGCCGCCCGCTTATCCAGCCTCCACACCCCCGTCGAAACCGGTGCAGCCCCATATTGGGAATTTTTTGGGTATTGTTCCAATACCCGGGGAAAATCGGTGCAGCCCCATGAGGGGTTTTCGCATTGTGCGATACTGGGGAACAGCGTAGTCCGCGAGGGACTTGCGCGTTGTGCGACACTGGGGAACAGCGTAGTCCGCGAGGGACTTGCGCGCTGTGCACACACGACCCATGGGAATATTTACATATGTGTGGGGGAGGGGGACCCTCCCCCACACAGAAAACTTATCTCCCGAAGGGATCGGCCAGCTTCTCCGGCTCCGGATACGTCAAGCCCTGCGTGTCCACGGTGACCTTCGCCATGATCTGGTCCTTCTTGGGCTTGTTGGTCATCATGTTCCGGGGCTGGTTGGCGATGCGGTCCACCACGTCCATGCCGTCCATCACGCAGCCGAAGGCGGCGTACTGCCCATCCAGATGGGGCGCGTCCTTGTGCATGATGAAGAACTGGCTGCCGGCAGAGTCCATGGCCTGTGCGCGGGCCATGCTGAGGACGCCGCGGGTGTGGCGAAGGTCGTTGCTGACGCCGTTGGCGGCGAACTCACCCTTGATGCAGTAGCCGGGGCCGCCCATGCCAGTGCCGTCGGGGCAGCCGCCCTGGATCATGAAGCCGGGGATGACGCGGTGGAAGATCAGACCGTTGTAAAAGCCGGCGTTGGCCAGGGAGATGAAGTTATACACGCTCTGGGGTGCGATGTCGGGATACAGCTCGCAGGTGATAATGCCGCCGTCCTGCATCTCGATGGTGACGATAGGATTGGCCATAACAGTGTCCTCGTTTCTGCAAAATATAAGGTGGTATCAGCCGCGGTTCTTTTCCCGCATGGCGCGGTCCATCTCCCGTTTGGCATCCCGCTTGGCCACGGCATCCCGCTTATCATAGGTTTTCTTACCCTTACACAGGCCCAGCTCTACCTTCACGCGGGAGTTTTTGAAGTAGACGGACAGGGGGATCAGGGCGTAACCATCCTGCTTTTGCAGGGCGTGGAGCTTGCGGATCTCCCGCTTGTGCAGCAACAGGCGCTTGGGACGGTCGGGGTCGCGGTTGAAGATGTTGCCCTTTTCGTAAGGACTCACATGCATCCCGCGCACGAAAAGCTCGCCTTCCCGGATCGTGCAGTAGCTGTCCTTCAGATTCACCTGCCCGGCACGGATGGATTTTACCTCCGTTCCGAACAGCTCGATGCCTGCTTCAAAGCGCTCCAGCACAAAGTAGTCGTGGAACGCCTTGCGGTTCTGCGCCGCGATTTTTATCCCC
>OHSG01001178.1_pt1 | contig 10645 bp, 13 predicted proteins | sample 1578601 | NCBI WGS metagenome assembly OHSG01 (sample SAMEA3879534, study PRJEB24766) | human gut metagenome | biome: human-associated habitat; feature: feces | place: USA | collected 1985/1987
GATGTCGAAGGACCTGTCGGACACAGGGAACACACGGTTCCCCCGCTCCACCTTCAGCGGTACGCCCAGCCCCTCGAAAAACGCCATGGCGTCCTGGGGCGTGAAGCGGGTCAGGGCGCTGTACAGGAACCGGCCGTTGCCGGGAATATTGGCCATCAGCGTCTCCTGATCGCAGTCGTTGGTCACATTGCAGCGGCCCTTTCCCGTAATATTCAGTTTCTTGCCCAGCCGTTCGTTGGGCTCCAGCAGCGTCACCTGTCCGCCCTGACGGGCGGCGGTGATGGCTGCCATCATACCGGCGGCGCCGCCGCCGATGACTACGATCTCAATCATCGTCCTCTTTCCCGAAGATACCGTACTTCGACCACACCTGTTCCATGTCCGCCAGTGCGGCGGACAGCTCCTCCTTGCGCTGCTTGCCCACCGCCAGTATCAGGGCGTTCAGCAGGCTCAGCGGCGCCGTCATGGAATCCACAAAGGATATCATATCGCTGGGCGCCAGCAGCGACAGCGTGGCCATCTGGTACATGGGTGACATGGGGCTGTCCGTGATGGCGATAACATCCGCCTTGCGGGAGCAGGCGAACTGCACCGCGTGGATGGCCATCTTGGAGTAGCGGGGAAAGCAGATGCTCAGCAGCACGTCCCCCGGCCCGATGTGGACCAGCTGCTCGTAGATCTCGCCGGCGGCCGCGCTCTGCACCAGCGTAACGTTCTCAAAGATAAAGTGCATATAAAAGTTGAGGTAGCCCGCCAGAAATGAGGACGAGCGCACGCCCAGGATATAGATATGCCTGGCGTGGAGCAGCTTGTCCACCACCCGCTCGAACTCGTCGCGGTCCAACTCCTCGATGATGTCGTGGATGCTGTTCATGTCCCGCTGCATCACGCTGCCCAGAATGTCCCCGCCGCTCATCTGGTCGCTGGACACCTGGATGCGCTGGATGGACGTGAGCTTACCGCGAATCAGCTCCTGCAGCTCCTTCTGCATATCAGGGTAGCCGTTATAGCCCAGCTCCGCCGCGAAGCGCACCACGGTGGACTCGCTGACCTGCGCCGTCTGGCCCAGCTTACTGGCGGTCATGAAGGCCGCCTTATCGTAGTTTTCCAGAATATAATTGGCGATACGCTTCTGTCCCTTGGAGAACGTATCCATGCCGTTCCGTATGGTCTGCAAAACGCTCCTATTCACGTGTATCGCCTCCCGTTATCCTTTGTATTTCCTGCGCTGTCAAGTATCTCCACTTGCCAATTGGGAGGTCGTCCAGCCGCAGGCCGTCCTCCTCCACGCGCTGCAATTTTTCCACATGCAGGCCCAGCCCGGCGCACATGCGCCGTATCTGCCGGTTCTTGCCCTGATGGATGGTGACACGCAGGAGGGCCTGCCCCTCGTGGCGGCTGAGCTCCTGAGCCCGGGCCGGTGCAATGGGCTCGCCGTCCAGCTCCGTGATGGCCATCAGGCGCTCCGCCGCGCCCCGTATGTCACCGCGTACCGTTACCAGATAGACCTTGTCCACCTGATGACTGGGGTGCAGCAGCCGGTGGGCGAAATCGCCGTCGTTGGTGAACAGCAGCAATCCCTCGGAGTCCCGATCCAGCCGTCCCACAGGGTACACCCGTGCGCCGCAGCCGGACACCAGCTCCGCCGCCGTGTGCCGTCCGTATTCATCGGAGAGGGTGGTGACATAGCCCCGCGGCTTGTTAAGCATCAGGTAGACCCGCCGCGTGTCGGCGGGCAGCGGCTGGCCGTCCACGGTGATGGTATCTGTCTCCGGATCGGCGCGGTCGCCCAGCGTCGCCGGCGCACCGTTGACGCAGACGCGCCCTGCGGAGATCCACTCCTCCGCCATCCGCCGCGAGCACAGGCCCGCAGCGGCCAGCAGCTTCTGGAGTCGTTCAGCCATGACACTTTCCCCTCTCTGTCTTTCTCTAACTGTGCAGTGCCGCACATGCCGCCGTCAGCGGCTCCCGCAGGCGCAGCAGCGCCGTCTGCACCCCACGGCGCGGAGCCGTCAGCCGGAAGCCGTAGTCATACAGGGCGGCGTGGTCGGCCCAGTCGTTGCCGTCCTGCAGCGTCACCGCCACCAGACGGCAGCCGTCCCGCTCCGTACAGGATACCAGTGTGCGGCCCGCCGCCCGGGTGTACCCCGTTTTCAGGCCGACGCAGCCTTCCACCTGACGCAGGAGGCGGTTGTGGTTCTCCATGGTGCGCTGGCCGATGGTGACACTGCGGCTGGAGCAGATGCGCCGGAACGTGGGGTTTTCCACCGCCGCGGCGGCCAGCACCGCCATGTCCCGCGCTGTGGAATAGTGGCCGTCCGCGTCCAGCCCGTTGGGATTGGCGAAGCTGGTGTGGGCCATGCCCAGCGCCGCCGCTTTCTCGTTCATCAGCGCCACAAAGGGTGTCAGCCCTCCGGCGCACTCTGTCAGCGCCAGCGCCGCATCGTTGCCGGAGCAGAGCAGCAGTCCGTACAGCAGCTCCTCCACCCGCACCGTTTCACCGGCCCTCAGGTACATGGAGGAGCCCTCCGCCATGTGGTCCGGCGTCACGGTGATGACATCGTCCGGCGCGGCGTGCTCCAGCACCACCAGCGCCGTCATGATCTTGGTGGTGCTGGCGATGAGCATCTGGCGGTCGCCGTTTTTCTCGTAGAGCACCTGCCCCATGTCCGCGTCCATCAGGACAGCAGCCGTGGCGGAGACCTCCAGAGCCTCCGCCACAGCCGGCGTTATGCAGAAAATGAGACATAGGACCCACAAGCCCCGAAGCAGTCTGACTGACATTGGGATCACCCTTATACGATAGAATCATCCCAGTATATTCGGCGGCGGGGCCAAGTATTTTGCCTTAGAAGTCCGCTTTTTCCCGCTTCTTGTCGATGAAGCTCTCCACGCGGTCCATGACCTGAGGCACCATCTCCACTACGCGGTCCACCGTGGTGATGGCAGGGGTGCCCACCGGCAGCATGCGGGTCACGCCGTCCTTGACCACCAGGAACGCCATAGGCTCCACCCGCACGCCTGCTGCTGCGGCAGCGCCCACCTTATCCGGCTGCTTGCCGTAATCTCCTCCGCCGCAGCCGAAGCCGAAGCTCAGACGGGACACGGGGATCAGCGTCACGCCGTCCGGCGTGGTGATAGGTTCGCCCACGATATTGTTGGCGTCCACCATCTCCTTGACCTTCTCCATAGACTCCACCATCATGCTCTTTAGGTCATTTTTCTTCTCGGTCATTTCCATTGTCAGCTCTCCTTTGTCGAAGTTGATGTGGTCGTATGTCCCGCGCCGTCCGGCGCTGTGTGTACTGTTTCGTGCTGCTTCGCGGCGCTCTGCGCCGCCTTCGCCTTCTCCGCGGCGCTCTGCCGCTTCCGCATGGCCAGGAGCCACCGTATCACCGGCTTGGCGAAGGCCCAGCCGATGGCGAACAGATCCCGTATCTGCAAACTCACGCCCAGCCGGCCTGTGAGCCGCAGCTGCTCGCTGTCAAAGTCCACCTCCACGTGGAGGCCGGGGTCCGGTATCCGCGTCAACTGCTCCAGCTGCGGCATTACCGTCCACATTCCGGCGTTGATATAGCCGTACAGCTCCGCCGCCCCCGCCGGGTCCATCGCCCCCGGCAGCACCGCCGACAGCTCCAGCGGGTCGATCAGCAGCCGCTGCCGCGTCTTTCGCAGTCCGCCCTTCAGGGACGCCCACACCGCCGGCAGAAGCGTCTTGATATCCTGCGCCGACAGAGACGGCTTTTTCTTTTCCTTCCCCTTGGCGCTCTCCTCCTGCGGTGTCTTTTTCTTCTTTTCTTTCTTGGGCTTTTTGGGCTTCTCCGGTTTATCCGGTTTGGGAAGCATCTGTATCCGCGCCGGCCCCGCGATCACCGTGACGCTTGTGTCCGCAAGGTCGCCCGCGAAGTCCGCCCGCACGCCGATACGCAGCAGTGACAGCAGGAAGAAAAACAGCAGAATGCCCAGTATGATGTACACCGCCGTCATCGTGCTCCCTCCTCCCGCGTTATCTCTCCCGTATACTTACAGCGCCTCCGCGCCGTTCTCCCCGTCCGCCGGTACCGTATCGTCGTCCAGCCGCAGCTGTCCGTCGGCCTCCATTCCCGGCAGTTGAGGCAGCTCCTCCAGCGAATTCAGATGAAACGCCCGCAAAAACGCCTGTGTCGTCCGGTACAGCCGCGGCCGCCCCGGCACCTGCAGCCGTCCGCACTCCTCGATCAAATGGCGATCCAGCAGCAGGCCCACCGTGTACGAGCTGTCCACGCCCCGTATCTGGTCCACATAGGCCCGGGTGGTGGGCTGATAGTACGCGATGATGGTCAGCACCTCCAGCGCCGGCTGGCTGAGCTTGGCGGGCTTACGAATCTCAAACGCCTTACGTATCACATCGCCGTACTCCGGCGCGGAGCACAGCTGCCAGCTGTCCTCCATCCGCAGCAGCCGCACGCCCCGTCGCTCATAGCTGTAATAGTCCTGCAAATGCTGCAGTACCAGCTCCACCGTGGGGCGGTCCATGTTCAGCGCCACGCAGATGCGATCCACCGCCACCGGCTCACCGGAGGCAAACAGTATGCCCTCTACGGCGGCCTCAATATCCTTCATTTCCAGTGTATCCATAGGTCTCCCCTTACATCAGTTCTTCGGGCGCGTCGCCCTCTGCGGTGACGGTGCAGTCGCTGGCCGCGCCGGCCAGCTTGATCAGATTGTTCCGGCACAGCTCCAGAACCGCCATGAACGTGGCCACCAGCTCACTGCGTGTCTTGCTGCCGCGGAACAGCAGCAAAAAGCGCGTAATGCCCACACCCCGCAGCCGCCGCAGGATCTCCTTCGCCTTTGTCTCCACAGGATACGGCTCCCGCTTCACGATCTCGTCAAAGGCCCGGATAGGCGGTGCCTCCGGCGCGCCCTGCCGGTCCGTGACCTCCTGCATGGTCAGCACCAGATCCGCCGGCTCCTGGTCGTACTCATAGATCTTCCCGCGCTCCATAGGCTCCGGCGGCCGGGTCAGAATGTTCCGCCCGAACTCGCTCAGGGGTGCCAGCCGTTCCGACAGCATACGCACCCGGGCATAGGCCTCGCCCCGCTTGCGCTCCTCCAGCGACTTGATGAGGGCGTCCATCTCGCTCTGGGCTTCCTCGTCCTCCAGGTTCAGCAGCATACGGGTCTTGATGAACATCAGCTGGGCGGCCATGGTGATAAACTCGCTGGCCACCTCCAGATCCATCCGCTTGCGCTTTTCCAGATAATCCTGATACTGCTCCAGTATCAGTGCGATGGGGATATCCTGTATCTCTATCTTATTTTTTCCCAGCAGGTACAGTATCAGATCCAGCGGCCCCTCGAAATCCTCCAGCGGCTCGTCGCCCCGCGTCTGTACCACCTTTTCCAGTTTAAAAATAGGATCGTCCAAATTTACACCTCAAAACCGACCAGCCTGCACAGCAGGGTAAATGTCCAGCGTATGGCGCTGTTCAGCGCGTTGCTGCCGACACCCACGGAGATAACTACCAGCAGCACCAGCATACCGAAGCGCTCATAGCGCATGAGCCAGTTGTACGCCCGGTCCGGCAGCAGCACCGCCAGCACCTTTGAGCCGTCCAGCGGTGGGATAGGCACCAGGTTGAACAGCCCCAGGCCCACGGACAGCGACGCCGTATCCACCAGGAAGGAAAACCATGTACCGCTGAAGCTCCCCGTGGTCACCGCCCGCAGGAACTCGCCCCGGGCGATCAGCAGCAGCAAAAGCGCCAGCAGGAAGTTGGATACCGGCCCGGCCAGCGCCGTCAGCGCCATGCCCTGCTTTGGCTTTTTGAAATAATGCGGATCCACCGGCACCGGCTTGGCCCAGCCAAAGCCAGCCGCCACCATCATGATAAGGCCCAGCCAGTCGATGTGCCGCAGTGGGTTCAGGCTCAGCCGATGCGCCCGCTTGGCCGTAGGGTCGCCCAGCGCATAGGCCGCCAGGCCGTGGCACGTCTCATGTATGGTCAGGCACAGGAACACGGACGCCACGCGGAGCAGTATGCTCTCCAGCGAGCCGAAGTCCAGCGCGTTCCAAAGATTTGTCAAATATTGCAACAGCAGCGCCTCCGAGAGATAAAATGACAGCTTTCCTGCATTATAGCAGAAACCGGCCGGAAAGTCTACACCCATTGTCACCGTTCCGACCACTTTGTAACCATTTTGTATCCGTCTTTCCACCGGTTCGTAGCTTTTCTGTAAAGATGCGTACCACTATATATGGTATGCTGTAAGCACAGAAGGAAACGAACATTCCCACACCATGAAAGGAGAACAACTACTATGGATAGAACGAAGCTCATCACCTCTCTGGTCATCCTGTGCCTCGCCTCCGCTGTGGCCGCATTCCTGATGCCGCCCGCCCACGGTGCGCTGCTCTCCTTCGTGAGCATCGCGTCGGCGGCTGTCATCGCTGTCCTCGCCGTTGTCACGCTGGTGCGGATGCTGATGCAGCGTCGCGCGTTTTGACATAGAGGGCGCAAGTCAACTGTGTTTATTGAAAGCAGGCAGTCAACCGGACCGTATGTAGGAAGCTGTCCATCATAGCCATGTGATCTCCCCCCTACCGCACATATCTGTTCCGTACCATATTATTTTCTCCCCAACTACGACCAACAAAGCGGCAGACCCGCAGGCAATGCCTGCGGGTCTGTCGCTTTTTATGACTGCTGATTTATCCCTTCAGCGCCGATACCGCCGCCCGTGCGGCTGCCGCCGCGTCCTCGGTGTATACGTCCGCGCCGATCTCATCGCAGAAGCTCTGGCTGATGGGCGCGCCGCCCACAAATATCTTCACCTGGTCCCGGATACCTGCCTCCCGGGCCAGCGTCACCACCCGACGCATCTCGCCCATGGTGGTGGTCAGCAGGGATGAGCAGGCGATCACGCCGCAGCGCTGCCGCTTCGCCGTCTCTACGAACTGCTCCGGCGTCACGTCCACGCCCAGGTCAATGACCTCTACGCCGCTGCCCTCCAGCATGATCTTCACCAGGTTCTTGCCGATGTCGTGCATATCGCCCCGGACGGTGCCGATACACGCCCGGCCCACCGTCTTGGCATTTCCTCCGGTCATCAGCGGCTTCAGCTCCCCCAGCGCCGCCGTCATGCACCGGGCGGCCATCAGCATCTCCGGCACGAAGGCCCGATTGGCGGAGAATGCCTCACCCAGATCGTTCATGCCGCGGATCAGCCCGCCGGACAGGATCTCTTGCGGCGTCCGACCCTGCTCCAGCGCCTCCCGGCACAGCGCCAGCACCTTTTTCTGCTGTCCCCGCTGCAAGGCCGCCGCCACGCGGTCCAGTGCGTTGTCGCCGCTCTCCGCAGTCCGGACGGCATCGCCGCTCTCCTTCTGCGCCAGCACCCGCCGCGGCACCGGCGGCAGATCGAACTTCGGCAGGTGTACCTGCCGGTTATACCCGTCGATGGCCTCGTCAATATACCGGTCCACGTGGGGATACACCGTCTCCGCCAGTCCGTAGGTGATGGATGGGATGAAGTGCCCCAGCGGCCCGCAGGACGCCAGCACGTTCTTTGCGTAGTCCCGTATCTCCTCCGGCGACGCGTCGGCGCGGTCGATGGCGGCGCCCATGCCGCCCATCAGCACCAGTCTCCCCCTCAGCTGCCGCTGTAAGGCGGGGATATCGTTCTCCGGCAGCACGCCCTGCCACACCTGGATGCCGAGCTCCGCCATGTCCTCCACGATAGGCGCCAGATAGGAATCGGCGTGGTGGACGGCGATGCAGCCCCGGGACCGGATGTACCCATAGAACCGGCGGTACGGCTCCTTGAAAAACTCCCGCCACATCTCCGGCTGCATGAACAGGGCGTTCTTGGTGCCCCAGTCGTCGTGGGAGAAGATGACGTCCGGCTGCAGGTTGTCGATGAGCAGCTTCACATATCCCAGCCGGTACTCCGTGATGTACTCAATGAGCTCGTGCATCTCCTGCGGGTGCCTCAAAGCCCATCAGGAAATGGCACTGTTCAAAAATACCGGTGCCCATGAACCCTGCCAGCAGCTTCTCCTGCCCGCATGCCTCCCGCGCCTGCTGCCGGACGGCCTCCCAGCCCTCCGTGCAGTTGGCCGCCAGATCCGGCGCATGCACCGTCTCCCGCCACCGCGTTACGTCGGGACACACCGCAAGGCCATCGTGGGTGACGGGCATGGGCCCCGGCGCGTCCTCCGGAAAGCTGATGGTGGTGCCCCACCGGTCCACGCTGACGGTGCCCCGCTTCCGGTTGCCCCGCAGGTAGGTGTTGATGGGATCGCCCAGGCACATGTGCAGCGCCTCGTACTGCCGCAGCAGCCGGTCCGGCTGTCCGTCCGGCTTCAGAAGCTCCAGAAAGATCTCTTTCGCTGTCATCATCGCGCTCACCTCACAAAGACTCTTGACAAAGCAGCCCCGCACTGCTTAAAGTAGTGGTATCATTATAGAAATCTGGTTCCCCCCTGTCAAGTACGGCGCGGCCCTTTCATCCCATCACGGAGGTATTCACATATGGAACTGCATTTTCCCCTTATTCTGGACGGTGCCACCGGTACGGAGCTGCAAAAGCGCGGCTACACCGGCGACGTCAGCGCGGAGCAGTGGGTGCTGGCCCATCCGGACAGCATCCTGTCCATCCAGCGCGATTACGTGGCCGCCGGCAGCCAGGTGCTCTACACCCCCACCTTCGACCAGCTGGTGGACGCCTACGCCCAACAGGCAGCCGGACTGGAAGCCGCCGGTGTGGACCTGTACATCATTGAGACCATGATGACCCTGTCCGACGCCCGTGCCGCCGTGCTGGCCGTGCGCAGCGTCTCCGCCAAGCCCATCTTCGTCACCTTTACCTGCGACCAGAATGGCCGCAGCATCTCCGGCACCGACATCACCGCCGCCCTGCTGGTATTGCAGGGCATGGGCATCGACGCCTTCGGTCTCAACTGCTCGGCGGGGCCGGACCAGATGCTGCCCCAGCTCCGCCGCCTGCGGGAGTACGCCCGCATCCCCCTGATCGCCAAGCCCAACGCCGGCATGCCCACCATCGTGAACGGCAAGGCGGTGTACGACTGCACGCCGGAGCAGTTCACCGCGCTGGTGCCGGACATGCTGGCCTCCGGCGTCATGATCTTCGGCGGCTGCTGCGGCACCACGCCGGAGCATATTGCAGCCCTGCGCGGCGCACTGGACGGCGCGGCCATCACGCCTCCCGCCCCGCTGCACACAGATCTGCTGCCCGCCGCCACAGAGAAGCTCCCCGCCCTGCTGCCCGCCGACGCTGCCCACGGGCCGGTACTGGACGTGACCCCCGGTCTGGAGGATGCCCTGTCCGACGCGCTGGAGCGGGACGACCCCATGGTGGCCCTCCGCGTTGCCTCCATGGCGGACGTAAACGCGCTGGCGGACTGCCAGTACCTGCTGACAAAGCCCCTGTGCCTGGTCTGCGGCGATGCCGCCGTGCTGGAGCAGGCCCTGCGGGTCTATCAGGGCCGCGCCCTGTACGAGGGCAGCCTGCCGGAGTCCGTTCTCCGGCCCCTGTCCGACAAATACGGACTGCTGTTCTGAACCGCATAAAAAGAGGGACGCTTCCCTTGGGGAAGCGCCCCTCTTTTTCTCATTTTTCGGCCTTCATGCGGAAGGTATAAATGCCATCGGCGCACACGGTGCCGCCGTCGTCCTCCACCCACGCCCGCATCACCACGATGCTGTGACCCATCCGCACCGCCTCCGCGTGGGAGGTCAGCGTACCGCCTACCGCGCCCGCCGCCAGAAACCGCACGTCGCAGGTGATGGTGCGGCACAGCGCGCCGCGGCTGCACGCCGCCGTCCCCGCCACCTGATCCATCATGGTGCAGTACACGCCGCCGTGTACGATACCCATGGGGTTGCCGTGCCGCACCTCGGTGTGCAGCTCCCCACGGGCCCAGCCCTCGCCCATGGCCACGATGCGCATGCCGTTCTCCACGCCGAAGGTGTCCTTCTGGTTGGCCCGCTTCATCACGGACGCATACAAGATCTCCTTTTCCTGCTCTGTCATTTGCTCCTTATCCTTCCGCTATCAGCGTCATCTCGCCCAGCACCACATACCGGTAGTTGTCCGCCTCGTAGGAGCAGGTACACAGCCCCACGATGCGTCCCGTGGGGATGCTCCGTCCCGCGTAGAACGTGGACTGGCTGATGAACCGCTCCAGATCCACAGTCTGGAACGATGTGTTGAATACCTCGTGCTCTCCGGGCACAATGAGGCCCGCGAACAGATCCACCCGATACGTCCCCGCGTTGGTGTAGACGTAGAGACACGGGTGCGCGTCGTAATACCATTGCTCCTTGTAGCCGTCGATGGACGCGAACATGGTGCGGTCCTTCATGTGGTGGCCGTACAGCATATTGCACTGTGCGCTGAAATCCCGCGGCGCCCGGGCGTCCAGAAAGATGGTGCCGTACTCGCTGTAATTGCCGTCCAGATCGTGATGCAGGTAGTATTCGTTGTTGCCATCGTAGGCGATCGGATAGCTGATGGGCGTTCCCGGACAGTACACGTAGCCGATGATGTCGGGATAGCGGGCCTGCCACCAGCTCAGGTCGATGTCCGCCGGCGGGCCGCTGTGCAGCGCCTTTTCCACCGTCTCGTCCACACTGTCCCG
>OHSG01001195.1_pt1 | contig 10565 bp, 4 predicted proteins | sample 1578601 | NCBI WGS metagenome assembly OHSG01 (sample SAMEA3879534, study PRJEB24766) | human gut metagenome | biome: human-associated habitat; feature: feces | place: USA | collected 1985/1987
CCCCGCGTCGCCCTTCATCGTCTCGAGCGGCGGCCTGGATGTCAAGGTGCTCGGCACGAAATTCAACATCCGCAACGACAATGCGCGCCACTGTGTGACCACCGTGCTGCTCGAAGGAGCCGTGGCTGCCTCCGTCTCGGGCAGCGAGGACTATTCGGTCCGCCTGCGCCCGTCGCAGATGCTGGTCTTCGACACCCGGACCAAATACATGCAGCTGCACAACTGCGAGGCGGCCGGCAACTCGATTGACTGGATTGAGGGCCATTTCCGCTTCGAACAGAACACCTTCGAGGAGATTGTGGCCGAGCTGGAGCGCTACTACAACGTCAAGGTGCGCTTCATGGACGACAGCCTGCGCAAGGAGCGCTTCTCGGGCGACTTCCACCTCGAGGACGGCATCTACCACATCATGTCGGTGCTTCAGCTCACCTACAAGTTCCACTACAAGGTGAACTGCGAGGATATCGAGCTCTATGCCAATTGACGGGCTGGCCCCGGCGGCCGCCCATTCTGCCGATAAATCGAATAAACGGAATAATAACGAAAAAAACCAGATTTGCCTATGAGTAGATAACTACTACCCGACCGGACGTCGCCTACGAGGCGGCGAAAAATCACCAGAATTTCTAATTCAAACCTAAAACAACCAATGAAAAAACAAACCTTGTCGCAGGCAGGGGGAGTACAGCGTGTATGCGCACGTCTCCGTTGCCTGTTGATTGTTCCGGTCCTGCTCTTTTCATGCTTCGGCCTGAAGGTATCCGCGCAGACCGCTGAGCCTCGTGTCACCGTAGAGGTGCGCGACGCATCCATTTCCCAAGTTTTCCAGACTATTCAGGAGCAGACGGGCTTCTCGTTCGTCTACAATACCTCCGACATCAACCCCGCCGAGAAGGTGAGCCTCACGGCGCGCGATGCGGCTCTTCCTTCCGCACTCGACCAGCTCTTCGCCGGCCGGGGTATCAACTACACGGTCAAGGACAAGCATATTGTGCTTTCGAAGACGGCCGACCAGGTTGCCGCCCAGCCCGCCAAGGGCGCCAAGGGCGTATCGGGTTCGGTCAAGGACGCCAAGGGCCTCGGCCTGATTGGCGCCACGGTGGTCATCAAGGGTACGACCGTCGGTGTGGCCGTCGACCTGGACGGTAACTTCACGCTGCCCCAGGCCAAGCCGGGCGACGTGCTCGAGGTATCGCTCATCGGCTATGCCAAGCAGGAGGTTCCCGTAACGGGCAACGCGCCTCTGAACATCGTCATGCACGAGGACACCGAGGTGCTCGACGCCGTGGTGGTTACCGCCCTCGGTATCAAGCGCTCGGAGAAGGCGCTGACCTACAACGTGCAGGAGGTGTCGGGCGACATCGTCAACGGTGTGAAGGACGCCAACTTCGTCAATGCCCTCTCGGGTAAGGTTGCCGGTCTCCAGATTAACGCCAGCGCCTCGGGTACGGGTGGTTCGACCCGCGTGGTGATGCGTGGTGTGAAGTCCATCAACGGCAACAACAACGCCCTCTACGTAATCGACGGTATCCCGATGCCGAGCCTCCGTTCGGAGCAGACGGCCGGTATGTTCGAGACGCCCGACGGCGGTGACTACGAGGGTATCTCGAACCTCAACCCCGAGGACATCGAGTCGATGTCGATTCTGTCGGGTGCAACGGCAGCCGCGCTCTACGGTTCGCAGGGTGCCAACGGTGTGATTCTCATCACCACCAAGAAGGGTGAGGAGGGCCGCCTGCAGGTGAACTACTCGAACAACACCACCTTCACGACCCCGTTCGTGATGCCGCAGTTCCAGAACCGCTACGGCACCGACGAGACCTCGCCCTCGATGAGCTGGGGTTCGCGTCTGGCCCATCCTACTTCCTATGACCCGAAAGACTTCTTCCAGACCGGCTACAACACGACCAACTCGGTGTCGGTATCGGCCGGCAACTCGCGCAACCAGACCTACGCTTCGGCCGCTTCGGTCAACTCGCGCGGTATCATCCCCAACAACGTCTACAACCGCTACAACTTCTCGCTGCGCAACACGACGGAGCTGGTGAAGGACAAGCTGACGCTCGACGTGGGTGCCACCTACATGCGCCAGTACGACCGCAACTCGCTCGTGCAGGGTCTCTACCACAACCCGCTGATTCCGATTTACCTCTTCCCGCGCGGTGACGATATCCGCAAGTACCAGATTTACGAGCGCTACGACGCTACGGCCGGCTACATGAAGCAGTTCTGGCCCCTCGAGTTCCTCACCGGTGTCGAGAACCCCTACTGGGTGACCAACCGCGAGCTCTTCGAGAACACGGCGCACCGCTACACCTTCAACGGTACGATGAAGTGGGACATCACCGACTGGATGAGCCTGACGGGCCGCGTCCGCATGGACAACACGACGATGAACTACACGCGTAAAATCTACGCATCGTCGGACGAGCTCTTCGCTTCGGAGTACGGTAACTACCTCGACCACACGGCTACCCACAACAACCTCTATGCCGACGCCCTGCTGAGCATCGACAAGATGTTCCTCGACGACCGCCTTTCGCTGCAGTTCAACCTGGGTGCCAGCCTCATGGACGACAAGAACAAGGTGACCGGCTTCGAGGGCCATCTGGCTACGCAGCCCAACAAGTTCACCCTCTACAACATCGACATGAAGCACTCGCAGACGAAGCCCTACATCAGCCGCTACCACGACCAGGTGCAGGCCGTCTACGCAACGCTCCAGCTGGGTTGGAAGGGTATGATTTACCTCGACGTGACGGCCCGCAACGAGTGGGCGTCGCAGCTGGCCTTCACCGGCGACTACAAGATTTTCTATCCCTCGGTGGGTCTCTCGGCCGTGATTTCGTCGATGACCGACCTCTCGAAGGCAGGCATCTCGTTCCTCAAGGTGCGCGCTTCGTATGCCGAGGTAGGTAACGCCCCCGAGCGCTACATCACGGGCCGCAACTACCCCATCAACGTGGGCGGTATCGTCTCGTCGGAGGCCGCCGCACCGGCCGTCAACCTGACGCCCGAGCGTACCAAGTCGTTCGAGGTGGGTCTCAACGCCAAGTTCCTGGGCAACAAGTTCTGGTTGGATGCTACCTACTACAACACCAACACCTACAACCAGCTCTTCAAGTACGACGCACCTCCCAGCACGGGTTACAAGCAGGCCTACATCAACGCCGGTAAGGTGAACAACTGGGGTATCGAGGCCGTTGTGGGCTACAAGAACAAGTGGCGCGACTTCTCGTGGTCGACCAACGTCAACTTCTCGATGAACCGCAACAAGGTCAAGGAGCTGGTTCCCGAGGGCACGCGCGACGTGGCCGGCAACCTGGTTACCGTCAACGAGGTCAACATGGACTACGGAGGCTACCGCATGCAGGTCAAGAAGGGCGGCTCCATCGGCGACTTCTACGTGACGGGCTTCAAGACCGACGAGTTCGGCAAAATCTATATCGACCCCAACTCCAATACGGTGATTCTCGACCGCAACACGTGGATTTACGGCGGTAACACCGAGGCCCGCTTCCGCTGGGGCTGGAACAACCAGTTCGCATGGAAGGGCATCACGCTCGGCGTCCTGATTGACGCCCGTATCGGCGGCCGCGGCGTATCGGCCACGCAGGCCCTGATGGACGAGTACGGTGTATCGGAGGCTTCGGCCCAGGCCCGCGAGAACGGCGGCGTATGGGTATCCGACACGCAGCAGATTCCCGACGCGAAGACCTTCTACGCCAACTCGGGTAACGGTATGTCGATGCTGTCCCACTACGTCTACTCGTTGACCAACGTGCGCCTGCGCGAGCTGACGCTCGGTTACGACCTGCCTTCGAAGTGGTTCAACGACAAGCTGAACATGAGCGTTTCGCTCGTCGGCCGCAACCTCTTCATGTTCTACAACAAGGCTCCGTTCGACCCCGAAATCACCGCTTCGACGGGTACCTACTATCAGGGACTCGACTACTTCATGCAGCCTTCGGTCCGCACCATCGGCTTCAGCGTAAGACTCCAATTCTAAAACAACCGACCCAATGAAACGAAACATATTGAACATGACCAAAGGGGTATTCGTAGTCGCTCTCTCGGGCCTCATGCTGGGCTCCTGCACGAGCGGGTTCGAAGGGTTCAACACCGACCCCGATTCGGCTCAGGATATCGACCAGAAGACCCTGATTACGACCATGGAGATGGATGCCGTCATCCCCTGCAGCGATGAGGGAGCCAATGCCTACCAGCGTGCCTGCAACCTGATGGGTGATTCCTACTCGGGCTACATGGCGGCCATCAGCTCGTTCGACAACGGCGGCGTCAACACGACCACCTATGCGCTCGATGCCACCGACTACAACAACGTTCCCTTCTCGGTAGCCTTCACCGACGTGATGGCTGCATGGCTGACGCTGCGTTATGCCTACGAGGCCGAGCAGATTTCCGAGGATACCTTCGCCATCGCCGAGGTCATCAAGGTATTTGCCCTGCAGCGCGCCACCGACATCTACGGTCCGCTGCCCGTGACCCACTTCGGTGAGACGGAGAATCCCTACGACTCGCAGGAGACGGTTTACATGTCGATTTTCGAGGACCTCAATGCGGCCATCGAAGTGCTGAAGGAGTATGCGACCAACTCGCCCGACGCCACGCCGCTCTCGAGCGTCGACATCATCTACCAGGGCAGCTATCCCAAGTGGCTGCGTCTGGCCAACTCGCTCAAGCTGCGCATGGCCATGCGTCTGGTATACGTCATTCCCGACCAGGCCAAGACGTGGGCCGAAGAGGCTGTCCGCGACGGTGTCATCGAGTCGGCCGAAGAGAGCGCCACGCTGGCATCCTACGGTTCCATCCAGGTCTTCAACCCGCTCGAGGAGGTGTGGAACGCCTACGCCGACACGCGCATGGGCGCCACGATGGATGCCTACCTGAACGGCTACAGCGACCCGCGTCTCGCAACCTACTTCAAGCCCTGCGAGGACGGCAAGTATCACGGCGTGCGCAACGGTATCGCCGCCATCACCAAGGAGTACTACCTCGGCATGTCGGTGCCCAACGTCGACAAGACGACGCCCGTGCGCTGGCTCATGTCGTCGGAGGTTGCCTTCCTGCGCGCCGAAGGTGCGATGCGCGGCTGGGCAATGGGCGGTGACGCCAAAACCTTCTACAACAAGGGTATCGAACTGTCGTTCCTCGAGAACGGTCTGTCGGCCGCCCAGGCTGCGACCTATGCCGAGAGCGAGGCCAAGCCGGCCGCATTCGAGGATGCTTCGTCGTCGACGACCGCCTACAGCATCGGCGCTCCGTCGCAGATTACAGTCAAGTGGAACGACGGCGCCGACCAGGAGGAGCAGCTCGAGCGCATCATCACCCAGAAGTGGATTGCCATGTTCCCCAACGGTCAGGAGGCCTGGTCGGAGTTCCGTCGTACGGGCTATCCCAAGATTTTCCCGATTGTGCATGACCGCAGCAACGGCACGGTCGATGTCAACGAGCAGATTCGCCGCATGACCTTCCCCCGCTCGGAGTACTCGAACAACCGCGCCGCGCTCAACCGCGCCATCCGCCTGCTCGGAGGCCCCGATCAGGGTTCGACCAAGCTTTGGTGGGACAAGAAAAACAACTAACCTGAAACCTTAAGACGAATAACGATGAAAAATATCTTTAAATACGCGCTCTGCACCCTGTTGCTGGGTAGCCTGTTTGCCGGCTGCGAGAAGGAGACGACTCCCGAGCGGGTGAACGTGCAGAACCCGAGCGAGCAGGAGCAGATTCATCGCGACAACGCCTACTACCAGCGTCTGCGCGAATACAAGAAGACCGACCACAAGGTCGCATTCGGCTGGTACGGAAGCTGGACCGCAATGGGCCCCTCGTTCCAGAGCCGCATCTCGAACTGCCCCGACTCGATGGACATCATCTCCATCTGGAGCCAGTGGCATACGCTCACCCCGGCCCAGGTGGCCGACAAGGAGTTCGTCCAGAAGGTCAAGGGTACGAAGGTGACCTACACCATCTTCTCGAACGTCATGCCCGAGCCCTTCGCCTCGATGTACGACGACCCCTACTGCGACGAGGCCATCGAGGCCTACGCCAAGGCCTACTGCAAGGACTCGATGGACAAGTACAACTACGACGGTATCGACATCGACTATGAGCCGGGCTTCGGTGCCGTGGGTCCCTTCGTGGGCAACCCCGCACCGGAGCTCTTCAACAAGCTGATTGTTGCCATGGGCAAGTACGTGGGTCCCAAGTCGGGCACGGGCCGTCTGTTCATCATCGACGGCGTCCCCTTCGCCGTCCGGGACGAGTATGTCGAGTACTTCGACTACGGCATCGTGCAGGCCTACTCCTCGTACGGCTACACCGACCTGCAGAACCGCTTCAACAATGCCTACAAAGCAGGCTGGTCGCCCGAGAAGTACATCTTCGCCGAGAACTTCGAGGCCTACTGGAAGACGGGCGGCGTGAGCCACACCACGCGTGACGGCCAGACGGTCAACTCGCTGCTGGGCATGGCGCTCTTCAACCCGACGCAGGGTGTGGGCGGCGGCTTCGGCGCCTACCACATGGAGTATGAGTATGCCCACAGCGACATGCCCTACAAGTACATGCGCCGCGCCATCCAGGCCGTGAACCCCGCCCCCATCGGCGACTACTCGAAGACGCTGGTAGCCATCAACGAGGCCGGTAACGAGTCGTTCGAGGTGAGCGTGACTCCTTCGGGCGTCGTTTACGGCGATGTCACCACCACGCTTTCGGCTCGCCTGTCGCAGGTGGTCGAGGCCGATACCGACATCACGCTTGCGGTTGACAATGCGCTTGTCGAGAGCTTCAACAAGGACAACGGTACCGAATACCAGACACTCGATGCCGCTCTGGTTACCTTCTCCGGTCCGCTTCATTTTGCAGCCGGCGCCGAGAAGAGCGAAAGCGACGTGACCGTGACGGTCGATGTCGCAGGGCTGGCCGACGGCGAATACCTCGTTCCTGTTCTCCCGGCCCTTCCCAATGGTTTCGGCTATGACGAGACGGGCTATGTGAAGTATCTGATTATCACCAAGGGCACTACGACCATCAAGGTATCGACCATGGGTGACGTGGTGGAGAACATCTCGGTTCTCTCGCTGCTCGACGGCGGTTACAGCGCCGAGGTCGAGACGACGCTCTCGGCGCAGCTCTCGCTGGGAGCCGTCACCGACATCCAGTTCGGCTATGTTGTCGACAACTCGCTTGTCGAGGCCTACAACGAGGCAAACGGCACTGAATACATGATGATTGAGGAGTCCGATGTTACCGTGAGCGGCAAGCTGTCGGTAGCGGCCGAGGCTACGACGTCGACCGGTGAGCTGACGGTTTCGGTTGCCGACCTGTCGGTCTTCGAGGCGGGTCATACGATGATTGCCCTGCGTCCCGACCTGGAGTCGCTGAACGACTACGAGGCCGATGCCGAGCGTGGCGTGAAGTACCTGTTGGTTTATCTCGGTGAGGAGAACCTTGCCGCCGAGCAGAACCTCGAGCCTTTCGAGGGTAACTGCACGATGATTGACAACGCGAACAACAAGCTCGGTTGGACGGTCGACATCGTCAACCTGAACACCTCCATCGGCGGTACGGGCGTCTGGGACTTCGACGGCGCGGATGCAGTTACCAAGCTCTTCAACGGCCGTAATGCGAAGAACGACAACGGATTCTATGCCATCTTCAACAACTACTACTCCTGGCGAGTGGGCGTCGGCGGCCGCATGACCATCGACATGAAGAAGAGCTATTCGGTAAGCACCGTTGCCTGGGGCGTTTGCTACAACAATATGACCTACTCGGTGAAGACCATCCGCAATGTCGAGATTTCGGTCGACGGCAAGACCTGGATACGTCAGGATGCCGACGGCGTGACGATTGCCCAGGCTACGGGCGACAACGGCGTCATGCAGTGGTTCACCTTCGCCAAGCCGGTAGAGGCCCGCTACATCCGCTTCGACATCACCGACCGCTACGATACCTCGAGTAACTTCTGCGGTATGCGTGAGCTCGAAATCTGGAGCCCGAAGAACTAATCCGACTCAACTCTAAAACGAAAATGACTATGAAACTGAAATATTTAGCATTTCCGCTGCTTTTCGCCGCAGCTCTTGCAACGGGTTGCCAGGAATCGGCGGAGTACGAACCCGTCGTCTACATGACGGATGCGCAGTCGGTGCCCTCGAAGAGTGTGACCATCGACGAGCTTCCGGCCAGCGCGGCCGTCTCGGTGTCCGCGTCGGAGAAGGCTGCGCACGACCTCGAGGTGACGCTCGAGCTGCGTCCCGACCTGGTCGAGTCCTACAACCTCAAGTACGGCAAGAACTACCAGCCTCTGCCCGAGGGAAGCTACGAATTCCTGAACGACAAGGTGGTCATCTCGGCCGGTTTCACCACCTCGTCGATGGCCGACTTCACGGTGACCTCGATGGATGACTTCGCCGAGGGCGCAACCTACTGCATGCCGATTAGCATCCAGTCGGTCAACGGCTCGATGGGCATTCTCGAACCGTCGCGTACGGTCTACATCGTCTTCAAGACTCCGGTTATCAGCAAGGCCATCCTGATTGGCTCGGGCAACAAGTACAAGATTCCGGGCTTCCTGGACAATACCGACCTGGTATTCCCGCAGGCTACGCTTGAGACGCGTGTCTATGTGACGAGCTTCTCGAACGGATGCGACAACTCCTCCATCATGGGTATCGAGGGTGAGTGCTCGGTTCGTTTCGGTGACGTGAAAATCGACAAGAATGTCGTTCAGATTTGCCACGAGAACTACCAGCCCGCCGCCACGGACAGACCGTGCGATGTGAACAAGTGGTACCACGTGGCTGCCGTATGGACCGGTTCGTCGTGGGACATCTACATCGACGGTCAGTTCGCAGCCGGTGCTCCGACCCAGGGTGAGTCGATGAACTTCGGCAAGAACGACGGCTACGGCTTCGGTCTGGGTGCCCTTTCGCAGTGGCAGGGCTCCCGTCCGCTGAACGGCTATCTGGCCGAGTGCCGCGTTTGGTCGCGCGCCCTGTCGCAGACGGAGATTGCCAACAACATGAACTATGTCGACCCGGCTTCGGAGGGTCTGGTTGCCTACTGGCGCATGAACGAGTGGGAGCCCAACACGAACGGAAGCGGCAATATCGTGCGTGACCTCACGGGCCACGGTTACGATGCCGTCGGCGGTTCGAGCAACCCGACGATGATGGATACCCGCTGGTTGTAATCCCTGCGGGACCCGCAACAGCCGGGTAACCGTTTAGCAAGAGGCCGTGCGGTCGCGTCGCGTCGAGACGCAGCGACTGTACGGCCTTTTTTCCCGTATCCGCCGGCGGCGGATGCCGCGGCTGCGGGGAAAGAGCCCTGTCGGGGGGGACAAGTCCGATACTGAAATCCATGAACATCACAAGAACCAAGAGACCCATGAAAACCATCCGTTTGACGGTCGGCTGCCTACTGGCGGCCCTTCTGGCGGGAGCCTGCGGTCACGATGCACCGTCGGGTCCGGGCATCATTCCCGTCCCGCAGTCGGTCGAGTGGGGCAAGGGCCATTTCGAGATGCCCGACACGCTCCTTTACGGCGACAACCTTCCGGCATCGGAACACGACGACCTGGCAGCCTGGTGCCGCACGTCGCCTCTGCCGCTCCGCGAGGCCCAAAGCGACGAGTACGCACCGCTTCAGCTCCAGCGTACGGGCGAGGGCCCGGCCGAGGGGTACCGCCTCGAGGTGAGCCCTGCGGGGGTCGAAATCACGGCTTCCGATGCCGCCGGCCTCTTCTACGGTCTGCAGTCGCTCTGCCAGCTGGCCGAGCACTACGGCGGCTGCATCCCGGCGGTGCGGATTGACGACGCGCCCCGTTTCGGTTATCGCGGCTACATGCTCGACGTTTCGCGCCATTTCCGCGATGCGGAGTTCGTGAAGAGCCAGCTCGACCTGATGGCGCGCTACAAGCTCAACCGCTTCCACTGGCATCTGACCGACGGGGCGGGGTGGCGCATCGAAATCCGCCGCTATCCCGAGCTGACCGACTTCGCCGCATGGCGTCCCGAGGCGACGTGGAGTGCCTGGACGGCCAACGGCAAACGCTATTGCCACCGCGACGACCCCGCAGCCCAGGGCGGCTACTATACGCAGGAGGAGATTCGCGAGGTGGTCGAGTATGCGCGCCAGCGCCACATCACGGTGATTCCCGAAATCGAGATGCCCGGCCACAGCGAGGAGGTGCTTGCGGCCTATCCCGAACTCTCGTGCGCCGGCGAGCCCTACGCCAATTCGGAGTTCTGCCCCGGCAACGAGCAGACCTTCGAATTCCTCGAAGGGGTGCTGACCGAGGTCATGGAGCTCTTCCCCTCGGAATACATCCACATCGGCGGCGACGAGGCCGGCAAGGGGGCTTGGAAAACCTGCCCCAAGTGCCAGGCCCGCATGAAGGCCGAGGGCATCGCCGACGTCGAGGGGCTGCAGAGCTATCTGGTGCACCGCATCGAGCGCTTCCTGAACGACCACGGACGCCGGCTGCTGGGCTGGGACGAGATTCTCGAGGGAGGTCTGGCTCCCAACGCGAC
>OHSG01001197.1_pt1 | contig 10546 bp, 6 predicted proteins | sample 1578601 | NCBI WGS metagenome assembly OHSG01 (sample SAMEA3879534, study PRJEB24766) | human gut metagenome | biome: human-associated habitat; feature: feces | place: USA | collected 1985/1987
GCAAATGGTCCAACATACTTTTCGACGCGTCCTGAGACACACACTGCCCGGTATAAATCATCCGTAGCAGCGTTGCGCAGTCCTCCGCGCTGACGTAGTTCTGTGTGCCGTTTTCTACCAACATCAAGCGGTTATACTGCACACTGTCACAGCCAATCGAGCGTGCAAACGCCTCCACCGCGCTTCTCCCGGATGCTTCATCGCCATCGCCCAGCAGCTTTGTCAAATCATTCGCGCTGGCGTTGTCGCTGACGGTAATCATCTGGAACAGCGCGCTTTCCTGCGCGCCGGGCGTGAGCTTGCCGCTGTTTTCCGCGTCATAGACCGCGCCCATGATGAAGAGCTTGATGAGACTTGCAGACACCATCTGCGGCGCGGATTCATCCACATTTTTCTGTACATGGGCGTATGCGCCCGTATCCAGCCGCTCCGCCCAGATGTCCCATTTATAGCTGGAATCCTGAATCTGTTCCCGCAAAACGTCGGCAAGTGCCGTGTCCTCGGTCAAGTCCTCGTTTGGGAGCTGCCGGAAATACGCGTCAACGCCGTCAGCGATTCCAGCGGCAATCTTTTGCCGGTACTCCTCTGTCGCCATGGCGGCGTCCTCGTCCGGGTTTGTCATAAAGCCCATTTCGACAATAGTGACAGGCACTTGGCTGTAGTTGATGCCGGTCATGGTGTCCGTCTGCCAGAGCGTCTGCTGCGATTCCGGCTTCCCAAGCGCCGCGCCGAGCTGGGTCAAAATGCAGGCGGATAGCGCGTAGCTTTTTTCATACAGCGCGCCATTATAGGGATTTTGGGGCGTCATGCAGATGGTCATAATGCCGCTGGCGGAGCTGCTTTCGCTGCCGTTGGCGTGGACGCGGATAAACGCGTCGGCTTGGCACTCGTTTGCGATTGCAGCACGCTCAGCGTTCGAGATAGACACGTCGTTTTCCGTCCGTGTCATCACGACCTCGTAGCCACGCACGGTCAGCTCCTTCTCCAACAGCAGCGATACCGCCAGATTCAGCTCATACTCCGGCGTCCCGGTCATCACGCCGGACGTCCCCGCCGCAACGCGCGTCTTCATCTCCGTGCTGCCTGGGCCAAGCGGCTCTGTCCCATAGTCCGCCGTCTGCTGATGCCCCGCGTCGATAACAATGCATTTTGCGTCGACGGGCACAGCTTCCGGCGCGGAGATTTCTTCCGTCGTTGGCACAAGTTCCTGCGGCGGCTCTGGCTGTGCATCTTGCGGTATGTATTCTTCAGATGGCGGTGATTCAAGGGTGGCTGATTCTTCTTGCGCAGCAGGCTCTGGGGCAGCCGTGATGGTCGTTTCTCCAATCCTGTTGTACCAGCGCAGTACGCCAAATACTGTGAGTGAGAGAAGCGCAGCTCCCAGCAGATACGCAATTGCTTTTCGTTTCATGATTTCCCGCTTTCCGCTCTATCAATAGAACGATTTTCCAAATTTCTGCTTTTCGTAGTTGAGTAGGAAGGTCGCGTTGTAGAGCTCATCCTGTGAGAAATAGCTGCTCTGGTTCGCATCGAATGTCTCCGGGTCAATAGAGCCGACATACCAGTCTTTTGACTCGAAATACGACGCGATGTTCTGGTTTTTGAAACGTCTGCCGTGTCGAGCGTAAATTTCGTTACGCGCAAGGCATAACTCCTCATGGGTAAGGCCAGACAAATCGTCCTCCGCAGCTCAGGCGGTTGAGAAAAGCGAGGAAGATCGCATAATACGCCGAGTCTGCCTCCGAAGAGCACGGCGGATATTCATACATAAAATAGTAGGCATATTGACTTCCCCACGTCTCATAGACATACGCAAGCCGCCCTTGAGAGCCGGAACAGCTGTATGTACGCCCGTTTTCCCACGTTTGCAGTGACCGCTCGTTGACCGTGCCGTGATACGGATACAGGTACTCTCCGTGCAGATAGTCGGTCTCCACGTAGGAAACTGTATTATCCCAGACGCGAAGCAGCATATCGAGCGTATCGGAGTAATAACCGTAGGTCATGCCCGGCTCGGCGGGCTGAGGCTGTTCTTCAAACCCCTCAGGCACTTCAAAGTACAACTCAGATCCCGCGCGGACACCCGTCCACGATAATGCGTTCGCGTCAACGCTTAAAACCGCTGTCTGCGGAGAATCAGGCGTTTCCCATGGTCCTTCTTTAGACTGCTCGTCTGGCTCGCCGGTGGGAGTCCGCGGCTGCGCAGCCATATATGGCTGAGAGTTTTTGTTTCCCAGCTTATCTGCGCGATGCTCTCCGCTCAGGTGAACCGCAAAGCAGATACCGGTCACCAGAACCAGAGCAGCAACCGCAAACAAGACTGCGGGCTTCCAATTGGACGCGGGTTTTGATACCGGGCTCGGCTTTGGCGCTGGATTCGGCGTGGGAGACGGACGCGGCGCGGGGCTGGGCTGCCGAATAACACGCGCACCGCACTTGCCGCAAAAGTTTGCGTCTGGGCGCAACGGCTTTCCACATTGTCTGCAAATCTGTTCCATAGGACTGCCTCCTGTACACAGCGTATCCCGCCGCGCCTAATGCGGGTCGGGACATATTTAGAGTTTTTCTTTATCCTACCGGTCTTTCCGAAAAAATGTTGAAAACGCTTAGTATCATTAAGTCAAGCAACATTTCAAAGATTTTTATATGATGGCGACATGTGAGAGCGAACCGCCGACCTCGTGACTGATGGACACGCCTTAGGCGGCTTATGACGCTTGTCACCATCTGGAATACGATGCCCCCAATTCCTGAAGGCGGGCAATTCTTTCATCCTTTTCCGGATGTGATGAATATAACGTCCTCAAAAAGTTCCCCCGTGGCGCACAATCCGTCATGGTATCCAGCGCCCATGCAAGCTGTATTCCGAACCCGATTTTATATGCAAACTCGTCAGCGATAAACTCATTGTTTCTCGCTGACCACATTAAGAATATCATGCAGAACTTTGTCCACAGGAATACACTCAACGTTGCAATACTTCCCAAAAGCCCAATCAGGCATCCAGTTGTGATTCTGCGAGTGCCTATTGCAATAATCCCGAATAATCCTGTTATTGTCCACGCAACAAGCTTTAGCATGAGAAGAAAGAGCGAAACAAGGACATTTGCGCCACCAATTAACAGTTGTACTTCAGAATGACGATTCGCCAAATGTCCTAACTCGTGTGCAAATATCCCCATAATCATTTCATCTGGGGCATTAAGTAGTCCTTCGGTGACGCAAATAGTTTTCCGACCAAGCGCATACGCGTTTACCTCATCACCTGGAATGATTTTTAGATAGACTGAGTCAACCATGTTTGGGGATATACTCTTTGCTTTCTCATAAACTATTTCGAGCAATGGAATTAGCTTAATTTGTATATCATGACGTTTGATTTCCTTTGCGCCTGCAAAAACGGAAATCACCCATTCACCGATAGGTGAGAGCGATATTGCTATTGTTGTAATATAAAGCGCAAGTAAAACAATCATCCCTGTCGGCGTAAGACTGTATGGGTAAAAGACGGCAAGCATTAGGGTGAAATTCAAGACGAAGAAAATGAACGTACCAATATTGCTGAACTTGAATACCTTAGACAACGTGTCCGAAATGCCCATTTAATCTCGCCCTTCCCGTTCTACCCGTAGATAACTAATAAGGCAAATCAACTGGTGTTGTTGCTTTTATTAAGCCGAAACCTTCATCGGACAAAAGATCAATCAAAGCAATCTCACCATCTTGCCTGCTAATCGAAATAACGACATTTCCTATCGCATCTCGATTTGATTCCCCTGAGATAAAAAACCAAGCTTCTTCGCTCATTGCAGCTTTTGAAATGCTGTCCTTACCGAGATTATTACGGAAGTAGCCTTTTGCAAGTGCGTAAGCGTCTTCTTTACTAATCATTTCATCCAACCTCCATATAGCAGTCCTCTATATACGAAGAAAACTGCAAATTATCAATTCGGCTGAACTGAGTACGCCCGTCCAAGACGCGATCAAAGTAGCTTGCGCAATCAGAATTGCCTGTTTGCGGGTCAAAAAAGACCGTCGTGCCATTTCGCTGTTCCGCCATGAACGTATGCCCGCCTCCAAGAGGGCTGTCCCAATATACAACAACCTGTGCCCTTGAACCGTCGCCCCAGTCAGCCATTGAATTTTGGATCGTTTGCATACCACTCCCAGTGCTGCTTTGAATTTCCGCGTTCTCCCATACGTCAAACGGATGATACGTCAGATGTGTCGACCCATATGTGGAAGGACGCACCGTAAACTCATTGCCACGTCTTCGCAGCTCACAGGTTGGAACACACCGCTGGCAGTTATCTCTCCATTCTGGGGCATCATGATAGCAGGGATTCGTCCCGCTCAAACAGTATTGCTGGAACTCGGCAGCCAACTGGTCATAAAATGCTGCATAGTCTCCCGGATAGCGGTACGCGCTCCCATCGTTTGTGGTGTCATTAGCTTGACCGCTTGCGGCATCTAACTCAAACCCTTCCTGCTCCAGCATTGCAGCCCTATGTTGGGCAAGCGTCTGATTAAGCCATGCGCATTCCGGCACTCCGCGTGCTAACAAAGCCTCTTTGTAGTTAGCAATCTGCTCGTTGATGCTGTCGACTCCGCTTTGCCACCTGGCGTTGACCTCGTCCGGCGATAAATGTCTGGAATATCCCTCACCGGTCGCCTCTGGCTGAGCTGCACCGTTCAAAGAAGTCTGTTCATATTCGGTTACTGCACTCAGAATTTGCAGCAAAGCTCTTTGGCTCTGGAGAAAGATTTTCTCGATATTGCGAAGTGAGGCGTTGCTCTCACGGACAATGTCACCGAGAGCTTTGTATTTGCTATCATTCCATTGATAACCAAGCTGCTGGTACTGGGTCGTGATTGCCTGCCGTGTACGCCCAATCTCATCGGCGGCAGCGCCGAGGTCTGAAACCTGTTTTTTCAGGGTATCTGCGGAAACCGCTACGGACGGCATCAGTCATCACCCCCAAGGACAGTACTCAAATGTGCATGGAGTGCATCCGCAGTGGGGAAAACATACGGCTTCACTTGGAATGTATTTTTTACAGAATCCGAATAATAGACCGTATTGTCTCGCAGGGATACAACAGAAACGTTTTCAATTAGTGCCTCAGAATCGTTGTCATTGAGTGAAAAGACATATCGCTCCGGGAATTTTGCAAGAACATTTTCCCCGAAGTACATACTTTCCTTGACACTTTGAAACTCTAAACTGCTGACAATAAAATGAATTCCATATGCAGTGCCATCGTCTATGAGTTTGAGTAGCTTATCAGATACATTTAGGGAAGAAGTATCCATTCCGAGTCCAAAGTCGAAAGAATCATCTATCGCATCCTGACCCTGTGTATCATCAAGATAGTCGGCCTCATCAATCGGTTCGCCTTTCAACATTGACTTAACTATGTCCAGAAATTGAAGGTTTTTGATGGCAACGAATAACTGCTCATTGCTGTTTTTCTTTTTCCGGCTGGAATATGCATCATATACTTCGTTAATGCAGTTGATGATGTCTCCGCGATTATTTGCGATTGTAAACCGAGTTCCAAAGCGCAAATATTCATCATAATAGCAATCCAGCTGGGATGGACCAAGCAGACGCTCTCCGTCAAAACAGTACAGCTTTGCATGGCGGTTTTTGAGTATTGCGAGCATATAGAGATTTGCAAGATCCTCAGCCATACGCTCATTACTTCCACAAATCAAAGTGTTATGCTTACGACGCCGGTCAAAGGTGATATTCAGCGGCGGAGCAACCTTAATAAGAGAACCGATTTCAACGTTCAACGGTATTGCATCATGCAGCCCTGATAAGCCATATTCCGTTTCCAGGAGCGGAACGGTTCTGCTTCCTTCAAATGTCTGAAGATTATATGGATAATCCGAAAGTTCTGCTGCAATAATATCAAGGAACTTATTTTGGGTTGCATCGTCGCAATAAGCTGCACGAAATCCGATGAGGTCGCTCTCCGTGTATTCCGGGTTCATAACAGCAGTGCCTATAGGACCTTTCATCATTTCCAGAGCCTTGGTATCATTTCTCTCTGTAAACAGATAGTTTGCATCCCATTCTCCACATTTTAGACCTATCCTTATTCTCATCTGCTCAACCGTACCGGTTGCTAACGTCAAGTCAGATATAATTTTTGTGGATTGTGTTGCCATTAAGAGATGAATACCAAAAGATCGCCCCTCTGTCACAATGCGTTTTGTCAGTTCTGCGCAATTATATGCAACCTTGCGATTTGCAGAATCATTGTACAAAATTTGAAACTCATCCATAATGACAAGGATTTTAGGCATAGCTTCGCCAGACAGCTTGACATATTCGCCCAGCTTGGATGCCCCTACTGACTTGAATTTTTCACTTCGTCTGGTCATTTCAGAAACGAGATTTTCGAGTATGCTCTCGCCAAATTCCTGCATGGCATCCAATGCAAGCAGCTTAATATGGGGCAGACGTCTGGAGTCGTAGATTTTAAACTCCGTGCCGCTCTTGAAGTCCATAAGGTATAGGTTGAGAAGACTTGGTGGATAGTGCAGCATCGCACTCATTATGAGAGTGTGCAGCAGGGTCGATTTGCCTGAACCAGTTGCACCGGCAACGAGCGCGTGATGGGAAGATCCAACGCCGAAGGTAATGGGTACAATGCTTTCTCCATCGCCAATCCCCACTGGTATGGTCAGACCATTGTCCAGCGTGCTTGTGAAAAGATCGTCATCTAGAATATCCGAAAATGATAGTCCCTTGTTTTTTATCTTGTCGCAAGCTACTTTGTATTCATCAATGAATCGGTCAATGACTGTCGATGACAGGGGTTCTTTGATGGAGATCGGCAAATTGAACGGCAGAAGTGAAAGCGATTTATCTGATAGCTCGATCTGTGTGCAACTCCGCTTATAGGCTTCAATATGTTCATCAACGCTTTCGTAAGACGAATACTTCACCTCACGATTGTGACAGATAATGGTGCAAACTCCGCATTTTCCTCCGTTTTTAAGAATATTGTTCAGCATACCAAGAGATCTGGCATCAAAGCCGCTCGGAAAATCGTAGATTACCAAGACAGTCACAGGCTCTGCACGATTAGGTGCACTGCGGTTGTAAGCCAACAGATTTGCAAAACGGCTACCCAATTTATCCTGAATGATGGTGTCAATTTGCCGGTTTAACCTGTTTAGACGGTCATATATGTCATCTGCATTGGAATAGATATTACCGTCAAAAATATCCGGACATGCTTTCTTGAATCCGAGAAACGGAGTGGCATTTCCACCCTTCTTTTCGACGTCAAATATAATCACATTTGTTTTCGTCACCGGAAGTTCTGAGAGAAAACTCCATATAACATGATGCGTAAACGCCGCAGCATCGGCAGCCTTACTATCATCAAAAGACAACAGTAAATTTGCAGAGTGGCTTAAATCAAGCGAGAGCGGGAGATGGATACGGCCATTTTTAGCGGAAAATGCTCTTTTGATTTTTTCGTATCCAAAACAATCCGCGAATATATCTTCCGGATATTGGGTTTGCCCGATAATTACTTGATCGGGGTAGGCAGCAGATATTTCAGGAACAAGACCATAGTTTGCATCGTATTTGACTATTTTATCATGGATGCTTCTGATGCTTTGTGCTAGGGCTATATCGTTCTGACTATCCACTAACTGCTTAAGCATCGGCGGAAATGCAATGCCGCGATTCTTTATGCTCGCGTCAATAAGCAGATATTTTGAAAGGAAGACATTGAAGTCTTTTCTCGGCGGCATAGTATAATATATAAACCGCAGCCCCGTCATGGAAAACGAAGCGTTCTCCTGCTGCACGATGGCGCAGGATCTCTGTATTTTCGTAATGTGATTAATAAATTCTTTTGAATATGTATCTCCGGACAGTTCGCTGCTTTCTGTGATGGACACATATATTCCACATTGTGGACCATGTACGATAATGTTCTCAAGGGCAGAAAGCGCGTATTCGTCAAAACCTTTCGGGAAATCAAAAATTGTCAGAAGCTCAACGCCGCAGTCACTGGTTGGATTTTCCTTCGCGTATCCAAAAACAGACGCAAATTGCGTTCCCAAAACATCCTGAGAAATACGTTCGACTTCTTCATTCAAAGAGCGTATTTTTGCCGCGGCAGAATCATAGGTGGTATAGAACTGCCCATCAAAGAGTCCGGGCATCTTTTTTCGTGCATCAAAGTATGGAGCTACGCTGTTGCCATGGTTTTCGCAGTCGATCACACTGAGCTTGATCTTAGAAACATGGACAGACGACAGGAAAGAAAACATGATTCCATGCACAAGTTGCTTGACCGGCTCTGAACTCGTTCCGTCCGCCTTGATGTAAAGCGGCAGTGATGATGTTGTTGTGCACAAAACTGGGAATTTAATGCCCCCATCGATCATGAGGGGCTTGCATTTTTCTTTAACAAAAGAAGCAAGCGTCTGAGATTGAATATAGTCAGCGATTGGATAATCCACGAGAGCAATCGCAAAAGTATCGTTAGCAACCAGACAGGAAGAATTAACCTTACCGAACGAAGCGATGAATTTGTTCAGTAGCTGCGCAATGCAGCCGACAAGCTCATCAGGAAGGACCGCATCGAGCTTTATGTCAATCTCTGCAGCCAAAGCGGACATGGCCTGAGTGTACTGTTCATCCAGCAATCTTGTGGCTTGTTTTTGCGATGCAATAAGGTTCTCACGTTGAGTTTCGTGCTTGGAGCGCATTTCTGATACTGTTTCGGCCGTCAGTTCCGGGATAACTGAACTGATTTCGTTCACGAATACATCGACTGTATTAAGCAGAATAAGAAGTTCCTCGTAGTCGCGCTTTCGCTTGCTTGAGAACAGATAGTTCAGGCCGTTTATCAAACCCGGAAGAATATCTTCGGAATATCTACTGCTCAGCTCGGCGTAATCCTGTTTTATATGATTAAGTGTGTCAAAGTAATCGCCATTGGCATCATAGTGCTTGTCCTTCACATTAGCGAGTTCGGATTCACGTTTTCTTTTTGTTTTTACATAGTATTTGTCTACTGATGCGAGCTTCCCATCCATTGAACGCATTTCGTTCTGAATTTCCTGCGCTTCAGAAACCAGCTTCTGCGCCCTTACTCTGGTCGCTGTGACCGCACTTTGACAATCCTCGTCAAATTTTGACAGATTTCGAGTGTGCTCAGCTGCCATTCTTTCCTTCCGGACCTTATACTGTTGCTGTGTGCGCAGCACGACCCCATCCAACTCGTCGACAAGCGTATTCAGTTCCTGTATGAGATGAAACGTCTCTTTATATGTCATGGGTGTGAATTCCATAGATGCCTCCGCTTCGCTTACTCATGATGACTTCCGGCTTGTGGTGAACTATTTTTCTTCTGCCTCGTATTTACATATTCCACCATTCTTGCATTTTTCGTGGCCGTAGCCCACGACCAGCGAAGTTGTGACCTGCAGGGGATAGCTGAATATTTCGACCATCTCCCCGCCAATTTTCGGATTATCTGTATTGCATACGACAGTATACTGTGCAAGGTTATTCAAAAGCCGCGGAATGTACGCCGGATCGGTAGAATTAAGAATATCAATTATCAGTTTGATGCCGATCGTGGTAATGAAGTTGATGTCGACCGAAATGCCCGGTTCAAATTTCAACCCTTCCGTATTTTCCTGATTAGAGTATACGTGATGATTGGCCTGCGCTCTGGCAGAAATATTCCCGCCGTTGCCAAGCGCACATTCATAGCAGGGCATACCTTTTCCAGGGATGTGATAGAATATCTCTCCGGCGTATGCTCTTTCCCAAAAGCCAATAGAAAGAAATGCTGCTGCATAATAGATGCTGATCCTGTTGGCATAAATATCAGCGTCTCTATTATCTGCGCAGCCAACAAAAATTGTTTGATTTGCCACGCAAAATTCATCAAGAGTGCTTTTGGGGAGATTTTGGACAATTCCCTCAAAACGGATGATTTTAATATTCGGATTTATATTTTGCAGTTTTCGGCTGAGTGCATTGACCTTTAGGTCTCCGACATCCGTAATGCCGCACTGATGCCTGCATACGTTGTGATATTCAACGATATCCGCGTCACAAAGCAGAAAATAGCTGACACCAGCGCGTGCAAGCTCCATAGCGACCAGGCTTCCAACAGACCCACATCCTAAAATAACGACTCTTTTTTGAGCCATTCTATCTGTTTCCAATATGCCCTTATTACGGGAAAAGATGCTCTGATAAAGCCCATACGACTCGACTTTGAGCTTTTTCCCATCATAAAAAAACTCAAGCTGTTCGTCGGAAAAAATGGCGCACAGTCCCGCCGTTTCAGGTGTATCAGTTTGTTCAAGAACGTCGCACAGATACTCGCCCTGATCACTTAGCTGCGCAGGGAAAATGTTATAGATATTTGTATCTTCATAAAATTTCCCATAGAGCGCTTTGGCATTCTTGTCATGAAGCTGCTCGTCAGAAATAAAGACCGTTTTTTCTATCTCGTCACCAAAGATATTTTCAATTCTGTTCATCGTC